>Ga0116173_1003266_pt1 | contig 12193 bp, 5 predicted proteins | sample AD_UKC085_MetaG_FD_89800 | JGI IMG/M metagenome (GOLD analysis project Ga0116173, IMG submission 89800) | Active sludge microbial communities of municipal wastewater-treating anaerobic digesters from USA - AD_UKC085_MetaG | ecosystem: Engineered > Bioreactor > Anaerobic > Digestate | place: USA...
AGCCTCAATCAAGCCCATATTCTCAACGCTTGATTAGGGCTTGTCCAAGGAGTGATAAACGCCCTCGAACTGCCTGTAAAGCCGCATGTACTCCCGCAATGGGTACGCCTGGATGGCACACTTCGCGCAATCCGAAAACCTCAAAACTCCATCAATCCGCAGGATTTACTTGACAGAAAAAGCAAGGGATGTACCATCAACGCAAAGGATGAAAGGGGTTAAAAGCCATGTGTAGAAAGTTAGTTCTGTTTGTTATTCTCGTCTTGCCGTTATTGCTTGTGGCTCAGGAAATGCCGTTTCGGGTTAGCTCTTCTTCAAAGTACAGCGTTTCCAGTATGATAGGTAAGGTGGAGATTGATTCGACCAAGTATTTCCAATTGCGCTTGATCCAGGAAGTGGCCTACAAGAAGCTCGGCTTGGGTCTGGATCTGGATTTTCTCTTTGATAAAAACTACCACATCAAGAAAAGTGACTGGGATCACATCGACGATATCCTGAGTAAGGTCTACTACGTGCGTTACGGCGAGCCCGGCGATCTTTATTACGGGCATTTTGGCGGTTTTCCCAAACGCACGGTGCGCAACGGGCTGATAATGCATAATTACTCCAATATGTATTATTACCCGGATCAGCGTAACAACGGGCTGTTACTGGGGGCAAATCCCCGAATCAAGATGAAGCCGGGAATCGAGGTCTTTAGTTCCGACATCATTCACATGCCGATCTTCTCTCTAAGCGGGCATTTTAAGCCACTGCCGGATTCCACCATTCAGTACATCAAGGATCTGGAACTGGGGATGGCAGTATTTACCGATCGCAACCAAAAGGGCAATCTGAAATATACTCTGGCGGATTCCCTGTATCATACCATTGATCGTGGCGATCCGGAAGCGCTCACCATCCTGAGTTTCGACTATACTCTGCCCATCATGAATACCGACAAATTCGTTCTGGGTAACTATGCCGAAGTGGCGCATATCATTGATCACGGGACGGGATTCATCCTGCCCGGCTTGTATCTGGATCTGAATTATCTGAAGCTGAATCTGGAGTACCGCAAGCATGGTGATAGCTTCATTAACGGCTATTTCGACAATTTCTATGAAGAAGAACGCTGCGTGGCGGTGCAGCAAGCTGACAGCACTTATATCCTGGTAACCAAGGAAGATACTCTGAAAGATGCCCGAGCTGCCTACGGTTTTTACGGCAAGCTGGAAGGCAAGATCGGGGAGCGCCTGAAAGCCATGCTGGCCTGGCAAAACATGTATGGCGACGAGGTTACCCACGGCAAATCAATGTGGTTCAGCTTGTGGGTGGATACGCGTTATGGCCTGCTGGAAAACGTATCCTTCGGTTATAGCAAGACCAGGGTAAATGAACTGAATCTGGGAAAGATCGCGGTTCCGCGGGCCCAAATGAACGCCAGCTTTACCCTCAGCCTCAGCGAGAAACGACGTTTCTTCCTGATCGGTAAGTACAGCGAGAAGTACAAAGACAAGGAAGGCGGCATCAACTGGTTGAAAGATACCAAACGTTCCGTGGGGGTAGGGGTAAAGGTTACTTTCTGATCCGGGATGGATCTCCCATAGCTTTGATAACCGGCCTCCGGGTGTTCCCATCCCTGGGGGCCATTTCCCTTTGCAGGTACACATCTTACTAAATAATTTGACATTATCAGCCCGTCTTATCTTGTTGCTCCAAAGAGAATATTACCGAATTAGGAGAGGATATGAACCCCTTACTTCGCAAAGACAATCCTCATCGGCTGAAAGCCATTCCCTTTGATGAGATCAAGCTTGAACACTTCATGCCCGCTTTTGAGGAAGCGCTGAAAATCGCTCGCAAAGAGATTGAAGAGCTTAAAAACAATCCGGAAGCTCCCACTTTTGAAAACACCATCATGTTTCTGGACGACCAGGGTGAAGAACTGGATTATGCCTCCACTGTTTATTTTAACCTCCTGGGCGCGCATTCCGATGCCGAGTTTAAGGCTCTGGCGCAACAGATTTCGCCCATGCTGGCTGAGTTCAATTCCAGCATTGCCACCGATCCGAAGATCTTTGAGCGCGTGAAAGCGGTTTATGATGCCGAAGTGGCAGGAAAACCCAAGCCCACTCTGCCCAAAGATATGAACGACAAGGAAGCCATCAAAAAGGCAGAACGCTATCGACTGATCGAACGCCGCTACAAAGGCTTCATCCGGGGTGGCGCGCTGCTGAGTGATGAGAACAAAAAACGCTTCACCGAGATCGCCATGGAGCTTTCCCAATTGTCACCCAAGTTCAGTGACAACGTACTGAACGCCACCAATGCTTTTGAGCTCCATCTCACCGATCCTGAGGACGTAAAGGGAATTCCTGCCGGACCCCTGGAAGCAGCAGCCTTCACAGCCAAAAAGAAGGGCAAGGAAAGCGGCTGGGTCTTCACTTTGCAGCCCTCCAGCTTCAGCCCATTTATCACCTATTGTCAGAACCGCGAGCTGCGCTACAAGATGCACCGCGCCTATTCTTCCCGCGCTTTCAATGATGAATACGACAATCAGGATATCATCAAGCGCACTCTGGCTCTCAGACAGGAAAGAGCGGAGCTTTTGGGCTACAAATGCCACGCCGAGTACGTTCTGGAAGACCGTATGGCAGAATCCGTGGATAATGCCTTGAACTTCCTGGAAACCGTGTATGAAAAGGCCCTTCCGGCGGCGAAGAAAGAAGTGGAAGCAGTGGCTGCCTTTGCCAAGGAACTGGATGGCATTGAGACCCTGGAAGCCTGGGATTGGGGATATTACAGCAATAAACTCAAGGAAAAGCTCTTCCAGTACGATCCGGAGGAGCTGCGCCCCTGGTTCAAGGTGGAAAACGTGATCGACGGCCTCTTCACAGTGGCTAAAAAGATCTACGGTATCACCATGAAACAGGTGCACGACGTTCCCGTATATCATCCGGATGTAACCACCTGGGAAGCGCACGATGCCGATGACCGCTATCTTGGCCTGCTTTACATCGATCTTTTCCCCCGCGAAACCAAACGTGGCGGAGCCTGGAAGAGCTCGCTCTTTGACCAGGGCATGTATCCCGACGGTATGCGCAGACCGCATGTGATGATCGTGGGTAGCCTTACTCCATCCACCGATACTCAGCCCTCGCTGTTGCGCCTGGATGAAGCCAGAACCATTTTCCACGAGTTTGGCCATGCCTTGCATTCCCTGCTCGCCGATGGCTATTATCACGGTCTTTCCGGCACTTCCGTACTCTGGGATTTCGTGGAACTCCCCAGTCAAATCATGGAAAACTGGCTGATGGAAGAAGAAGCGCTCAATCTCTTTGCCCGCCACTATCAAACGGGTGAAGCCCTGCCCAAAGAACTGCTGGACAAGGTGATCGCGGCAAAGAACTTCAATGCCGGTAACTTCAATATCACTCAGTTGCGTTACGCCTGCATGGATATGTCCTGGCACACCACCGATCCTGCCACGATCAGCGATGTATCTCAATTTGAACGGGAGGTCACCGCGCGTTTCAGCCTGCTTCCCGTGCATGAAGGCACCAATACTTCCTGCTCATTCTCCCATATCTTTGCCGGGGGATATGCCGCGGGCTATTATTCTTACAAATGGGCGGAGGCTCTGGAAGCGGATGCCTGGAGCATGTTTGAGGAAAACGGCATTTTCGATCCCGAGACTGCCCTCAAGTTTCGCACATACATCCTTGCCAGGGGTAATGCTTTCCACCCCAGAGAGCTCTTTGAAGCCTTCCGTGGCCGTCCGCTGAACCCGGATGCCGTGCTGAAACGGGATGGATTGATCTAGAATCCAATCATCGAAACATAAATATAAGCCCCGGACACTCGTTCCGGGGCTTAGACTTTTGATGAAGCTTAAGCGCCTTCACAACCGCCCGGAGGTGTGTTGTGGCTGAAAAGCCCCCCGGGTGCTTACCTGATGCAGCAAACAAAAGTGAGAAAATGACTATGTGAATACCCAGCTCGTTAAGAATATTTATTCTGATTCTTAGCTGTTGAATGTTTTCCACAACAGCTTAAGTACTATTGGCACAATATGATAGGTGGTGCTTGATACTAAAATATTTATACATCACTCAATATTCAGCTTGACATTAGTCTGCTACCTCCAAAACGTAGAAAAGTCTGCTTGATCAACTTGGTTCCACGATTGGAATCCTTTAAGTTATAAGGGTGACTTGCTAGGAATCCGAAACGCTAGACAGGCCAAGCGGACACAAACGAACTAATACCATTTGGAGACAACATGACGAACCTGCTGGATAAGCTGAAAATATCAGCATCTATGCCCTTCAAACATGATGCGGGTATGCGCCAGATCAAGGGAATAAATATGATATGTGAATTTCTATCCACAACGGCACGGAGTAAGCGGAGTATTGGTACTCCGTGGGGAGTCGGTGTCCTACAGTACTCCTTGATGATCATCCTACTCTGGGTTATAACCAGTCCTCTGATAGCCTTAAATGACATGCCTCAACTGGCTGAACTGCAGGGAGAACACAACATGTCATACTATGGGTTTGATATCGTAAGTATAGACTTTAATCATGATGATTATGATGATCTAGTAGTGTTGTCATATGCTTATGGATATCAATACGAACAAAGCCCATCTAGGGGGAAAGTCTACATCTATTATGGTGGTCCCGGCTTCAGCTCTGCATCTGAGCCAGCGATGACTCTGGAAGGAGACTATCCAGAAGGAATGCGTAGACACATATCATCTATATGGAATGTTGGTGATGTCAGCGGGGATGGATATGAAGATTTGGTGATAGGTGATTCCATACCGCATGTTTCGGAAAGTTCTAGATACATGTACTTTTTTGGGGGGACGGATGACTTGTTAACACCGAATAGAATAGAGTGCCCACAAGCAGAGGAAGAATTTGTAACGACATACAAACTTGGGGATGTTGATGGTGACGGCTTTGGTGATGTAGGGATTTGCTATTCGATCAACTACCACCTATACTTCGACATAATGTGGGGAGGATCTTTTATCAGACAGAGTATACTTGATCCCGGCTTTTCACACCCGTCTTCTGAGGGATCTATTATTGGAATTGGCGACATAAACAACGATGGATACAATGACTTCTCCATAGGATATCTTGAGCCACCACAGGGTTATGATAGGTACTCTACGGTAAGAGTATATTACGGGAACGATAGCAGAGTTTATTCTGATTATACACTACTAATTCACACAGCGAGCAATAATACTACATGGACATGTAAGCCACTTGGTGATGTAAACAATGATGGATTCGACGATTTTTTGGGCTATATAGACAATTCTGGAATGAAGGTTTGGTTTGGATCAAACTCCATTCTTCCTGTTAGTCCAAGCGTCAGTTTAAATCCCATTTTATACGGTAGCAGAAGGGTTAGGGGCATAAATCACGGGGACTTTAATGGTGACGGTTTCAGTGACGTAGTCGGTGCAAGCTATAACTGGCAGCAATTTGCCATCTGGCTGGGAAGCACCTCCATGGATGGATTTGCCGACTGGCAGGAGTCACGCAATATTGAGAATTTTGGATATGCCGTTGCCGTGGGAGATTTTGGCGGTGATGGTTACGATGACATAGCCGTCTCAGCTCCTTTGGAAGAAGGAATCTGGCCTGGTCATGATTTTCGGGGATACGTATATGTCTATGCCGGCAATCCGGATATGGTCTCAAATGAGGATCAGCATACACCCCATCTCACAGAGCAGCTTCGGATGAATATTGGTCCAAATCCAGTTGTGAAGGATGGAGAGGTAAATATATCAATATATGGGAGCGATTTGAGTAGAGGAATGCCCGTTCATATAGAAGTCTTTAACCTCAAAGGCCAGGTAATCTACCAATCTTTTGCTATAAACAAGGCACCAAATGAGTCAGTCAGTACCATTCATCTCTCAGACTTACCATCTGGAGTTTACTTGTGCCGGGCTAAGATTGGCAACATGTCGACATGTAAAAAAATTTCCATTACGAAATAAGGAGACCGTCATGACAAAGTACTATGTCATTTGTCTACTGCTTATACTCAGTATAAGTATGTGGGCAGTAGAAGCCAACGAGTTCTTGTTGGGTTCATATTCTCAGTATCAGATTAGATATGCAGGAGACGATTACGTTGCGAATTTCGGTTCTTTAAGAGATTACCTGTATAATGCAGGATACAATGCAACAACATATGGAAATGCTCATTCCTATCGAGTGAGTGACGAGTGTGACTTTTCTGACAGGATCCCGTATATATTCGACACGCTGGAGAATAGCGGTATCAACAGTATTAAAAGTGTACTAGATGACAATGCATGGTATCCATTAAGCGGTCGTGTAGGAGTAAAACCGCTGGCTTATGGGAATCGACTCCAAATAGAAGCGGAGTATGAGCTTATAGATTCTGTCGGAATTTTTGTTGTTGACAATCTAAATACGGACAATGAGTCAGACTGTAAGGAATCCTATGATTATGTGACGAAGCATGATATTGGGACTTGGGTTCCTGAATTAGGAGATAATCTATACTCAAACGATCATGCATGGGTTTGTAACTCCTCACAAGGAGATGTGGCAGGGATAGCATTGTCAAGTCCCAGAAAAAGATGGAAGCCCCATTATGAGTCATGGCCCCGGATGTTAAGCAGTGATATAGCTTTCTTTAACGGAGCCATCAATGACAACAAGTTATATCTGACGGTAGCAATGAGATACGAAGACATCACGGTGGGAGAACCAGTAGCTACAATCAGTCTTAAGCTATACAATCCTCCCATTCCAGCAGATTATGACGAATATGGCCTTACATACCCAGCAGATTACGTAAATATTGCTTTAACGCCAGTTGATCCACTATATGGAACCAGCATAGCAGCAGTAACGGAAGGTTTATATCCCTCAACTATGCTTGACCCCTATCAGAACTACCTTTTCCAATACTACGTGGATTTATCTACTCTAAAACCCTATATGAATGGTGATGAGGGCACTGCTACCCGTGAGTTCTATCATATAAATCCAGAAATATACTGGCACGGGAATGGTAAGCTAACAATCGATTACATAACGATCGAGGATGAGTTCAGCCGATCTGTAGGCCAGGGTGCTAGCTCCCCTTACCTTGCCTATCTCGACTCCCAAATTAATGATTTGGCTAGCAGTAATTTACTCTATCACTATAGCTTGTGCGAACCAAGGGCTGGTCAATTGCAAATGTATGAGAATATTCAGAATCATCTAAATACTCTGACCCCTCCCCAAAAAATGGTCACTGCGATGTGGCTGAAGGACTACCTCTTAGAGATCGATGAGGATACTCCTTATAATTATCACAAACGTTTTTTACATGAGTCAAGCCCTGACAGAATCATGGTCGATGTCTATCCCTTGCAGGGGAACCTCACTTGGACTGGTAGTAATCCATCCGCTCAGACAAAGATAGATGAAATGGTACATTACTACTATCATAAGCTAGTAACAAATGTGCAGTCATTAAATCCTGATACGGAGATACTCCATGTACCGCAAACTTTTGGTGTAGTTCTATCAGGATCAGGCTCTTGGTCATACAATATGCCACCGAGAAGTATGATCAAAGCCCTGAAGTTTTTGCCTTTGTGTTATGCTTCTGATGGAACGATGGATTTTTGCGTGGCCTCAAATCCCAACGATTATGTAGAGGGGGGATCTTGGGTGACTCCTCTCGTACACTCTGGTTCATTGGATAACAAGTACAACAATCTTCAAGTCCCTATCAATAATTCCGCATACGATTATATAACCGTCGCCAACGCAAAGATAGCCGTATACGGGCCAACTATCAGGCAGTTGGAATGGATCAATGCTAATAAGATTATGGATTCTGGCATTGTTCCATACGATCCATTGGATGGAGAAGACAATATTCTCCTAGACGAAGTGTGTTTGGACAATATAAACGTGACTCCTGATAGTGATACACACACTGGTTATTCAGGTTATGTTCAATGTGGGTACTACAAAAAGGATGATAGTCTAAACGCAAATCCTTACTTCATGTTAGTAAACCGAAGGTCTGTTTACCCGACTGGAGTTACAGCTCCACTTCGCAAAATTGATCTACATTTTACTGATGCCCCCCCCTCAGGTAGTGAATTTTCAGCTGAGCAATGCAAGCCATAACATATTCGGAACTCATGTGGGGCTATACGACCAGTATGACAACACTATATGGGCGTCTGGTCCGGTAATGGGAACTATAAATGTTCCCGTTGGCCCTGGCGATGGCAGGCTGCTGCAGATGTGTTCAACTCTGCCATTGATGGTAAATGCCAATGCAGATGTTAAAGAAGTTGCCTATCTCTCGGGGTCAATTACCATTGATCAGGGTGCAGTGGTAACCATTCACGCCGGAACAGTAACGAGCATATTCTCTAATTCTTCAATTTTAGTAAAGAGTGGCTCTACACTGAGTATAGAAGGCACACTCAGCATCGGTGACAATGTGAGTATTATTGTCGAAGATGGTGGTGGTATAGCATTCAACGATGCCATTTGCACTTGGGGTGTTAACTCGGAACTTATAGTGGAGGACTCATCCATTCTCGTGATAAACTCGGTTCTTCAATCAGCAAGTTCTGGAGGTACCTGGGAAGGAATGAACATATCAAATGCCGGATTTGTTGCCCTTGAGAACTCTACCGTTTCTGGAGCTGTGATTAATGAGATAACCAATTCCACAGTTCAAGTCACCAACTGTGTTTTCAATGTTCCGGCACAGGGGACAGGATTGAGTATTTCGAACTCCATGGCAAATCAAAAAGTATGGATTACCTCAACCATGGACTACAAGGGTTTTTATGGAACGGGAATAAACAACTTCGGCTTGGTATACAGTAATCCAAACGCTGAGTTTTATATCAGTAGGATTGTATTCGATGGTTTGTGGATAGGTTTGGCGAACGGATCAAACAAGGCCATTGGAGACACAATTCAATACTGCCAGTTTAACAACAATAGCAAAGGCATGCACCTAATTGGTGGGTCATATTCACCGTTGATCTCGAATTGTACTTTTCTTGATAATGAGTTAGGAGCATTTTTCGAGGTTGCATCGCCCAATGTTGTGTCATGTGACTTTATATCATGCGATGTAGGAATACGTACTGAAACGTCAACAGCTTCGTCAGGAGGAATCTTTGATTCTACCTTCGATCTTGGCGACATTGCCATAAAGAGTAGAGGTTCAAATCAAAGAGTAGCCAATAACAAATTCTATACTAATACAGCAATATTGAATCACTCAGGATCGATCTTGAATATGGGGAATTCCGCCAAGAACCTATTTTACGCTGAGGATGAAAATTTGCAGTTCGAGGATTCTTTTTCATACAATGCCCGCGTACAGTTATATAAGGGGCACAACGATTTCTATCACAAGAATCCTGGACCTCTGTTGAATACTTGGGATTTCCATTTTGATACAAACTGGTATGTAAGTTATCCATTCAGAGTTCCCATTAATGCTAATTATAACTGGTTTGAGGGTAACACAGTTAAAATTAGCAGTCCGGGTACTCCATCAAACTATGTGAGTTGCTCGTATAAGGATCCCTCACCAAACATCCCATTAGAGGGTGGCGAAAGAATGGCTCAGGCTTTGAACGCAGAACAAGCGGGGAATTACTTGGTGGCAAATGACACTTATAAAACGATACTGGACGAGAATCAAGCGATCGAGATGGACATATTGTATGATGCCCTTGATGCATATTTTCGCACGGCTGAGTTATCTGGAAAGACCCATGATGACACAGAATCGTACCTTAATACCAAGATCGTTCAATATGAGACAGAAGATCCCATACTGACTAAGTACATGAAGGATTACATGGTGAAGAATCACTTGAAAGCAGAGGATTTTCAAGCTGCAATTGATATGCTGGAACTCATGATCCTCAATGCCGCCAGCCCTATTGATTCTCTTTGTGCTGTGATGGACTTGGAAATCGTGTTACAGCTAGCTGAAATGAGCGAGATAAAAAAGCCTATCAGTACAAAACTCACTCAGTACAAGTATCCTAATAGAACCGTGTATAAAGCCAAACATGAAGAACATTGGGAGTTGCTTGATGAACTTTCCGATATGGGACAGGATGATCTACTCCCAATACCTGATGAAGCACTTATTAGTTCAAATTACCCCAATCCCTTCAACCCGTCCACCACAATAACATATAGTATGCCCGCCACCGGACAGGTGAGAATCTCTGTCTATAATATGAAAGGACAGAAGGTGAGAGACTTACTTAATACCGAAATGCCCCGTGGCAACCACAAAGTGGTCTGGGATGGTAAAGACTCAAACAACAGCAACGTCAGCTCCGGCATATACTTCTTTAGACTCGAAACTGAGGGACATAGCTCAGTTCGCAAAGCGATGCTGATGAAATAAACACAAACAATAACAACATAAAAGCCCCGGACACTCGTTCCGGGGCTTATTTTATGATGCTTTATGCTTTACAGAGTGGTCATGTACTTCAGCAGATCGGTCACGCGGCAGGAATAACCCCATTCGTTATCATACCAGCTCAGGATCTTGGCCATCTTGCCTTTCACGTAGGTGGTTCCGCTATCAAAGATGGATGAATGCGAATTTCCCACGATATCGATCGACACAATGGGATCGGAGGCATACATCAGATAGCCTTTCATATAGGTTTCGGAAGCTTCTTTCATCGCTTGATTGATCTCTTCCTTGGTCGCTTCCCGGGACAAGGTGACGCTGAGATCCACCAGTGAACCATCCGGAGTGGGCACGCGAACAGCCAGGCCATCCAGTTTGCCGTTCAATTCCGGGATCACGAGGCCGATGGCTTTGGCGGCGCCGGTGGTGGTGGGGATCATGCTCATGGCGGCTGCTCTGGCTCTGCGCAGGTCTTTGTGGGGCAGATCCAGAATGTTTTGATCGTTGGTATAGGAATGGATGGTGGTCACCAATCCGCCTTCGATGCCAAAGTGATCATGCAGGACCTTGGCGACGGGTGCCAGGCAGTTCGTGGTGCAGGACGCGTTGGAAACGATCAGATCGCTATCCTTGAGGTTTTTGTGGTTTACTCCCATCACGATTGTGGCATCCACTTCGTCCTTGGCGGGAGCGGTGAGGATCACCTTCTTTGCGCCAGCCACGAGGTGTTTGCTGGCTTTTTCTTTGGTGGAGAAGATGCCGGTGGATTCGATCACGTATTCCACTCCCAGGTCTTTCCAGGGCAGGGTCTCGGGATCTTTTTGGGAAAAGATTCTGATGCTCTTGCCATTTACGATGATGCTATCCTCAGTGTGGCTTACCTCGCCGTCAAAGACCTTGTGTACGCTGTCGTATTTGAAGAGGTACGCCAAAGTCTTGGCATCGGTAAGATCATTGATGGCTACCACTTCCAGATCCGGATGATACTTGATGATGGCGCGCATTACCAGGCGGCCGATGCGGCCAAAACCGTTAATTGCTACTTTTGACATATTTAGCTCCTATAATAATATGCTGTTATTGGCGCTGCCGGTAACGATGCAAAAGTCCTTCACGGTTTGTTGCATCTTATTCTCGGCTTTCACCAGCCATTTGCGGGGGTCGAATTTGCCCTTATTGGGTACGTAGGCTTTGGGATCGGTGCCTTCGGGACACACGATGGCGTACTTTTCCTTTTCCCAAAAAGCTTGAACTTCCTGCGCCATATCCATCTGATAGTGAGTGTCTTTATTGATCTTCACCACCCCGTTCCGGATCGCTTCGCGTTGCTGCTCGTCAGTGAGCCCGGAAGCGCCATGCAATACCAGTCCACGTTCCACATTGTTCTTGATCAGGAGATCATCAATTTCCTTTACCAGGTCCAGACGCAGGACGATGTTCTCGCCCTTGGACACGCCGTGATTGGTCCCCACGGAAGCGGCAAAGAGATCCACATTGGTCTTGGTTACAAATTCCAGGGCTTCCTCAGGATGCGTGTAAAGCTCGGTGTCGGATACGATCTCATCCTCGGTGCCTTTGATGTGGCCGATTTCGCCTTCCACCAGGATGCCGTGTTTATGCGCCACTTCCACCACTTCTTTGGTGATGCGGATGTTTTCCGCCAAAGCTTCTTTGGATGCGTCGATCATCACCGAAGTTACCAGATTGTTCTCGATGCAGAAGACGA
>Ga0116173_1003276_pt1 | contig 12177 bp, 13 predicted proteins | sample AD_UKC085_MetaG_FD_89800 | JGI IMG/M metagenome (GOLD analysis project Ga0116173, IMG submission 89800) | Active sludge microbial communities of municipal wastewater-treating anaerobic digesters from USA - AD_UKC085_MetaG | ecosystem: Engineered > Bioreactor > Anaerobic > Digestate | place: USA...
AGATGGCATGACCAATGCCATGCTCATTGTTCAGGCGCACCAACTCGACGATCTGCGACAAGCGTCGAATAACCGCCCGCAATTCCGTTGGGCTGCCGCGCAAGCCCACGCGCAAGCTTTCGGTGACGACTTCTGCTGGCGTGACAATGGGGTCATACTGCGTCCCTAGCAAACCTGGATCCATCGGTCCGTCATTAAGGCAGTACCAGGCGCTTTCTTCAGGATCCGCCAGGTTCCCCAGGTCTAGCCGGCTCATGCTTCACCTTCCGTGCGCCAGTGTGGGCTTTCATTCCACACCCAGGCCCCAAACGGCGCGCTGGCTTCGCTCTGCAGCGTCAATAATCGCAGGCGGTCCAGCCCCGCGTCAAACTGGCGGGAGAGATGCTCACACCATAAGCGCATGGTTTCCTCTCGCCCAATCGCGCTGGCAAATCCTCCCAGGCGTTTTCGCAAGCTAAAATCCAGCGCGAAGGCTGCCGCGCCGCACAAAAGCACGGGGACGTATCGGTCGGGCAGGCTGCTGGTCGGGGCGCTGTCCAATCCTTCCAGCGTGTATTGCGTGCCGAGAAAGGCGTTCATCCCAGCCAGAGCTTCCCGAACAGCTTCCGTTTGGGTATCGCCGGGAATGACAAGGTTCTGGGGGTCCAAAAATTGATGATTCAAGCTCTCACACAGGTCACTGAGCGCGGGCATATCCATCTCCTTTCGTTGTCTTGTTCGTTTTCCGGGGATGCAGCAGATGCTGGTAATCCGCCGGATAGTAGGCTTTCTTTTTCCCGCTGCTGTCCACAATCACCAACACGCCGTTCTCCTTGACAGCGCATCCAAGCGGATTAGGTCCCGCCAGCGCTTCCACTATTGTTTGAAGTTCAGTTCTCTCCACTCTTCACGCTCCTAAGGGGATATTCACAGTTTGGTGGTTCGCGGGCGCCTGATGTACAGGCGCCCGCGTCCCTCACGCTATTCGCGGTGCCCGGCTAATCCATCTTCCAGCGCGGTGCCCAGAATGTAAGCAACCAACACTGAAAGGATGCCAGCCAGTTCTCCCGCTTCGAGCGGAAAATCTGGATTCCAGGCTTTAATCACCAAGACCAGCAAACCCATCAGGGCTGCCCAAAATTTCCGGGAGCCCAACAGCACTTTCCATTTTGGCATCTCTCTCTCCTTTGTTGAATGGAAAAATTGCTTACGCGACGTTTGACTTGAACAGCGGGCGGTAATCATTCACCCAGAGCGCCAGGTAATGCCGCACTTTCAGTCGGTGTTCATCATTGCTGAAAACCGAAGGGGAAAGCTCGTCCCCCGCGACAAATATTTCTGGCGCCAAACCAAAGCGCTCGCCTACAAATATCGCTGGCGCAACCCGCGGGTCGCAGACTGCCGCCCAGTCGCTTTCATCCGCCCAATCCGGAACGACAACCGGAACAGCGCTGCCTTTCAAGACGTTATCGTACACATAACCGCTCTCGCGCACCAAAGCGCCGGTGCAAAGCTCCATGGCGGTCTTTTGCAGCGCGCGTGGAATGAGGATGAACTTGGGATTCACCGCCAAAGCCGGGCCAGTCCCGCGCAGCGCGGCGCTATTTTTGATTAGCATTGGCTGTTTGTAAACGCTGCGGCAAGCCGCGTCCCAGGCATTGGCGCTCAAGGCGCTGGTGCCCAGGTTGGCATGCCCACCCGCAGTAGTAACAGCCGTCACGTTGAATAACGCGCCGGTATCAGCCATAGTCGGTCCTACGCCGCTGTTGCTGGTGAATATTGCCGCGACAAGTTTTGAAATTTTCCGCATTCCAGCGGTCGCCAGCTCGCGGGCGTAACTGCGCAGTTTGCGGGTTTCATCGCGGTCAATCAATTCCAAAGTCAGCGGAATGTAACCGCCGTATTTAGTGAAGCTGGCCGTCTCCGGGGAATCCCCGATGGCAAGTTCGGTGTATGTTCCGCCTTCCGCCACGGTAGGCAGGTCCCCCACCGTTCCAATCAGCGTCCCGGTGATGTCGTGCAAGCTGGAGAAATGCTCCTGTACAGTCACTTGCTTCCACCAGTCATAACCAGCCCGCCCCAGCTCATCCCAGGTGTTCGCGACCAGTTTATTCAGCGCGTTTTTGACTAGTCCGCTGAAATCGCTGGTGCCAGCCAATTGCGCGCGCTGAGGATAGTAGCCGCCGTGCAGCTCATAATCCCCGGTCAGGGTCAGATACAATTCGCGGATACCGCTCAGACGCGGAATGGCGGCATTTTCAAGCGCTTTGGCGCGCGGCGCGCCAAACAGGTCATCCACCGCGGCTTGCAGGCGCTCCGCTGGCTCTACCATCCCCTCGATTCTGGCCGGCCCCTGGATAATTTTGCCGTTATCCAGCGCGCTAAGCAAAACGCGCGCCTCGCGGATAGCCTGCTGCAGTTCTCCTGGCGAAAAGCTGCGGTCCGTAAATTGCTGCCGGATGCGCTCTGCCAACGGAAGGGGCAGGCTGCTGTTTGCCAGGCTCGCGTCCAGCATCATCGCGCTCATCTGCTCGCGTTCAAGGCGCATTTGCGCCAATTGCGTCTCCAGGTCGCGCGTGGGGTCATTGGTTTCTTCGCGCTTCTCCAACATTGGAGCGCTGCCGGTTTGCTCTGTTTGCATAAGTAAATCTCCTTTCAAAATCGGCTTGATGCCGAGGGAATTCATCGCGCGCAGGAACATCCCCCCACGCGCGGGGTTGTAAACCAGGTCCACGGAAAAAATCCTGAGGATTTTCTCCACGCGTTTTCCGCGGCCGTTAAACAGCACATCCGCTGAGAAACCAACGCGAACCGCTGGCGCGTCGCGAATCTCCAACACCTGCCTGCCGATACGCGCGAGCAGTTCCGCGGAGGGTCCAAACGCGTGCAGTTCCGCGCGGATGCCCTGCGCCTGTTCATCCCAGGCGGCTTTTCGCAAAACACCCGCGATATCGCGCACAGAACGCGAGGTCCAGTCGTGGTCCACGAAACAGTTCACGCCTTCCCACAGTTGCAAAGACTCCCGCAGCACTTCCGGCGGGAACTCCCAACCATTGGCGCTGCCAGCGGTAATCGCCAGGATTTCAAACTTGTCCGGGCTGATAGGCGCGGCTTCCAGCGCCAGTCTGTGGCGTTCTTCCCAATGCTTTGCGGCTGGTTCCGCCACATTTAGTTCTGTCAATTCAACCAAGTGTTTCCTTTCTTTATGTTCAAAATCCGTTATTGCCGTGCTGAAAATTCCAGACGGATGAGTCTGGCGTCAGACTCAAGGTGTTTCTACATGCTCTCCTCCTTCTCCAAGAAAACGATAAATCAGGCGCAGCAGTTCGGCCTTGTCAATTAAACCCTGGGCAAAAAGCTCCTGCGCCACAGCGGCGGCTTTGCTGCCAGCTTCTGCCAGCGCTCCGTTATCCCGCGCGGAAATATCGCCAGCCTGCACCTGAAACGTGGGTTCCGGATTCAGGCTGGCGTCCATGCGCGCTCGGCGGCGAACTGCCGCGCGCAGCACGTCCTCCAGAATCCAGCGCAAGGCGCGCTGGCGTTGTTCAAACCTTCGCAGCGTCGGTCCGCCGGAAGCTTCGGCTGTTGTGCGCGTGCTTGATTCCGGTTCAGCCAAAAAGTGCAGCGGCAGCCCTACGCCCGCCGCAATCATCTTCTTAATTGCCAGCCCGTCCGTCGAGGCATCCAGTGCTTCCAGGCGCGGCGCGATGACAGACCACTCTTCACTCTCGTCAGTCACCAACACGGAACCCGAGGCAGGAGGAGTGAGCGTCAATTGCGATTGGCGCGCGGCGCGCGCGCTCTCGCTGGCAAAACGAGCTTTCACCACGTACACGAAGGCGTTCCGGAAGCGGTTCAAACGCACCCTGTCTTCCAACCAGGAGGCATAGCGCGAAAGCCAGCGCAGCACCGGCGCCAGGTCCGATTCTCCCCACTGCGCGCCAGCCGGGCGGTTCACCGTGTAATGCAGCATCACGGGCGGCAGGTCGGGGCTGTCGTCCAATGGGTTGTAAGCAGGGTAGGTCAGCGAAACCCCGTCCTGGTCCGGGCGGGTGTGATACGCCAATTCCTGCTCGACGTCATTGGGTTGGGAACTGATGCGCTCAATATCCGCGGAAGGCACCACGCGCAAGTAAGACATGCCGCCCGTATCCGTGGAGAGCAGCAGAAAAAGGTTTCCGCTGCGCGCCAGTTCATCCGAAAGCTCTGCCAGGCGCGCGTCCATGCGATTCAGAGGATGATTCCAAAACGCGAGCAAAAATTCCCGCGCGCGGCTGTCCGCGCAGTGGACGAGCATTCCCCCACCTGTAACGTACTGCGTCGTTATCTCGATTATCCGGCGGGCTAGCGGATTAAAACGCCAGGCGTCCAGGCAGTCATCCATTACCTGCAGTCGGTCGTAGAGATGCCTGTCCCGCGGCTGCTCTCCCAGCTGGCTCACGCCTACCAAGAAGCTGTTGTCGTCCTCCACCAGGTTCAAACCTGTTCGCAGCGCCTGGTCCTGTTTTTCGAGGCCGGCTTTTTCGTTACCGTCAGTCTGAAGTTTTCTGTTAAAGATTCCCATATGTATCCTCCAATTCGTTTAATCTCACCTTCTCCATGTTTTCTGTCGCGCCGCGCGGGCAGGGCTTGTCATCAATAGGGCAAACAGCAGAGACGCTCGCGGCGGTCTTGCCAAAATACGCCAGCATATCCTCCTCAGACCCAGCCCAGCGGTTGTAGTCCATGTACCATCCCGAAGCGCCAATGGCCGGCGCGCGTTCCGCGGTTTGATGTATCAACCAGCCCTCAACGCCTTTGGGCAAGCGCGGTGGGCATGGATATTCTGGCGTGTAGGCGGGGTATGGGCGTCTGGCGTAGTAGTGCGCCAGCCACCAATCCAGCTTTGGCAAATCCGCGACCGATAAATGCTCATCCACCCAGGACGCGCGCGAGTACACAATCGGGTAACGGCCTGTTTCCGCCAGTAAAATCTCGAGACAGTTGTTGAGCGCAGCGGTAATCTTGCGGCGGGATTGTTCGTGGTCCAACTCCATGTCCAGAACCAACCGCAGCGCGTCCAGGTTTTCACCCTCAAGAATGCCCAGGAAAGCGTCCATCTGCCGCGACGCCGACTCGGCCGGGAAAATCACATGGTATGGCAGCGCGCAAATTCCTACGCGCTGCGTTTGCCCCAGGTAATACGCGAAGGCCGGGTCGCGATACCCCCAGGATTGCCCAGCTCGCAGCGCCGCGAACGCTACTCGCGGTTTGTGTGCCGCTATCTTGTCAAAATCCGGTTTGCGCTTGCCGTCCGCGCTGCCGTTGTAAACCGAAAGGTCTATCCCAAAGGCAAATGACATATTGGTTTCAAAGTAATCCATCAAAATGCTCCATCCATATCGCGCAGTGGGTCTGCGGCCTGAATAAGCAGCGGCGCGCTGGCTTCACGCCAACACTGTTCATCCAGAACGGCAGTCATCGCGGCGGAAAGTACCAAATCGTCGTGCAGAGTTCCGCCGTCCAGCGGGTCTCGCGCATTTTCAGGCACTCCCCAACGAATATTCCGCTCGGGACCCAGGCTGACTTCATACGCCACAGCTTCCAGCTGACGGTAAAAAAGCGCGCGCAGCCTGCCTTGCTGATCGTAAACGTCCGCGGGCAGGTAGTCCTGAAAACGCCCGGTATCCACCACCGCCAGAAAGCCCCAACCTAAACGCGATTTCAGTTGACGGTTAAAAACCAGTTGAATCACGCGCTCGCCCAGCTTATCTGCTAAAAAAGAAGCCACCCCCGCGCCCACGCCGCTGGCATCCACCACTACCCGGCGCGGCTGCCAGCGTTCCACCAATGCCAGCAAACGCGCGTACTGCGTGCTGTGCTTTTCCCCAGTCCAGAGTTCCCGCCGAGCCACCCGATAGACAGGCTTACCGGTCAGGTCGCCCGCGCGCGCGCCGCTGTCTACTTGCACGATAGTCACCGCGCTGGAATCTCTGCCGGGGTTGCTCAGCTCGCCGCTTCCGGTCTCGGAAACATGCGCGCGCAGCTGCTCATCTTCGCCTGCCAGGTCCACCAGGAGGGCGTAAACTTTGCCGGGGTCCGGCTCATCCTGCGCGCGATGGCTGCCCTGCATTAAACCTGTACGCGCGGGTGGAAAAAGCCCAATTTCGGCATCAATTTCTTCTCCAAAGTACTGGCTGCGCACCATGGGGTGCGTTCTGCCCAGCCGCGCTACCTGTTCATCCACAAAAAGCCCGTACGCGGGCACCTCAGCCCGCACGCCTTCCGCGCCCAGGCAAAATACGCGCCTAATTCCGTCCCGCCGCTCCGCGTCCAGCGCCAGGCGCAGTTCGCGCGCCAGCAGCGTTTGCCTTGTCCAGGCTGTGCCCCAAAAAACGCGCGTGGCATTCGTGGAAGCCGCCATCGGGGCGATTTGCTTGTCATACTTTTCGATGCCAATATCCTGGGCTTCATCCAACTGCAAAAGCGTCGACGCAGTCGCTCCAACCACGTTAGACTCAGGAGCGGCGGAAAGAAAGGTCAGATGCGCGTTGCCAAAGCGATAGTGATTGCCGGCGCTTTTTTTCCAGTTATCGTGCGTCAGCCAGTTGGCTTGCAGCGCTGTTTCCAGGCGGCGCATAGCGTTCAGGCTCTGTGGTTGGTAGGTAGGAGAGAATTTGACCATCTCCGCTCCGCAGCGCGAAAAGCGCGTAAGCAAGTACACCTCCAACTGGGCTTGCAGCATATTCTTGCCGGATTGGCGCGGAAACATCACCACGATTGACAACCCGCGCTGCTCGAGTACCGAGCGCGCGATAGCTTCTCCGGCGGCTGCCTGGTAAGCGCGCAGGCGCACAGCTCCCAAGACCCGCGTATAAACCTCCAAGGTACGCAAGGAACGCAGAAATGCCGCCCTGCTTTCCAGCCGCTCTTCGCGCTGTCTGCAAGGCAAGGCTGTATGCAGCCAAAATGTTTGCTGGCGCGGCGTGTTTTCCAGCCCGGCCGCCATCGGTGGGAACCTTAGCGTATGTTCCAAATCAATCTCCCTGTTGGTAAACCGGGCAGTCCCCGCCTTTGCTGGCACAACTTGGTTTTTGCTTGCCGGGGTTGCGCGTCACTGTTTTTGAAATAATTAAGCTTCATCTTGTTCCTTCACTTCGGGTGTTATCAATGCCAGTTCCTCCATGAGTTTCTCCATCAAAGCGCTCTGCCCGGCATTTTGGGCTGCGCCTTGCAGGGCTTGGTTAATCTTTAAAACATTTCCCAACCGCGAGCAGCTTAATCCCAACAGGTTCAGGGCTTCCCCCAGTTTTTCAATAGTTTCTGGGCTTTCATCCGCGCGCACCGCATCAAAAAAACGTTTCATCGCGATCCGCAGCATCACCACTTCGCCGTCCAAGGTTTTCAGCGCGGCAGCGGCAAGCTCCTTGCGTTGGCTCCGGCTGAAGTGACCCAGGTAGTAATTGGCGTCCTGCGCGCGTTCGTCTCCCAGCAGCGCGCGAAATTGCTCCTCAAGCTTTGTGGCATCCGCTCGGCTCGCGGATTGGCTGCCTGCCCTGATAGGGCAGGCAGCCTCGGAGTCAGACGTTTGTATGACATGTGCTGGTTTAGGTTGGTTCATCTTACGCTGCCTCCTTTATAGAACTTTTGTTCTATATATGCCATATCATACAACAAAAAAACCTCTTGAAAAGAGGTCAAAAGCTGCCAATTACCTTAAAGAATGTCCGGAATCGGACATTTTTAACATTTAAATTGGGTGCTACTCAGGAATTTTCGAAGCAGGGGCTGCCAGGCAAAGGTGAATTTCCGGTCAGTGGGGGTAGTTCAGCCCCATGTTTTTTCAACCAATCTCGCGGCAATTTAAACGAAGGCAGGGACTGGTTGACCAGCTGCCAGAACCGCGCGGAGTGATTATGTTCGCGCGTGTGGGCTAATTCATGCACAACCACGTACTCAATGCAGGCCGGCGGTGTCAACGCCAGCCGGAACGAAAAGTTGAGCGCGTTGGCGCGGCTGCAGGAGCCCCAACGCGTGCGCGCGCTGGTTATCCGTACCGCGCTCGGCTTGTATCCGTCCCGGGCTGCATAAAAACGCACCAATTCCTGCACCCGCGCGCGTAATTCCCGCTTATAAAAGGCTTTCATCAACGCTTCTGCTTGCGCTTTGCGGGAATGTTGCAGCAAAAAGCCTTTGCCGCCTACATATGTAAGCCCCCCAGGCACTTTATCGACCAGGTGCAGCGGGTATTTTTCCCCCAGAAACCACAGCAGTTCTCCCTCCTCGTAGCGATATCCGTGCGAACGCTGGGGAGCCTGCTGCATTTTGACCTGCGCCGCCCGGATCCAATCCGCCTTCTCGCGTAAAAAGCGCTGGACAACGGCCAGGCTGGCATGCGCGGGCGCGCGCACGACCACCCTCCCCCCGGGGAAAACTGTTACCGCGATTGTTTTCCGCTTGCTGTAAATGATTTCATCGGGTTCAATCACGCGCATGCCCCTGATTATATCCAATCAACGCGCCGCTGTCTCCTCTCTGTCCCCTCGGTTTTGCGCGCCGACGCCCCGGGCCTTCCACGCCGCCAAATATGAGATAGAATCTAACTATGGCGCGTTCTTTCCCGCTTTCCCGTTTCCTTGTGGCATGCTCACTCCTGCTTGTGCTGTGCGGTGCCTGCGCTCCGGCTTCAGAGAGCGCGCTTCCATTGGAAATATATCAGCAGCCAGACCGCCGCTTTCAGCTTTCCATTCCCAAAGACTGGCAAGCTGAAAGCTCCGAGAATGGCGCTTTGCTCACGCTCACCCCGCCGGATTATTCCGGCAGCGAAACAGAACTGCGCGTTCTGATTTTCCTTTCACCCACCAACACAATCGACACCAGCGAGCATGTGGAAGAAGCCAATCAATTGTTCCAGCCTTTCCTGGAAAATTATCTGGATGAGTCTTATGAAGTCATCAACCAGGGAGAGACCAAAGTAGAAAAAGTACCGGCCCTGTTGATTGACTTTGCCAAGCCGTACCAAAGCACTTACCTGACAGGTCGGCTGGTGATGGTTGCAATGCCGGGCTACGCCCTCGCGTTTCTTGGCAGCGCGGAACGCAGCGCCTGGGATTCCTTTTTACCCACATTCAGGGCTATGTTAGCGGATTTCCAGTTACTAACCGCAGCTGATAGCATGAGCCAGCCATGAAAAAGTGCTTGACTGCGGCAATTCTTGCTTGTGGACTGCTGCTCGCCAGCTGCAATTTTCCTTCTCCCGCCCTTCAGCGCGAGGATGAACCCCTCTACGTCCCTCCGGTGGGTCAGGCCCTTGCCCCAGCGCCTACTGCCACGCCCGACCCATCCGCATTCATCATGTTGGGTGATGAAGTGCTGCTGCCCTTGGTTTCGCTCGCGTTCTCGCCGCTGGCAAGCGTCGATAACGGCGGACAAGCCGTAACGCTCAGCCTGGGCGAAGATAAGGCCGTGATGAACAACGCGGAAGAAACGCTCTTTTTCAGCATCACCAGCGAACCCGCTGGAATTAATGCCGACGCGGCGGCATGCCTGTCTTACTTGCTCAACCGGATGCAAGCGGACATCCCCGGACTGAGCATTACCGCTTCCATGGAAGCCAGCGCTTCCGGCCTCACCGGCGTGCAAACGGAGCTTTCAGGCACGCTTCTGAACTCGCCGATGCAAGGTAAGCTGGCCGTGTTCCATGTTCAAAGCCGCTGCCTGAGCTTGATGGGCGCCGCAACCCAGGAAGACCCCCAGCAACTTTGGCTGCAAACCGGGCAGGTCGCGTTTGAAAAGCTGCTGGCAGGGCTGCGCATTCTGCCGCCGGGTTCCGCGCCTGCCTGTTTGATTGCAACCGATCCGGATTACGCTTTCAGCCCTGAGCAGCCCATTCGCGTGGGCACTGTGAATATCTACGACGGCATCTCGCGCATGGAGGCTTATTTGAACACCTTGCGCGGCCCCAACATGGAAGAAATCAGTTACATCCGACTCAGCCCGGAGTTCAATGCCGAACAAGAAGTTGTGGACGCTTACCAAATCACCTACGCGGGCTTAGGTTCCCCCATCATTCTGTACTTTTCGATTTATTCCTACGAAACCCCAATGGCTCCACTTGGCTTCACCTGCGAAGCTGCTTTCCCGCTGCAGCAGCCCTGAAGTCGGGCAGGCAATTTGCACATAATACCGCGCGTTTTCACGCGGATGTGATAGGATTGAGAGGTTAATTTTCTCATCCGGTGACTATTAGATGCCAAAACCTCCCACCCGCCGTCATTTTACTTCCCAGTTCTGGCTGATGTTTTCAGGTCTGGTGCTCTCCTCTACCGGCACCACCATGATCTGGCCGTTCATGCTCGTGTATGCCAGCGAGAAACTTGGGCAGCCCCTCACCACCGTCACCAGTCTGATGACCATCAACTCAATTTGCGCGCTGATTGCCGCGATACTTGCCGGCTCGCTCGCGGACCAGGTCGGAAGAAAAATCGTCATGGTCATAGGCCTCCTTGGGCAGGCGGCAGTCTATCTGTTGTATATCCCTTCCAGGGAATTCGTGCTCTTCGCGCTGCTGATGGGTTTGTCAGGCTTCTTTGTCCCCCTTTTTCGAGTCGGCACGGACGCGATGCTGGCCGATATGTTCCCGCCCGAAGAGCGCGCTCAGGCCTACGCCCTTGTGCGCATGGGCAGAAACATAGGCGTCGCGCTCGGCCCTATCCTGGGCGGCCTGGTATTGGCCAGGTCCTACAACATTGGTCTGATGGCCGCCGCTGGCACGCTGGCAATTTTTGGTCTGATCACCCTCTTCTTCCTCAAAGAAACCCGCCCGGTTTCAGTGGTTTCCTCAGCGGAAAGTTTGCGCGATCAGCTGCGTGTCTATAAGGGCGCGCTTCAGAATAAATTCTTCTCACGCATGATTGGCGCCCACACCTTGATGGAAATCTGCGGCACGCTGGTTTGGGCGTTTCTGGTTGTCTATCTCAAGCAGAATTTTGCCATCGGCGAAGCGCAGTACAGTTGGCTGCCAACCACGAACGCGTTGATGGTGGTTTTTCTGCAAGTATTTGTCACCAGGCTCACCCAAAAGAAACGCGTGACCAGCATGCTCACGCTGGGCTCTGCGTTCTACGGTGCCACTATGCTGATCATCGCCCTCAGCAGCCGCTTTTGGGGCTTCTGGGCAGCCATGGTGGTTATGACCGTAGGCGAGTTGATTATTGCCCCGACGGCGACCACTTTTGTATCAGGAATCGCTCCCGAAGACCAACGCGGCCGCTATCTGGGTCTGTTTGGTCTCACCTGGAACCTTGGCATGGCTGTGGGCCCGCTCTCTGCCGGCATCCTCACGGATCTGGTCGGAACGCGAGCGCCGTATTTCGGTGGCACGTTGATTGGCGTTCTATCCGTCCTGGCATTCCTGGCGCTTGACCGCCTCTACCGGCGGGAAAACGCGCAGCAAAAATAAAACTCCGTCCATGCTTCCATCCGTTTTTTGCTTGACAATCTAAAATTCCGCGTCGATAATAGAACATATATTCTATTATGATTATGGAACAACGCCCCACTCAAGTCTACATATTTGGTGTCCGCGATACGGTGCGGATTATCCACGTTGCCCGGGCGCCGGATGAGATCAGGTCCGCGGTTAATGGCGGTAACTGGGAGCCCTTTGTTGGTTCTCAGGATACCTTAATCACGACCTGGCAGGCTTATCAGTCCGGCAGGATTGTAATCATACTTCCCAAGGAAGAAATGCCGGAACCGCGCTCGGTTCACCTCACCCGGCAGGAAAAAAGGGTTTTGCAGTTCCTGGTGAACGGTTACACCCCGGTTGAAATTTACAATGTGCTGCATATTAGCGAACGTTCCGTGCGCAGGTACATGAACCACCTGAGAGATAAGTTCCGCGCAAAGACCTTGCTGCACATGCTTGCCAAAGCAGTCGCGTTGGGCATGGCATGGCCTGATTTATCTGACGACTTGGAATGAGGTGGTTAAAATGGAAGAGGCCGATTTTGTCGGCCTCTCTTGCCCCCCTCTAGGCTACTGCAAACATAGCCGCCCTTATTACCGGCTGTCCAGACCGGATTGCAGTCAATGTAAATCCGCTGTACAAGTGCCCCTTGGGTGAAAAAGCGTCTTCTGGGATACAGCGGACAAGCTGACATTCATGAGGTCTTAACTATATCACACATCCCAGAATATGTGTCAAGGAAAACATAA
>Ga0116173_1003277_pt1 | contig 12175 bp, 5 predicted proteins | sample AD_UKC085_MetaG_FD_89800 | JGI IMG/M metagenome (GOLD analysis project Ga0116173, IMG submission 89800) | Active sludge microbial communities of municipal wastewater-treating anaerobic digesters from USA - AD_UKC085_MetaG | ecosystem: Engineered > Bioreactor > Anaerobic > Digestate | place: USA...
AAGGAGATCAAGGTGAAGGAAGGCGACAAGGTCAACACGAGCCAGGTTCTCGTGGTCCTCGGCTGACGCCGCCGCTTCGATTGAAAAATGCCGGGCCTGCGCTGTTGGCCCGGCATTTTTTTTTGCTCTCGCAGCGGCGCGGCGAAAGGCTAAGGGCGAAAGACAGGAGGAACGGGAGAGATTCGGGTCATTGCGAAGAGCGCAGCGACGAAGCAATCTCGCCCGCGCTACCCGATGTCTGAGGTCTGGTGCCTGATGCATGCCTCGGGGCGAGACTGCTTCGCTTCGCTCGCAGTGACGGAAGGGGGGACCCCGAATCCGGATTCCCGAGTCCCGAAGCCCTTGCCTGGAAGAGGTGTCTCCGGTAAGATAGGGCCATCATGAAGAGCCTGCCGAAAAAGGTCGAGATACACGAGGTTGTCCTGCGTGACGGCATCCAGAACGAGAAGAGGATCGTCCCGACGGAGGAGAAGCTGCGGATCATCGGGCAGCTCGTTGCCTGCGGTATCCGTCGCGTCGAGGTCTCATCCTTCGTCAACCCGCGGCTCGTCCCGCAGATGGCCGACGCCGAGGCCCTCTGGGAGAGGATCGAGAGAAAGCGGGGCGTTCTCTACTCCGCGCTCATCCTGAGCGGCAGCGGTCTGGAAAGGGCCATCCGTTGCCGGGTCCCCCACGTGGGAATCTTCGTGTCGGCCAGCGAAACCCACAGCCGGAAAAACAGCAACAGGTCCGTCTCCGAGGCGCTGAAGGAGGCTGCCCGCCTCATCGACCGGGCGCAGGATGCCGGGATCCGGGTGAGGGCCGGCGTCATGAACGCCTTCGGCTGCGCCTACGAAGGAAATGTGCCGGTCGCCCGTGTCCTGAAACTCGTTCGGGCCTTCATGAAGAGAGGGCCGGCCGAGATCTGCCTGGCCGATTCCTCCGGTCTGGCGAATCCCCGCCAGGTGGAGGAGGTCGTCGCCCGGGCGAGGCATGAGACGGGACAGGCGGAACTGTCGCTGCACCTTCACAACACCCGCGGCCTGGGGGCGGCCAACGTCTTTGCGGCTCTTCGCCAGGGGGTCTCGATCTTCGACACGTCGCTGGGCGGGCTTGGCGGCTGTCCCTTCATCCCGGGCGCCAGGGGCAACATCGCCACGGAGGACACGGTCTACCTCCTCCACGAAATGAGGCTGAAAACGGGGGTCGACCTGGACGGGCTCGTCCGGGCCGGGCTGCCTCTCGGGGCCTTTTTGGGAAAACCCTTCCGGACCGTCGTGTCCGTCCTGAAACAACCCCTGTACTGACGGGGGCCTCAGGCGTTTTTCCGGCACAGGTAGAGTTGACGGAGTGCGTAGCTGCCGTAATCCCTGAACAGGTTTTTCGGCAGGCACTTCCGGAGGACGGAGAGGCCGGCCCGGGAGAGGTCGTCGGCGGTGAGGTGGCAGGAGGAATAGCCCGTGATGACGACGTGTCCTCCCGGGACGAGACGCCCGACGGACGTCTGCAGGATGTCCAGCGCTTTCTGTCTTGCCGTCACCTGCCGGTTGAGAAGGCCGCAGAACACGATCGCGTCGAAGACCGCCCCCCGGGGGAGGAGCCGATCCATCTCTCCGGCATCCCCCTCGTAAATATGCGTCAGGCCCCTCTCGCGGGCGGCCTCCACATTGTCGGGGTTGACGTCGATGCCGTGACACTCCGCATCGGGACAGCGTCCCGCAATCCGCTCCAGGAGGTTTCCCGATCCACACCCCGCGTCGAGGAGGCGCCGGAAGGGAATCCCGCAGAGTGCGTCCAGAACCGCCGGGTAGATCGCCGACTCGTAGATCCCGTATTCCTTCTCCTCGTCGAAGCGGCCCCAGTTGACCGATGGCGAGACGTTCCGGAGCGGGACGATGAGTTCCGCCTCGTTTTCGCCGAGCGACGAGATGAAACGGACGATCACCTCCTCGTCCTCGACGCTTACCGGGCGGCCCGTGACCTCGGGCCAGAACCCCTCCAGGTCCTCCGCCTCGACCCCCTCCACGAGCAGGGCGATGTTCCGGGTGTGCCCCTTGCCGGCGTCGGCGTCGTAAACCTCCCCCTGGATGAAGTCGCATCCCCCGGCACGGATCAGGTTGAACCAGCGGCCGGTCAGGCTGACCGGCGCCGCGGCCCTGATCCTCCCCACGGCTTCCCGGAACTGTTCCTCATTGTTTCGCATGGCAGAAATGCGCGACCCCGCCTGCTGGGCCGCAGGGAAGAGGGGAGCACAACCCGGGCGGGTTGTCAAGCGGCGCGTTTTGCCGATTGACAGGCCCCTTCAACTTTTCTATAGTCGGTGTCGCCTCAAGCCATCCATCGATCCCGCATGGGGGGGGCCGCCGGGACCGAAGTTTGCATGCTTTTTAGCCTGAGAAGACCCGGCGGGAGGAAAGATGCATCGACACCAGCGGAACCTGCTTACCCTCGTTCTGTTTCTGCCCCTTTTTGCCCTTCTTTCCTGTTCCCCTGCGTATTTTGATCCCATCCGCACACCTCCCGAACCCCTCCACGTCAGGGGCCTGGACAAGCTTTCCTGGAATGAGCTCTGGGCGGGGATCGTGTTCAACGGCGAGAAGGTCGGCTTCTCCCGACTGAAGATCGCACCCTTGCCCGATGAGGGGCTCTTCCGCCTCGAGTCGGAGGCGCACCTGCGGATCCGCTTCCTCGGCCTCAGCAAGGCGATTTCGATGAAAAGCGAAGACCGCGTCCGGGCCAACCTCCAGTCCGTGTCCCTGAGGCACGAGATGGTCCTGGACGGCAAAACCCTGCTGATCGAGGGGTACGTGAAGACGGGGTCCTCCACACGATCCGGAAAACGGGCCCGGAGGCCGAGCCTTCGGAAACGAAACTGCGGGAACCCCTCTACCCGGCCGCGGCGATCAATCTCTACCCCGTCCTCAACGGCCTGGCCGCTGGCCTGAAATACCGCTACGAGGTCTACGACCCGCAGACCCAGTCCGTCACGGCCGTGTCCCAGACCGTCGCCGGGTTCGAAAGCAGCCGGTCCCTCGGCGTCGAGCCCTCCTGGAAGGTGAAGACCTCCATGCTCGGCCAGGACGTGGAAACCTGGATCAACCGCAAGGGCGAGGCCGTCTTCGAGCTGGGCATGAAAGGGGTCCTCATCACCCACAGGGAGACGGAGAACGAAGCCCGGCGGTACCTCTCCGAGGCAAGCCTGAACAAGAAGGACCTGGTCCTCGATTTCAGCGTCATCCGGACGGAAAGACCCCTCGCCTGTCCCCGCGAGGCCACCCTGCTGGAGGTCTCCCTGACGGGCATTGCAGGGGAGCTGCCGCTGCTGCAGGGGCCCGGCCAGGAGGCATCGACGGGCGGGGGGGATGGGAAAGCCGTGACGTACCGGATCCGCCGCAATCCCGGCTCGCCCGCGAAGATATCCGGTCCCCCGTACGACGTGGACAGCTACCGGTGGCTCCTGCCGGCAAGCCAGGTCGAGAGCGACCACCCGGAGATCATCAACACGGCCCGGGAAGTCACCAGGGGGCTCTCCGATCCCCTGGCGAAGGTGCGCAGGCTCGCCGCGTGGGTGGCCCATACCGTGAAGGAGGCGCCCGTGGACAGCTTCTCCGCTCTCGAGGTGCTCCGCACGAAGAAGGGCGAGTGCCAGGCCCACACGATGCTCTACACGGCGCTGGCCCGCGCCGCCGGGATCCCCACCCGGATGGCGGGCGGGATCGTCTACATGGACGGCGTGGGTTTCCTGTACCACGCCTGGGCGGAGAGCGATGCTGGCGGCTGGGTATCCGTGGACCCGACCTTCGACCAGGTCGGCGTCGATGCCACGCACATCAAGCTCGTCGAGGGGCCCGGCTGGCTCGCCATCGTGCCGATCGGTCGGGTCGTGGGCCGCGTGGCGGCCACGGTCATCGATTACCAGGCGGCCTGTCGCCCCTAAGCCTATCGAGGTGACATCGCATCCATGGAACTGTGGCGCCGGGTCATCCTGCTGGGCTCGATCTTTGCGGCGATCCTCGTCGCGCTCTTCGCGAGCCTGTCTCCCGTCGTGATCGTGCAGCACGTCGATTTTGCGGACCGGCAGAGAAACGAAGGGTCCTATATGGGATTCCGCCTGATGACGGAGCGCGCGCAACACCTCGCCGCCTTGCCGCTGCATGACTACATTGCCGAGGTCACCAAGGGGCGGCTCTTCATCGTCGGCGGGCCGGGCTGGGAGGCCGTCGCGGTCAATGCCCTGGCGGCGGCCAGGCGCATGCCGATCGCCGCGGAGTGGCAAAGGAGGCTTCCCTCGGACCGGTACCCCTCGGGCGTTCTCTTTTTCAGGCCCGATGAAGCTCCGGTAAACCAGCTGGCCTCCCTGTATGCCGGGTCCCGCGAGCCGGCCTACCTTCGTCTCGAAACAGGCGGCCCGCCCCTTTACCTGAAGGCGGAGCACCGCGCCTATTCCAACGAGGATTTCCACCTCGGCGGCGGGTTCTCGAGCGCCCCCACGCCTCCTACGGATTTCCTCTTCCCCGGCCGGAAATGGAGCCCCTGGATCGCCGCGGCCGGCTTTGCCCTCTACGTGCTGCTTCCCTGGCCGAATCGTCCCCCCGGCGCGCAGGCCTTCCGCCGCTGGCGGGTCGTCGCCACGGATGTCGTCGCCCTGCTGATGACGGTACCGTTCTTCTCCTTTCCCTTCTTTATCACCGGGGGAACCGTTCAGGCCTTCACGGAGGGGTGGCCCCTCTTTTTCTTCTTCTGGCCGATCTTTTTTATCGGCCTCATCCTGGTCCGGCTCGCCGAGTGGTTTTCCTCCTTCGCCCTGTTGCCCCTGGCGGACCGGCTGCGCATCTGGAGTCCACGAGGTGAGAGGGATTTCCCGTACGGCGAGATGGAATTTTTCCAGCCCGTCGTGACCCGGCCGCCGAAATGGCTCATCGCCCTGACCTGGCTTGCGGCCCTCTCGGGGAAGGGGAGCGCTCGCATCGGCGCAACAGGCAGGGCCATGATCCTCAGCTCGTCCGAATGGGGCAGCCTCGCGGTTCGCCTGAAGAACGGCAAGGACCTCTTCATCAGCGTGACCGACCAGCTCGGCACGGATATGATCGGCGCCGAGGCGATCGTCAAGGCCCTGAAGAAGGCGGGAGTCCGGGAAGTGGACGAAGTCAGGGAGCTCCGCAGCCTGGGCCTCGAGATGGTCCGGCTGCCGGAAGCGTAAGCGAATGACCGATCGGCCCTCGCGGCCGTGCGGATAACATTGCTGAACAACGAATCGAATCCCAACGCAGCCAGGCTGTCGGAGGTTCCCATGCGCCGTCTCATTCCGGTCATCGCCACCCTGATCCTGATGATTTCCGCATCGCCCGCATCTGCCCAGAATCAGCAGATCCTCGACGCCCTGAAGGCCTTGAACGGCATGCCCGAGCGGTTCAGCACGCCGGCGCAGGCGGAGACGACGGCCAGGGCGTTCTTCGAAATGGTCCAGAGCACCTCGGGCAACGAGAACGCGATCGAGGTCCTCAAGCAGGTCAAGCGGACCGTTCCCCAGGCGGAGTGGAACGAGGGCTGCCGCCGCGCGGAGAACCTGCTCATGCACACGGTCCAGCAGACCCTCGACGGAACCATCGTCGAGGCCATCCAGGCCCGCGCCCGGGGCAAGAGCCTCGGTTCGATCCACGGCTACGGCTACAGCGGCAAGTGGCCCATCAAGCCCGAGACGCAGCTTACCTTCGACGGCGACTTCGACGCATCGTTCTTCGGCACGGAGCTGGCCGACACGAGCCCGGACAAGGGCGGGGGCATTATCCAGGACGTCAGCGGGCGGCTGCGTGCGAAGCTCGGCACGGGGCCTCTCGGCCTGGGCATCGTCCTGAACGGCTACGGCTGGGAGGGCAGGGCGGACGTCTACGTGACCTCTGCGGGCAAGCAATGGGCCATCCGCCAGTCCATGACGCGGCTCTACCTCATCGACCCGGTGACGGGACGGCCCGTCAACATCACGGCAACCCCCGGCGCCCTCTTTGCCGAGACGCAGCTTCGCCTTCTCAACAAGCACTATCCCGGTCTCTTCGAGAACGGCAGGCTCCGTGAAAACCTGACCAGCGAGCAGATCCGCCGGATCCTCATGGACGACCCGCGCGTGGGCGAAGTCTGGAAAGTCTGGCTCTCGGGCACAAGGTATGGAACGGGCCAGGCGGCCGCGGGCGTCATCGACTTCACGTGCCACGTCTCGGAAGTCGCCGAGGCGACCACCACGCTCGAGCAGCGCACCAAGGTGGCCAAGCAGGTGGCCCGCGCCGCCAACGTGTTCGTCAACGCCATGGACGGCGCCAAACTCCCGTGGCGGCAGTTTTTCTCGGAGGGCGAGATACAGTTCATGCGGGACTGCGCCACCCTCGACCGCACGAAGATCACCTACGCCGAGACGGCCGAACGGCGTGTCAATCTGCTCAAACGGCTGAAGGGCCACGACTGGAGCGCTGCCGACATCGCGGCCTACGATCGGGCCGTGACGGAATCGCAGGGCGCGCTCAACGACCTGAAGGCGGCCGAGGGCCGTGTGATGGCCCAGGCCGGCGGGGAGTCGGCTTTTGTCGAAAACGCGGTCAAGATCATGCGCCGCCAGGCTCAGGTCGCCCACCGCGAATTCGTGCTGGACGTCATGGGCCGGCCCCCGGCAGAGCGGGCGCGCCTGCTGCAGCAGTACGAGTCGGATCTGCGGGCCCTGCTCGACCACTACAGCAAGAAGGAGAACGTGCCCCGGGAGGCCATCCAGTGGGCCAACGAGGCCCTCGACTCCGTGAAGGAGCTCAACCGCATCGCCAACGAGCGGTCGGCGGCGCTGGAGGGCTTCGGCACGAAGATCCGGCGCGTCTGGGAGATGTTCAACGAACCCGTCAACACCCGCGAGAACGTCCGCAAGCTCCTGGGGGAAACGCCGGTCGGCGAGGCCCTCCTGAACCGGATTCCCGAGTGGGCCTTCGCCTCCACCCGCCCGCCGGCCATCACCGACATCGCCTTCGCGAGCCCCTCCAAGCTGGTCGCGGAGACGGTCTGGACCCAGGCGAATCAGCCCGTCAACGCCCTCATGATGATCGACCTGCTCTGGCAGCTCACGGACATCTGGCGTGACAACACGAGAACGGAGGTGCAGAAGCTCACCTCAACGGGCGGGGTGGTCGCCATGCTGGTGGTCCCTCACCTCTACCTCGTGCCCATGGTCTACCATGCAAGCCTCCAGGGCGACCCCCGGCAGCTGACTTACGTCATGGCCTGCTACATCTGCCCGCCGGCCATGCTCCCCATGCTGGTCGAGTCCATGGGCGGGCGCATCGTGGCAGGCGTCAAGCAGGCGCTCTTCCAGAATGAGCTGGAAGCCATGTTCCAGGCATCGAGCTTCAAGCCCGAGCCGGGCGCAGAGCCGAAGGACTGGGCCCGGAATCGCGACGCCATCCGATACACCTGGGTTGCCCTGAACACCGAGTTGGACACCTACGGCCGCGAGGGCACACGAAGCCTTGCAGAATACATCCGCATCCTCGCATCGGACACGCGCTCCGAGATCCCCCTTTCGCAACCGAAGAAGATGTCGGGCCTGCAGGCGATCTACCTGCCGGGCGGTGTCGCCAAATCGTTCCGGGCCATGATCCAGGACGGCGACCACAGGCTGTTCCGGGAGAACGCCGCACTCGGCAACGCGCTGGCGGAGCTGCAGAAGTTCAACTGCGACCGGCTCGTCCCCTACATGGACAAGCCTCCGGCCTACTGCCGCTACGCCTGGGCGGAACAGAAGAGCGGCATCCGGCTCGATCTCATCAACAATGCGTTCAAACCAGGCGAAGCCGAGCGGCTTCAGGCGGAGGGCAAGTCGGGGGAGAACATCGTCCGCATCGTGACCGCCATGCTCGCCCAGCGCGCGAAGCTCCAGGACGCGGTGATCACGCAGCTGGCCGAGGCCATCATCCTCTCCTTCGAGGAGGAGAAGCGCGCGCGCAAGATCGTCGAGCTGGGCCTGCTGGACGAGATCCTGAAGGAGCTTCTCGCCATCGGCGAGGAACTCGGCATCAAGGAGGAATTGCTGGCGGCCTTCCAGGAAGCGCTGCGCAAGCAGGGGGGCGTGAAGGTCGGCGCGGAAGAGCTGCAAAAGCCGGAAGGTCCCGCGAGCCAGACCGCAAAGGCCAAGGAACAGATCGCGATGCTCGCCGACACCTGGCTCAAGAGCTACCGGCAGGTCAACACGACCCGCCGCTTCCTCGTCGGTCTGGCCGGCGGCTACGGCGTTCCGCAGTCCGACCTGGACCGCTTCATGCACGGCAAGCCGCCCCTGACCGTGGAACCGGCCAAAGACGTGGAAATCGCGCGCGTGAGCCAGGAAGTCATCACGGCGACCTCCAGGGACGTCTCGGCGATCCTGTTCAACTTCAAGGGTCAGTCCCGCGCGCCGAACCCGCTCGACGCGGAGGCGGAAGGCATCCTTTTGCAGTACCTCTACACCGCGCGGATCATCGAGCTCACGTCGGGGATCACCTACGGCATGGTCTCCCTGTGGGCCGGCGGACCGGGCGAAAAGGAGACCCCGCCGGCATTCGCCGACCGCGTCCGCGCGGAGCTGAAGCGGCAGCTCGACTCGAAGCACAAGACGCTGCTGGGCAGCCCGCCGGACTTCACGTCCGTGCTGGACCGTTACTGGACGCTTGCCCGCGGCTACGCCGAGAAGTTCGCCGCGCTGCGGGAGGCCTACGGCGGTGCCTTCCAGATCTCCGTCGAGGGTCCGGCCGAGGTGGAAGCGATGAAGGACGTCATGCTCAAGGTCGTCGCCAAGCGCGACGGCAAGCCCGCGGACGACATGCTGAGAGATGCGCGGGTCGAGTGGACAGTGGACAGAGCGCTCAAGAACACCGGCGCGACCTGGTGGTTCTCACCGCTGGAGGAGACCGTGATGAATATCACCGTCACGGTCACCCGGGAGGTCGCGGGCAGGAAAGTGTCGGCGAGCTCGATCCATCGGCTCACGGTCAAAAAACCAAAGGACGACAAGAAGGATGACAAAAAAGACGACAAGGCGGACGGCAAGAAGGAGGATGACAAGCTCGCTGCAACCTGCTCATTCGAGTACACCGACTGGGGCGAGTGCGTCCGGGCGACGAAGAAGCAGACCCGGAGCGTGAAGGCCAGATCGCCCCAGGGCTGCGTCGAACGCCGGAAGCCGGAGCTGGAGCGGGGCTGCACACCGCCCCCGACGAAGCAGGAAAAACTCCACCAGTACTTCAACTGCCTCTGCCGCTGCTCCAGCGGGTGGGCCGGTCACATCGGCGTCTGGTACGACCCCGAGGGCAAGTCGGTGCCGGAATGCAAGAGCAGCGGCCCCTGCTTCGGGGGCGCAGGCGCCTGGGGCTGCACGAGAAGGCATTTCTTCGTCGGACCGAATGACTGCGGGAAGGGCTGTTGGGAGGGCGCCTTCGGAAAAGGCGGCTACGACCCCGCAAAGGCCGACAAGATGCGCAAGGACGAAAACAAGAAGTACAAGAAGCCCCTCAAGGTTACGATCAAGGCCTCCAAGAACCCCGCCGACTTTGGGGACATCGTCGAGCTGACGGCGGAAACGACGGAAGGCTCCGGCGGCTACAGCTGGGCCTGGGGCGGCTGCGCACAGGACGCCAAGAACGATCGGGCCAAAGTGCTGAACTCGAGGGACTGCAAGCCCTGCACGGCGAGTGTCACCGTGACGGACATGGACGGCGACAGCGCCTCGGCCTCCCTCGAGGTGAAATGCACTGCGCTGCGGGTAAAGCTAACCAAGGAGACCCCGAAGGAGAGCACAATCCCCATCGGCGGCAAGGCGACCTTCCTAGCCGAGGTTTTCTCCGGGGACAAGCCGGCCTCCGGGAGCTTCACGTACCTCTGGGAGCACAACCCCGACGCCCTGTTCGGCGACCCAAAGAACCCGGCCTATGAAACGAAGGGTGGCTCGCAGTCGCGCAACAGGGCTACCTTCAAGAAGCTGGGCACGACACCCGTCTGGGTGTCCGTCCTCAAGGAGGTTGACGGCCGCACGATGACCGTCGGCGAGTCGGGACAGATCCCCATCGAGGCGGTCAGCCCGAAGCTCAAGCTGAGCGTCAGCAAGAAGGAGCCGCTCATCGGCGAGAAGGTGGTCCTCACGGTGCACGAGGAACCCGCCATGAGCAACGACCTCATCACCTTCTGGTGGGAGATCAAGGGTGATGCGGCCAACGCGGGACCCGAGCCGAACATCCCCAATCAGCGCTCCTATTCCTTCAAGCCGAAGAACGCCAAGCCCGTGACGGTCACCGTCCACGCCAAGGCGAAGGAGGACGGGAGCGACCTCGGCCAGACGGATGCCACCGTCAACGCCAAGGGCTACACCGTCACGATCGGCGAGCCCCGCTACCTTGGCCCCAAGCCGAAGGTCTGGAAGTGCGACACCCAGCTGGGGGGTGCCTGTCCCGGCCTCGTGGACGTGGGCGACCAGCAGTTCGCCGTCCACCACGACGTGTTCATGAAGGCCGCGGTCACCCCGGCGCTCTCCGGCGCGAGGTACCGCTGGGCGATCGATCCGGCGGGCAGCTGCGGCATGCCCGGCTCGGGCGACGAGATCAAGATGAACTGCAGCGAGACGGGGACGTACACCGTTGTGCTCAAGGTCGCCAACGGCGACGGCGACCAGGTCGGCGAGGCCTCCCGTTCGGTGACCATCAGCGTCTCGCAGAAGGATCTCGACGGCTCGAAGAAGGCCAAGGAAGCCAGCGACAAGCTGCAGAAGGCCAAGGGCCTGGTGGCCGAGGGCAAGCTCGACGAGGCCATCGCCCTGGCCAACGAGGCCGCAGGCCTCGACCCGAAGAACGCCGAGGCGAAGAGCCTGGCGCAGAAATGGGGCAGCGAGAAGCAGGCGGTCGTGCAGCAACTGGAAAAGACGAAGAAGCTCATCGCGGAAAACCGTTTCGACCAGGCCGAGAAGGAGTTCGCGCCGGCCCGGAATCTCCATCCCAAGTACCCGCCCGTCGTCGAGACGGAGAAGCTGCTCCGGACGAAGAAGGACGAGTACAAGAAGAACGTCACCGACAAGCTTGCCGGCGCCAAGGCGAAGGCCCGCAAGGGCGACTACGACGGGGCGATCAAGGACGCCGAGGAGGCGGCGAAGCTCGACCCGGCCAACAAGGATGCGGCCGCAACGGCCAATACGCTTCGCAAGGAGAAGGAGACGATCCACCAGCAGATCGGCAAGGCGAAGAAGCTGATGGACGAGAACCGGTTTGCCGATGCCCAGAAGGAGCTGATCGTCGCCTCGAATACCAACAGCTATTACCCGCCGGTCCAGCAGGCCAACCAGGAGCTGGGGACGCGCTGGAACAAGTACAACGCCGAGGTGCGCGACAAGGTCTACGAGGTGCGCTCGGCCAACGAGAAGAAGGACTTCGACAAGGCGCTGGCCGTGGCGGCGGCGTGGCGGGCCTCGACGAAGCTCGATGCCTACGCGGAGAAGGAGCTCAAGCAGCAGGAGGACTGGGCGAAGCAGTGGAAGGCCCGGAAGGACAGCCAGATTGCGATCCTGAAGTCCGCTGGCGAGAAGGTGAAGGCCTACGACTACGCCGGGGCCCTCAAGCAGTACGACGAGGGGTTCGCCAATGCCGGCAATGTGTTCAACGGCGCCGAGCCGGAGTACAGGGAGGCAACGGAGCTTCGGAGCCAGGCCTTCACGAAGAACAAGCGGCTCCAGGAGCTGATCCCCTGGGTGCGCAGGGCGGCCGAGGACAAGGAGTCTATGACGGTCGATGCGCTGAACAACACACTGAAGACGGCCGACGAGGCCATCGCGCTGCAGCCGACCAACGAGCAGCTGAAAAAGTGGCGCGCAATGATCGTGGCGCGGGCCGAGAAGACGAAGGCCGACAACGAGCGCATTGCGGCGGGGAGGAAGCATCTCGATGCGGCGGGCAGTGCCGAGAGAAGCTACCTCACGAACGAGTCCGCCATCCAGGCCCGGCAACTCCAGTGGGGCGAGAAGCTCGAGGAGCAGCAGCAGAAATACCTCACGACGGCGATCGAGAACTACCGGGCGAGCCTGCAGTATATCCCCGACGCCAACGTGGAGAAGAAGATCAGGGACCTGCAGGCGACCCTCGAGGGCCGGAAGAAGGTCCTCGAGAACTACCGGCTCTCGGTTGCGCTCAAGAACGAGGCGGACGCGCTCGCC
>Ga0116173_1003295_pt1 | contig 12135 bp, 9 predicted proteins | sample AD_UKC085_MetaG_FD_89800 | JGI IMG/M metagenome (GOLD analysis project Ga0116173, IMG submission 89800) | Active sludge microbial communities of municipal wastewater-treating anaerobic digesters from USA - AD_UKC085_MetaG | ecosystem: Engineered > Bioreactor > Anaerobic > Digestate | place: USA...
GTAGAGCCAGCCTGCGGCGAAGCAGAAGTCGTCCTCCCACTTGCTTGAGGTATAGAAGCTGGCAGGTCCGTCACCGCCTGCCCCCACCTTCTTCTCGTTCTTGTTTGCAAAGTCAAAGAGCGCCTTGGAGTAGTCCAGACACTTTTTTGCGTACTCAGGGTCTGTCTCCTTGAAATTAAGGTAGTTTATAGCCAGAGCCGCCGCACTTTCCGAAACATCGTCGGTAGTGGGCAGGGACGATGTGGCGAAGAATGCAGGGCGTCCCATTGCGTCTATCTCCGGAGACTGCCAGTATTCGTGGTCTACGGAGCCGTCGCCCACCTGATAGCAGAAGGCTATGACATCGCCCTTATCGTCGCGGAAGGTACTGCGCATGAAGTAATCGCAGAAATGGCGGCATATGGTCTCAACGTGCTCAGCCTGGTCTGTCTCCTCGTAAGCCTGCCGGAATTCATAGTAGCCCCAGGACACAACAGAAGCGGCATAAGCCTCGGGAAGTCCGAACTTAACGTGGTCGCTCGCATCGTGGAAGCCGCCTGAAACGTCGATATATCCGTCACCGTCCGGGTCCAGTATATCCTTGTACTTCTCCATGAAGCTCTCAGACATATTCACACCTGTGTGGTTATCATCTATGGGGTGCATGGGCACCTTTGAGTCATAGACATGGCAGTTGCCCCTCCAGCTGAACCTGCTCTTGCCTGTGACGTCAGTGCCGCACATATTTGCATCATAGAAGTGGAGAGTGTACTGCAGCACCTTTGCCCAGTTGTTGTCGGTCTCCTCATAGTCCGCCTTGTAGGGAGTCGCCGCAGCGTCTGCCGTGAAGGTACATGGCACCGCAGAGAGTGCCGTGACCGCCGCAGCTGCCAGCGCCGATATTTTTTTCACTATTCTCATCAGTATCATTCCTTTCACAGGATATATTTCTGTATTTTTATTTTACCCTATAAGCGCTCCCGTGTCAATTCAATACTTGCGGAGTTTTCGGCTTATCCCGTGCCTCGGTGCGCCGGGGGATAAAAAAAGACACTTCCGCCCGGAACAGGCAGAAGTGCCCGATAAATATTACTCTGTCTTACTGTGCTGATGCCATTGCTGCGGCAGCCTTTCTCTCCTTCTTCTTCAGTCCCTTTTTGGTCTTTCTGAAGCAGAAGCCTATTATAAGCTCCGCTGCGCCTATTGCGATAAGCATTACCGAGAAGGGCAGCAGCAGACTCTCTGTCAGGTAGAAGCACACGTTATGTGTGAAGGTGAAGCCTATTGCTGAGCCTACGATAACGATAAGTCCCGCCAGGAACACGATAAGTCCGACAAAGGTGAATATGGTACCGTAGAAGCCTGTGACAAATCTTGCACGTCTTCTCACGATGGCGGCTATCCAGATGAGGAACAGCAGGAAGAGCGCACCGAGGATACCGATAGTGATGAATGAGGTCGCGTAGCTTACATTGTTCACGTCAAAGCCAAGCTTCCTGCTCCACTCCTTAACACTCATGGTGTCAGAGAACTTGTCCTTTTCCAGATTTTTCTGGAGGAGGTCATAATTCTCTTCTGTAAGCTCATAGTCGAACTCCTTTTTGGCAGCGTCCTTGTTTCCTCTGATAAAGTCATTAACGAAGTCCTCGGCAGTTATGGACGGGTCACCGCCCTCGCCGTCAACTATGTAGTCAAGATAGCCCTCTGCGACTTCGCCTGCATACTGACGAAAATCAGTATCCAGCATATATCTCTTGAAGCCCGCTTCATCGGCAGCTCCCTTTGTTGCTGTCCTGAAGCCCAGAGAATCATAGAGAGTCTTTGACATCTCCTTGCCGTCAAAATGTGCTGTGAGAGTAGTATCGGCGTCCAGCTTCTCGGCTCTGCGTCTGATGATGCTGCCGTTTGCTCCCACCTTTACTGCGGTGAGGAAGCTGAGGAGCAGCAGGAATATTATAGTGAATATGGTCACCAGTGAGGCACCGAATACCCGTCCGCCGCCTACCTTTGCCTTTGCCTTGGGCTTTGACTCAGTCTGTGCAGGCATTGGTGCAGGCGCTGACTGAGGCATGGGAGCCGACTGTGGCATAGGCGCGGGCTGTACGGGAGCCTGCTGCTGTGCTGAATACACAGGCGGAGGAGGAAAGCTGCCGTTCCGGGGGCTGCTTTCATTTCCCGCAAACTGGTTGGCGTGTACGTTGTAGGAGCTGTAGGGCTCGTTCTGAATGGGTATCTTCATGGTGTCACTGTTATCATTGAGACTGTCGGGAGCACCGTTCACAGGCGGCTCTGGAGCCTCCTCCTGCTTTGGAAAGCTCGCGGGCTTGTCAAAAATATTCTCCGCAGGCGGTATGGGTTCAGCCTCGGGTATTACCACCGTATCAGCTGTGCTGAGTATCTCGGTGGGCTCATCCTCAAGAAGCTGAGCCTGCTCCTGAGTAAGGCTGAGAGCCTCCTCGTTATCGGCGATGACTTCTTCAAGGTGGGGCAGTATAGAGGTGGGCTCGTCATCGATATGAACGCTGTGAGCTTCCTCATTATTCAGCGAGGCGCCGCATTCAGTACAGAACTGTGCGTCATCGGGCAGTTCGCTTCCGCATTTATAGCATTTCATGAAATCCCTCCTGTAGTAGTATTGGGGCTTATGCTGTAATAATTAATGTCTGCTCAATAACAAAAAATTGGCTTTATATAGCTTTTAAAAGCCAATTTTTTGTTATCAAAGTGCAAGGAAAAATAATCCTGTTTTTTCTTGCACTTTGTTTTGCCCATTAGGGCAAAATGAGCATAACATAAAGAAATGTAATGCGCAAATTCCTCAAATTATAAAGGATTTGCGCTCCCCGAACTCAGTTCGGGGCAATAACCGCCTAAAGGCGGTTATTGAGTTTACATTAATTATAAGTCATACGGTAAAATATGTCAAGTAAAAAAATAATGACATTAGATTACATATCGGTGTTATTTCCCGATTTAGCGCAGCTGCTGTCATTAAGCCGCGAAAAGCCCGCATAAGCGGGCTTTTTTTGTGTTTTTATTCGTTTTTGCAATATTATGATGTACTGAAGCTTATTCCTCTCCCTGAACAATGGCTTCCGCCTGTTCATCTACTGTATCATAGATATTCCAGTCAACTTTCCAGGGCTCCCAGGGATTTATTCCATCTTCCGGGAGCACAGAATCAGGATCGTTATAGGGATTCCACGGATTCCACGGATTCCATGGATTCCATGGATCCCAGGGATCAATTGCTTCAAGATCTTCTTCTGTGAGTTCGGAATCAGTATCCCAGAGATACCAATTATCAATTTCCCCGCTCAGCTCGCCGGTTTCCGGATCAATTTTCAATCCCCATGGATTATCAGACAGTTCTATTGGTTCTGTCGACCACTTATCGGGATCAATGCCGAAATAATCAGTAACATCTGTGATAAGTGAGGAGATGAAATCCTCCAGCTCCTGATCAGTCTCGTCAGTTACGAGAGCTGCGTAATATGAAAGCACCAGCGAAGCGTCCACGGCATTAATGCTGCCGTCCTTGTTGACGTCACAGATACTGATAAGCTCATCATTGAGCTCTGCTGCACCCACGGATACATCTGCATACAGGCTGAGTATGTTTGAGGCGTCTACTGCGTTTATCTTTCCGTCGCCTGTAGGGTCGCCCAGCTTTATGCCGTCTGTCTCAGAAGCAGCTGCTGCCGTGAAAGCGGTCATGGTTGTCAGGAAAGCACCCGCCAAAACCCCTGTTAATATTCTCTTTATGTTCATAATGACTATGCCTCCTTTAACGTCCATAGATTTAATGTAACTTCATTATATAATAAAAAATCGCCAATGTCAACGGAATATGGATTTAATTCACAGAATTACGTTAATTTCAGCCTGTGATATATTCCGTAGAAACACCTGCACGCCGATTTCGCCGCGCACCTTGCATTTTTCAATATTCTGTGCTATAATAATAGATAACCCTTTTCTTTCATTCGGAAACGGGAATTCTTACACTCAGATTGGAGCGATTTTTATGTCAAAAAGACCCTTTTACATCACTACGCCTATCTATTACCCATCGGGCAATCCCCATATAGGCCACTGCTATACAACAGTTGCCTGCGATTCTATCGCCCGTTATAAGCGAATGCAGGGCTATGACGTAATGTTCCTCACAGGTACTGACGAGCACGGTCTGAAAATAGAGCAGAAGGCTGCCGAGCAGGGCGTGACTCCCAAGGAGTACGTTGACGTTATCGTTGACAGGTTCAAGAGCCTGTGGAAATATATGAACATCTCCTACGACAGATATATCAGAACTACCGACGACTACCATGTGGAAGCCGTTCAGAAGATATTCAAGGCTCTCTACGACAAGGGCTATATCTACAAGGGCGAATACTCCGGCAAGTACTGTACTCCCTGCGAGAGCTTCTGGACTGATTCTCAGCTGGACGAGAACGGCTGCTGTCCCGAATGTCACAGACCCGTAAAGTACGCTAAGGAGGAAGCTTACTTCTTCAAGATGTCTCCCTTTGCAGAGCGCATCGAGAAGCTTCTTCTTGAGACAGATTATCTCCGTCCCAAGACAAGAGCCGTTGAACTTGTAAACAACTTCATCAAGCCCGGTCTGGAGGACCTCTGCGTTTCAAGAACGACTTTCAAGTGGGGCGTGCCCGTATCCTTTGACGACAAGCACGTTGTATATGTATGGATAGACGCTCTTTCAAACTATATCACAGCTCTCGGCTATGAGAACTCCGCACACAATGACTATGAGAAGTACTGGCCTGCCGATGTTCACATGGTAGCAAAGGATATCATGCGTTTCCACGCTATCATCTGGCCTGCAATGCTCATGGCACTTGACCTGCCCCTGCCCAAGCACCTTGCTGTTCACGGCTGGATAACCATGGCAGGCAAGAACGGTGAGAGTGAGAAGATGTCAAAATCACTGGGCAATGTTGTAGACCCATTCGTTCTCGGTGAGAGATACGGTCAGGACTCCATAAGATACCATATCCTCCGTGAGATGGCTCTTGGAGCAGACAGCTTATTCTCAAACGAGATAATGATAAACCGCATAAACTCCGACCTTGCCAACGGCTTCGGAAACCTTGTTTCACGTACAGTTGCCATGGTTGACAAATATTTCGGCGGCACTATCCCCTCAGAGCGTGAGGGCGATGCCCTTGACGAGGAGTTCAGGGCTGTTGTAACAGGTCTCCTCCCCGAGGTGGACAAGTACATCGACGAGACAAAGCTGAAGCAGGCTCTTGAGGAGATATTCAAGGTAGTTGACCGCGCTAACAAGTACATCGACGAGACCGAGCCCTGGAAGCTGGGCAAGGACGACACAAAGAAGGCTCGTCTGGCATCGGTGCTCTATAATCTTCTTGAAGCTATCCGCGTAACATCTGCACTCCTTGCACCCTTCATGCCCACTGTTATGCCTAAGGTTTGGGAGCAGATAGGCGCTTCCGCAGCTGATGTGGAGTACGAAAAGCTGGGTGTATTCGGTGTTCTTCCCGAGAACGTTACCGTTCACAAGGGCGAGATACTCTTCCCCAGAATAGACGTTGACAAGGAGATAGAGGAGCTCAACGCCATTCTTGCAAAGAACATGGCTGAGGCTCAGGCAAAGCTCTCCTCAGAGGAAAAGGGCGAGGCAGCTGCCGAGCCTGAGAAGATAGAGCTGAAGCCCGAGATAACCATTGACGACTTTGCCAAGGTAGAGATAAGAGTTGCAAAGGTAACTGCCTGCGAAAAGGTAAAGAAGTCCGACAAGCTCCTGTGCTTACAGCTTGACGACGGCATGGGCGGACGTCAGGTGGTATCGGGAATCGCGCAGTATTACGCTCCCGAGGACCTCATCGGCAAGAAGATACAGCTCATCGCTAACCTCAAGCCCGTAAAGCTGAGAGGTGTTGACAGCAACGGAATGATATGCGCCGCAGATACTCCCGACGGAGTAAAGGTGATCTTCGTTGATGACAGCATTCCCGTAGGTTCAAAGATAAGATAATATGAAAATATGAAACGCCTCCGCAGGACCGACCGTAGTCCTGCGGAGGCGTTTATTATATCAAGCCGCCGACGTCAGCGGCATGACAGCGGTATAAGGGCTGCCGTGGGTGATATTACTCACCGTCGGCTTCTGAGATTTCTGAGTTTTCTGCTTTATCTGTTTTTTCTTCCATTTCTGCTTTTTCTTTTTCAGCCGCGCTCTTTTTCAGTTCCTTCAGATGTGCGATGAGCTTTTCACTGCCCTTTGATCTGAAGCACAGATCATAAGAATTAATGACCATTATTCCGTCAGTCGTAATATAGATCTGTCCCGTCATCATGTTCTTGAATACAGGATAGATCGTGCTTGAGTAGCTTACGCCTGAGGTATCAACGGTCCACTCAATATCCTTCAGCAGCTGTTTCAGTTCCTTCTCACCGGTTTCAAAGGTATAATACTGTAACATAGCTTCCTGACCCGATGGTTTCATCATAAAGAACTTATCGCTGTTGTCTTCGTAGAGTATAAGGTCGATGAGATAATCTGCCAGCTCGTCATCATCCTTGAATTCCGTACACCTCTTTGTGACTATCGCTCTGACAGCTTCATAGTCATCTTTTTCAATGCGGTAAAATTTCGCTTCAGCGTGAGAAGAAACTTCTAATATGCAGTTTCCGTCAGGCCACAGATGCAGACAACTGTCACCGATCTGTATGATAATCCCATCATAGGTGAAATATCCAATCTGGTTTGAATTGTTCATCTTTTTCCATTCAACACCCTCAAGGGCCGCAAACAGCTCTTTCTTTTCATCCTCGGAAAGGATAGCACCCCTGGACAGCGAGCCATAAACTGAACCGCCCACACGTTCCATACTATGTGCTGTCACCATCCATAACTCGTCCTCGCTGTATTCTATAGGACAAGGACACTGAACACCCTTATCGACAATGCTCTTCATATTCTCATATTCAACTGCTGCAAAGCTGTAATATGACACAGTGCCGTCAGCATCAACGGAAGCTCTGCCGTTGTCACCTATTATAATTTCGTATTTTCTGCCCTCAGACTCAAGATCAAGGGTCATGGTATCGCTGCTGTCCTTCAGCTCGTCTGTATCCCTTGGGTTCCACTGTACATAGTTTATGTATGACGCCAGAGAGATAGCTTCACTGCTCGTAAGAGGACCGTCGTAGTTTTCTATGTGGAGCTGTGCGCCTGAGAGATCGGCTTTTATGCCGAACTTATCCAGCGTCGTCAGACCTTCACTGCCGAAGATGATGTTTCTCATCTTTACGAAGGTATCATCAGGGACCCTGTAGAACTCACTGTATACATCGTCCTGTATGAATGTGACCTCGACTATCCCGTTATCATGGAAAGAGGCATAATAATAATCATTGTGGAAGTCAATGATCTCTCCAGAGCCTTCTGCGAACGGATCGACAGTATCCAGCTTTTCAAAATCTGTTATGGAAAAAAGCGAGATAAGCTCCTCAGCCACATCCTCTGTGGTGACTACTGAGGGGATATGGCTCATAAAGTTGCCATGGCTCATAAAGTTGCCGAGGCTGTAATTGAATACCATTCCGTGAAGGTCTGCCGAACCAAAGGGGAAGGCAAAGGTCTTATCATCGTAATAGGTGCTGTCCTCGTTGGATGGCGTACCGAGGAATGACTCCCTGTTATGATATAGCAGTCCGCCGCCTCCGCCGCCTATGAGCAGTACAGCTGCCGCAGCTATGGCAAGCCCCTTGTGTCTCCTTTCGGGAACGACGTCAACGTGAGTCACTTCGTCTGTATATTCATCTGCCTCTGCTATTTCCCCTGACAGCTTTTTTTCCATCTCCTCGCAGAACGAGCTTCCCAGCCGCAGCTCATTCAGAGCGTCTTTATAATCTTTTCCCTGCATATTCCATCCTCCCTTTCAAGCTCCGTCCTGAGCTTTTCTCGTCCCCTTCTCAGAAGCGAGCCCACCGTGTTCTCATTCTTCTCCAGTATATCGGCGATCTCCTTTATACTGTATCCCTCGTAGTAATGAAGGAATATGACCTCGGCATACTTTTTTGGAAGCGCAGCTATCTCCTCGCGGAGCTCTCTGCCCTCGGTGCTTATCTCACAGATAGCCTTGGAGTGCTCCAGCTCGTCCAGTGAACAGGTCCTGCTGAAGCGGAAGCTCCTGCGCAGGTTCTTGCACTTGTTTATAGTCACTCTGAGAAGCCAGGCTTTAAGGTGTTCGTCATCGTTGAATGAGCGTGGTTTTGTATGTAATGAAAGGAACACGTCCTGAACTATATCCTCTGCCTCGGCATAGCTGCCGCTTATGGCAAAGGCTGCGCGCAGGACAGTATTTCCGTATTTTCTGAAAGCGTATAATGCAGTACTGTCATTATTCATTGCTGTGCCCCCTTTCACCTATAACACACCTGAGAAAATGATAATTGTGCGCTGAGAAAAAATAATTTTAAAAAAGTCAGAGCCGACGGCAAAAATACTCCGACGGCTCACTGTTCATATAAGCTTTCCGGCAAGCTTTGCAGCGCAGCGTACACAGTCATCGCAGCTGCACAGCATCTTTCCCGTCTTTATACCCTTGAGCTCTCCGCATTCCGTACTGCCGCACATTGCTCTGAAGGTGCCGTAGAGCACCTTTGCGTCAGCCAGCACAGACCTGCCGCTGAATCTTTTCAGTCCCAGTATCATCTGAGCTCCGCAGAGAGCACCGCAGGTGGCTTCAAAGGTACCCATTCCGCAGCCGAATGCTGCTCCCATGGCTCTCAGCTCAGCCTCATCTCCGCCAAGCTCATCTGCAAAGGCAAGAAGCACCGCCTGACAGCAGTTGTTTCCGCTGTGCTTCAGCTCTACCGCTCTTTCAGCTCTGTCCATACTTCACCTCATTGCTCGCCGCAGCTGTGGCTGCCGCAGGAATGGCCCTCACCGTGACCGTGGTGGTCACAGGTGGCATTGGTTATCTGCAAAAGGCTTCCGCTGATAAGCATTTTTACAGCTGCATCAGCGCTGCCTGTATTGCCAGCATAGAGCTTTATGCCTGCCTCAGCCAGAGCCATCTGTGCTCCGCCGCCTATGCCGCCGCATATAAGTACATCTGCACCTGCATTTTTAAGAAAGCCTGCAAGGGCGCCGTGGCCTGCTCCGTTGGTGTCGACCACCTGACGGGAAGCTATCTCTCCGTTTTCAATATCGTAAAGTGCAAACTGCGCACAATGTCCGAAGTGCTGGAAAATCTGTCCGTTTTCATAGGTTACTGCTACTCTCAAGGTATTACGTCCTTTCTTTTTTCGTCCGCCGGTATTATCGGCATATTTTGCATAAAGTATAACACGGTTTGTGTTATATGTCAAGTATGCGGAGTATGTACTGCGGCTAACTGTGTTTGACTTCACCGCCGCCCTGTGATATACTTATTTCAAAGGAGGCGCAAGCCATGACAAAGATAGACCTTATTACGGGTATTCTCGGCTCGGGGAAGACTACCTTCCTTATGAAGTATGCCCGTCACCTCATTGACAGCGGGCAGAAAATAGCCATTCTGGAAAACGATTTCGGCGCTGTCAACATAGATATGATGATATTGCAGGAGCTCAGATGCGACAGCTGCCAGCTGGAAATGATTGCGGGGGGGCTGCGATGCGGACTGCCACAGGCGCCGCTTCAAAACTCAGCTCATATCCCTTGGTATGCAGCACATTGACCGCGTTATAGTTGAGCCCTCGGGCATTTTTGATATGGACGAATTTTTCGATATCCTCCATGATTCCCCTCTGGACAGATGGTTCGAGATAGGAAGCGTCCTCACTGTTGTGGACGCAGAAATGGAGGAGCAGCTCTCGCCCCAGATGGAGTACCTGCTGGGCTCTGAGGCTGCCTGCTGCGGAAAGCTGGTGCTGAGCAAGCTGAACCGCATTAAAAATGAAACGCCCGAACAGGTCTCTCAGCGGATACTCGCCCATGTGAACCGCTCCCTTGAGGATATTCGCTGCGACCGCAGATTTACGGAGCGCGACCTCATAGCTAAGAACTGGGACAGCTTCACCGCCGAGGACTTCCGTATGTTCAGCCGTGCAGGCTACCGCGGCTCAAGCTATGTGAAAAAATTCAGCCCCGAGGACATAGAGAGCTCCGTCCATTACTTCATGCACATAGCAATCCCCAAGGACAGCATAGAGGAGCTCATCAGCAGCATCTTTGCCGATGAGAGCTGCGGAAGGATATTCCGCATAAAGGGCTCACTTCCCATAGATGGCGGCTGGCTTAAGATAAATGCCACCCGTGAAAAGACCGAGACCGCTCCCGTGGCGGAGGGGCAGCCCGTGCTCATTGTCATAGGCGACAAGGTCTCACGTCCGCGTATAGATGAGTACCTGACAGCCCTGAATACCGACCCGGAATACGTTTCGATATAAAAAAAGAGCCATAACCGCTCCCTTCCCCATGATGGGAGCTGCTATGGCTCATATTATTATGTATCAGCTCCCTGTAAGGGGGCTTTTATATTACGCTCAGTCCTCTTTCTTTGAGCGCTTTGCAAGTATTGCTGTGCAGCCCAGTGCAAATGCAGCGAATACATATGCAGCTACAGGTGTTGTGTCGCCTGTCTTGGGTGAGTTGGAAGCCTTTGCAGTTGTCTTTGCTGTGGTAGTAGTTGTGGTGGTGGTAGTGGTAGTTGTAGTTGTTGTAGTTGTGGTCTCTGCTGCCTTTACTGTAACGGAAACTTCCTTTGTAAAGCCGTTGGAGCTTGTAACTGTGATAGTTGCTGTGCCTGCTCCCACTGCCTTGACTGCGCCGTTTGCGTCAACTGTTGCAACGCTCTCGTCGCTGCTTGAGAATGTAACTGTCATGTTGTCAGTGGAGCTCTCGGGATCCTTTGTAACTGTGATGGCAGCTGTGCCGTCAACTGTAAGCTCTGCTGCGTCGATGGAAGCGTTTATGCCTGTCATGGGAACTCTTTCAGAATCGGGAACTGTTACGTCCTCGTTCTTCTTGGCTGTCCATGTCTCGTCCTCGTTTCCGTCGCCGTCCTTGTCAACGCTGAGAACAGTTGTCTCCTCGTTGCTTGCCTTTGTCTTGATGACTGTCTTGTCTGTGATGGGCACGTTCTCGAATGTACGCTCGTCGATGAGCTCATCATTTGCGGTGTAGTGACGTACAGTATAGTTCATAGTACCTGTGCCTGTACCTGTAAGGTTCACGTCAAGGTCTGTATCCTCGTCCATACAGATCATCTTGATGTCATTGTCCTCGCCTATGAGGTCAAGACGTCCGAATGAAGCTCTCATGGACTCTGAGCCCTTTACAGAGCTGAGTGCGCCGTTTCCGTCAGAGATCTCTACGTCAACGGGGCAGGCGATCCTGATTACCATATATGGGTGGCTCATCTGAGGAGCGGGCTTTACCTCAGGTGTCTCGTCATCGAGGATATCGTTGATCCACTCAAGTGAGTCAGATACCTTTATGGTGTCGCCGTGGCTTGCGTCTACAGACTTCCATCTTCCATTGTCAAGGCTCTCTACCTGATCTGTGATGGAAGCAGAGAGATAAGGAACAGTTCCGTCGCCCTTGGTAGTATAGAAGATATCGCTGTACTTGCTCTTGTATGTATCTCTGTCTATATCATTGTAATAGTAATCGAACTTGAATGACTTCAGGGTCTTGTGGTTTGTACCCATTACGAAATAAGCATTGTCATAGCCAAGGAGCACATTGTAATCGGAGCCGCTTCCGTGGAGTGACTCCTGGAAGGCTACTGAGTTCTCAAACATGGTATCACCGAAGAGGCCTCTGAGCTTTCTCTCATACTCAGCATAGGACTGCTCGTGATCCTTGCTTGTCCAGATGGACTTGTCGTCCTGCCACATGGGGCAAACGCCTACATAGTTCTTTGTGGGTGTCAGCTCGGCAACGCCGCTGAAGGACTTCTTCAGGCTCTTTGTAAGTCCGAAAAGGCCGAGAACATAGTCATAGCCGTCGCCTGTGATATCCCAGTTGACTACTGCCTCTACAAGGTGAGGAGCGCCCTCATAGGGAGTTCCGCAGGTGACGATCTTGTCGATCTTACCGTCGCTCTCATGCTCCTTGAAGTACTTTGAAGTAACAAGTCCGCCCATTGAGTGAGCTACGATATCGACCTTCTTGCA
>Ga0116173_1003300_pt1 | contig 12124 bp, 10 predicted proteins | sample AD_UKC085_MetaG_FD_89800 | JGI IMG/M metagenome (GOLD analysis project Ga0116173, IMG submission 89800) | Active sludge microbial communities of municipal wastewater-treating anaerobic digesters from USA - AD_UKC085_MetaG | ecosystem: Engineered > Bioreactor > Anaerobic > Digestate | place: USA...
TGTCCCTATTATTAAAGGATTTTTCAATATGCTTACAGCAGTTTCCTTGTAGTTTTGCCTGTGATCAGTAAATAAGTCCAAAACTATAACTGCTGCAAAGTTATAAACCGGGATTATTATGGCTACAAGAGTTGTTACTGCCGCCAGCCCTTCATCTCCGAAAATATTTACAGAGAGAGGGATTCCAAAAAGAATGAAATTACTTCGATACAAACCTTGAATTAAAACTCCCCTGTTCCTGTTTTCTTTCACGTATTTAGGAATAACCATAATGAGTATGCCGATAGTTCCTAAAACCAGTATAAGAGCAAGTATGACAAAGTAGGGGTCTACAGTATCTGATATTTTACCTGTATAAATATTATTGAAAAGAAGGAATGGCATGGATACTTTAAAAATAAATATACTTAATTTATTCAAAAAAAATTCATCGAATATTTTTATTTTTCTAAGGAATACTCCTATTAACATTAATAATACCAATGGCAAAACAACATTCAAAGAAAATATAAAATTATCCACTTTTCATTCCTTCCTTTTATGCGATTATGGCTAAAGAAAATATTTCATCCGCTCAGGTACCACAGGACGACAAATCTTCCTGTTTGATTCCTTTTCAATTATACTCTCAAAACTATTCTTAAACAATAGTTTTAATTGCGCAACTGTTCTTTTAAATATATAATGGTGTTAATAATGCGGTGACCCAATGAATTCCGGATTAAAGTAATTTCCCTGAATTATACGGGAGACACTAAAAAGGAGGTAATAAAGATTAAATGGAAAATTTAAAACTTAAGGATTTTTTAGACTACACTTTTTTATCCGGGCTTGAACTGTCACCGGATAAAAACCAGGCTGCTTTTGTGGTACATACCTCTGATTTTGAGGATAATAAATATTTGTCCAACATATGGCTGTTTAACTGCACCACCTTGGAATATAAAAAACTTACTTCCTTAAATGAGGAAAAGAGTTTTATTTGGCTTGACAATAATACAATTTTGTTTCCTTCCTTGAGAGATGAAAAACTGGAAAAAAGAATCAAGGAGGGCGAGTACTGGACTGTTTTCTATGCAATTGATATAAGGGGAGGGGAAGCATATGAATATATGCGTATTCCCATGAAAGTAAAAAGCATTAAGAAAATAGCCGATGAGAAGTTTCTCTTAACAGCTGCCTATGACCATTACGATATTAATCTTCATTCTCACAAAGGAGAGGAGAAAACTAAGGCAGTTGATTTAATAAAAGAAAACAAGGACTACGAGATATTGGATGAAATCCCTTTTTGGGCGAACGGAGAGGGATTCACAAACAAGAAAAGAAACCGGCTTTATTTGTTTGACAAGGGAACAAAGGATATTTTGCCAATATCAAATCAATTTGAAAATGTAAGTGTGACAAGCATAAAGAGCGGAAAAGCCTTATACGTTTCTTCAAGTTATACAAATAAAATGGAATTGACAACAGGGCTTTTCATGTATGATTTGTATAACAGTCAGGCTCTTTGCCTTGTTGAAGATTTGGAATACTATATTGAATTTGCCGAATTTGTGGGTGATGATATTGTTGTGGCTGCTACTGCCATGGATAAATACGGAATCAACCAAAACTTTAATTTCTATAAACTCCAGAATGGAGAGTTAGAATTTCTTTGCAGGCATGATTACGGTTTGTACAATACAACCGGGTCAGACTGCAGGTACGGAGCGGGGGAATTAAAAAGATCCGCCCATAACTGCCTGTATTTTATATCAACTGAAAACAAAAGTTCATTTGTCAAGAAGCTATCACTGGATGGGAATATTGAGAAATTAACAGCCGACATAGGCTCAGTGGACTGTTTTGACATATGCAGCGAAGGTATGATATTCATTGGACTGAGGGGCGGCAGTCTGCAGGAAATATATACTCTTCAAAATAATGTTGAAACTCAAATAACTAAGTTTAACGAAAAGATAAAGGAAACTAAGACCATAGTAAAACCTGAAACTCTTAATTTTGATAATTATGGGGTTAATATTGAAGGATTTGTTCTAAAGCCTGTTAATTTTGATGAGAATCAGTCATACCCGGGAATTTTAGATATACATGGAGGACCTAAGACTGTTTACGGAGAAATTTTCTATCATGAAATGCAGTATTGGGCAAATGAAGGATACTTTGTATTTTTCTGCAATCCAAGGGGCAGTGACGGCAGAGGAGATGAATTTGCAGATATCAGAGGTAAGTACGGCACCATAGATTATGATGACCTGATGAAATTTACAGAAAAGGTCCTTGAAAAATATCCTCAGATAGACAGGTCAAGAATCGGTGTAACCGGAGGTTCCTACGGAGGTTTTATGACTAACTGGATTATAGGTCACACTGACAGATTTAAATGCGCTGTTTCCCAAAGGAGTATTTCAAACTGGATTTCTAAATTCGGAACAACAGACATAGGTTATTATTTCAATGCAGACCAAAACTTGTCAACCCCCTGGGACAATGTTGAAAAAATGTGGTTTCATTCACCCCTTAAATATGCCGATCTCGCTGTTACTCCAACTTTGTTCATACATTCGGAGGAAGATTACAGATGCTGGTTGGCAGAGGGATTACAGATGTTTACTGCATTGAAATATCACGGTGTTGATGCAAGGCTCTGCATGTTCAGGGGAGAAAACCATGAGCTGTCAAGAAGCGGCAAACCCCGTCACAGGGTCAGGAGATTGGAAGAAATAACAAACTGGTTTGAAAAATATTTAAAGTAGATGCAAATTTAAAAGCTTCCCGAGGGAAGCTTTTTGAATGTATTATCATTAAGGGGGACATGGAGTCCCTTCCTTATCAGCAGCGGTCGCCGATTCCGCCAACCTTGTCACAGCTGCAAAATATTATTACCAGCAATAAGAAGAAGAATAATAAGCTGTCATTATCTCCAAAGCCGCCTATTCCTCCTATCAATCCATCATCTCCGCCGAAGCAAGCAAGAACTACTAAAAGCAAGAAGAAGAATAATAAGCTGTCTCCGCTGTCTCCTAATATATTACCAAACATATAGAACCTCCTAATAATAATTTTAGTATATATTATTCCTTAGACTCTTAATTGTTACTTTATTACCCTTCATTTAATGATTTTAGGTAAAAAATTATTTTATCGATGAATGTATCTCCGGTACCGTAATGTCGGTAGTCAAATTTTGAGGCATTTCTTTTAATGCCCGTCCCTTTGTATTTATCAATGCTGTATTTGACATTCTGCATATCGTTCATCATTTCAAGCAGGTATTGTTTCGAGCGATCATCTTCGTAAAAATCGTCGGTAAGCCTTTTTAAAATATATATTAACTCAATTATGTCATACATTTTTTCCATCATATCTCTGTCGTAGTTTCTTTTATTCATACTCACCACTCCATTCATTAAAACATCAGCTGAAATTTCTTAAGAGGAGGAATATTTGCCTCATTATATTATATGGAGATTATTTGGTGTCGGTTACCTGACGTTCTCAATCAATCTTTCATCGGCAGTATGGGACGGCCATAAATATTTCTTTGATTTTATCATTTTTTATTGTATAATGATTTAAACCGATATTCATACCGAACTGCTGCAGGTATGTTTTGGTGTTGTCATTTGAAGGCCCGGCTTGAAGAATCACTGGCTCAAAAGATGGCTTTTGGGATTATATATATAAGGGGTGCTTTTATGAGAGGATTTGTTAATTTATTGATAGTAGGACTTATAGGCTTGTTATCATCAACTTATTTGTTCAATCTTTCACCTGTTGACTATAGAGGAACAATTGAAATTGAAGCTCCCGTTGAAGAAAGTACTTTAAGTTTGAAAGTTGAAGAGGATAAAATACTGAATCCTGAATCAATAGCAATCAGTCATACAGCTTCTAAGGAAGAAATTGTAAGAATTGTTGCCGACAGCATCTTTACTGTTGACATATACAAGGATAATAAACTGATTAAAAGCAGCATTGATAATTTAGAACCTGTTTCACCTTCAATAGATGCAACTATTTCAGTAAACGAAGACAATCAGATGATTACAGCTTTAAATATAAGTCAGAAGAACTTAGGGCTTGAAGATGGTATATATGAATTTATATTTAATTCAAATTTAATATCAGATGAAGACAGGTCTTTTGTATCTGTTACAGTTACCTATGATACTCCAGGCTCATATTATCCGGCGGTTAATAAAGCCCCTGCAGGCACCAAGGGACTTACCCTCTACTTCCCTACAGTTGATGCTGAAACTGTTATCCCGGTTACCAGGTTTGTAGTTGAGGATAAATCGATTACTAGAATGGCAGTTGAGCAGCTACAAAACGGCCCTCTGAACAAGGGTATGACAACAGTGATAAAGGATGTTACAAATACTACTTACAACAACGGAAATGTGGTAATTGATATTCCAAGTTCCTACGACGGCTATAACAGCGGCTCTACTGGCAGTATGATGGCTTATAATTCTTTTGTAAAAACAATATTTGCAGTTAACAGATACTGGCCTATTCACAATCTTACATTCACTGTTGACAGAAGAAATGTGGATACATACTTTCATGGTATGTCCAGCGAGTTCATAAACCGCCTGCCTAATACAGAGAAAAAATACATCCTTTATTTGGCTCATAAGACAGAGGATGACAGATACTACCTGTTTGAGTATCAGCTTTACCCGGACCAGCTTGGTATTTTTGAAAATGATACAATAGAAATAAAGGCAGAAAAAATGTTTGGTGCATATCAAAATACAGATATATCATACGGCTCCAGCCCTGTACCTAAAACTGTGGCGCTTAAAACTGTATCCCTTCAGGGAAGGACGATTGTACTCGACTTTAATAAAGAACTTTTAAGTGTTTACAAGGATAAAAACGACTTAAGGCATATGATGGTTGAATCCTTGATGTATTCTTTCACCACCATATCGTGAGTTGACAGCATAAGAATAACTGCAGAGGGCGAAGAAATATCTGATTTCATTGAAGGCCTGGATACCAAAAAAGTTTTATATCCGCCTGAATTCATAAATCCTGAGACGGTAGAAACACAACAGTAAAGAGGAGAATGATATGTTTAGAAACTTTTTGGCAGGAAGATATGGAGTTGACCACCTTACAAGAGCCATGCTCATAGCAGGCATAGTATTAACATTCCTTGGCAATGCATTTGATTTATATTTATTTACTTTATTGTCATATCTTATGTTTTTTGGAAGTGTATACAGGACAACATCAAGAAAATTTGATGTGAGACGAAATGAAAATAATAAGTTTCTCCAATACTACAAGCCTGCAAAATTATGGGTTATAAACAAGTATAAAATTGCAAGCTCAAGCAGATATTATAAATACTTCAACTGCCCGAGCTGCAACAGTCAGCTGAGGGTACCAAGAGGAAAAGGTAAAATATCAGTAACCTGCGGTAAATGCAACCATAAATTTTTACAAAAATCATAAACGGTCATTTTAGATAAAATGACCGTTCCTTATTAACAATGAAACATAGAAATTCAGGGGCATTCATTCTGACTTGCCTCATGTCCTTTACATAAGGAGGTGTGTCCCGGTACCTTTAATGGTAGTATGCTTGAACACTGCTAAAAATGCTGCTGCAACTACTATGCCTGCAGCTGATTGAGCAACGTTTCCGGGAATTTCACTGATAGTTGTCAGGAAGTTTCCTACCATTAGAGAACCCACAAGATAATATGAAATTACCTGCCACACACTTCCCGTTATTGCACCCGCAATCCACTTACGTTTTACGGAAAAAGGAAGCTTTTCTGTCATCAGTCCCATAATCAAAGCCATTATACCCTTTATTATAAATGTGGGCAGTGCATATATACTGTATCCACCGATTATGTCCGCTAAAGATGCCCCTATTGCACCAGCCCATGCGCCGTTTTTCTTACCGATTAAAATTACAGCAATAAATATAAATCCGTCTCCTAGGTGAACATACCCTCCTGAAACAGGCAAGGGAATTTTTATAATAAATGTTGCAACACAGACTAATGCAGCAAACAAAGCTGTGTACACCATTTCTTTAACCTTTCTGTCATCCATTATTATCACCATCCAAAAAATCTATATCCTAAGCTGATTAAATTATACCCGATTCTGTACTCTTTAAAAGATACAGATTGGCAATTTGTTTAGATGACAGATAAAAAAGCATTAAAAATGCTGTGCACCCTCCTTCGACAATGCATAACAAGCGTTACTTCAGCAGTTAACTCAAACCCGGCACCCTCGCGTCACACAAAATTGTCTACTTACTGCTGCTTCCTTCCGGACCTGGCAGGGTTCATAGGTTTTTGTTGCGCAAGACCAAGTTATCAACGCCACTTACTAAAGGCAGGCCTCACAATGCAAGCCTCGGAGAGGGAATTCCACCTTGCTGTAGCGGATTGCAAGTTCAGGGCACCGCTGCCTCCCCGTGTAGCACAGCATAAAAATAATAACATAATAAAAAATTTGTGTCAATGTAATAATTTGGTGACAAAAGCAAGTATGGGGATACTCCTTCTTCTATCAAATGGAAGGGGGACACACCTCCATGGTAAGTAAGCCTGTGAAGTAAATCCATGAAGGAATGTCCCCGTACTTAGTCTTTGTTGGCAGAAGGAATTTCCCCAAATAGTTCCAAAGTCTTTTCCTCTTCAAACTGCTTGGTGTATAAATTGTAATAATGACCTCTTTTAGCTATAAGGCCTTTGTGGGTTCCCCTTTCGATAATTTTCCCATCATTGACAACCAAAATAATATCAGCCTTTTTAACAGTTGATAGTCTGTGGGCAATTATGAATGAAGTTCTGCCTTTCAACAAATATTCAATCCCTTTTTGAATAAGTCTTTCCGTATTTGTATCAACTGAAGATGTGGCTTCATCCAAAACAAATATCTTAGGATCTGCTAATATTGCTCTGGCTATTGAAATAAGCTGTTTCTCTCCTGTAGAAAGCCTGTCCCCTCCTTCACCCACATTGCTGTTGTAACCATTTTCAAGTTTGTTGATTATAATATCAACGGAAACAATTTTTGCTGCTTTTATAATATCCTCATCTGTTGCGTCCAGTTTGCCATATCTTATATTTTCCTTTATGGTTCCTGAAAACAAGTGAGGAGATTGAAGCACATAACCAATATTGGAGTGAAGCCAAAGCTGGGATCTTTCCCTGTAATCCTTCCCGTCAATAAGTATTTGCCCTCCCGTTGGCTCGAAGAATCTACATGCAAGATTTACCAGGGTGCTTTTTCCGGCACCTGTCTCACCTACAATGGCAATATTGGTGCCTGCAGGAATATGAAGATTGAAATTTTTTAAAACCTCCTCATCTCCGTCAGGATATTTAAAGGTAACATTTTTAAATTCAATTTCTCCCTTAATTTCTTCCCAGTTTTCCTTTTTGGGATTAATATTATCTCCGTAAATTTTCACTACATCTTCACTGTCTTTTATTAAGGGTTCCTGGTCCAACAGGTCGGTAACTCTTTCAATATTTGCCTGGAGAGATATGACTTCGGCAAGTGTTCTCGCCAGCTGCTGAATAGGTTCAAATATGTTTACAGCATAAGAAAGAAAAGCAGAAAGGGTTCCAATTTGAATAATCTGCTCCATTGCAAGCCTGCCACCTCTTGCCAGGACCAAAGCTGTTAAAACCGAACCGAAGAATATTATAATGGGAATGTAAAGAGCATTTAATCTGGCTAATCTTACAGCCGTAAACTTCATCTCACTGCTTAGATCCTTGAATTCAAAAAGGTTTTTGTCCTCTATTACCAATGTCTTGGAGGTTTTTGCGCCTGTTATTCCTTCATTGAAACTCCCTGTCATTTTTGAATTCACTTTTCTTAATTTTCTGCTGGCAGATAAAATCTTATTTTGAAAATACACAGTTATAAGAGCCATTATTGGTATTACCATTCCTACAACAAGTGCTAGCCTGGAGTTAAGCATAAACATAGCGATAAATGCACCTATTACATAAGCAAGGGACCAGAATACATCCACCAATCCCCATGCAATCATAGCTCCTATTCGATTGGTATCGCTTAAGGTTCTTGCCAGTATGTAGCCCACGGGAGTTGTGTTGTAATATGACAATGAAAGGTTTTGGAGGTGTTCAAAGATTTCCTTTCTCAAATCCTTGCCAATATGCATTTCAACTTCTATAGCCAAACGGGCAAATATAGTCACGGATAGGGCCATAGTTACTAAAGCCCCAATGTATAGAGCAATGAAACCATTTATCCCTTCCAGAGTGTCTCTAACAATAAAATTATCCACTGCATATTTCTGAAACAAGGGAATGGATAAATCCATTGACGCAGTGAGAAACATAAACAAAACAAGACCTATTATTTTTCTCCTGTAAGGTTTAAAAAATCTGCTTAATTTTAACCAGGGCTTTATATTAAATGAGCTGTAGCTTTCTTCCTCGTAATAATTCATTATAAGTCCTCCGACAGGTTCATCTGGACATTGAATATGTCCTTATAAATGCCATCCCTGTTTATCAGTTCTTCGTGGGTTCCAATATCTGATACTTTCCCCTTGTCCAATACTAAAATAGTATCAGATTCCATTAAAGTTGTTATGCGGTGTGATATTAATATAGTTGTTGAATAGCCCTTTCTTCTTTTGAGGGAGGAGCGAATTTTTGCATCTGTATCTGCATCAACAGCAGACAGTGAATCATCAAATACCATAACCGGTGTGTTTTGAAGCAGCATTCTTGCTATTGCAACTCTTTGCTTTTGCCCTCCCGACAATGTTACTCCTCTTTCCCCCACAATTGTATCATAGCCCTTTGAAAATTCTTCTATTGATTCGTCAACCCGTGCTATTGAGGCAGCTCCCTTGATTTCATCAATAGAAGCTTCAGGCCATGCTATTTTTATGTTATCCTTAATTGTACGTGAAAATAAGAAGGGTTCTTGAAGTACCATTCCAATGTTTTTTCTTAAATGTTCTCTTTTAATATTTTTAATGTCCACTCCGCCTATGGTAATGCTGCCCGTATCGCCGGGCAGGTCGTACAAGCGGTTTAGGAGATGCATAAGAGTAGTTTTTCCCGAACCGGTACCGCCTAATATGGCAAATGTGGTCCCTGCCTTTATTTTAAAGCTTACATTGTTTAAAACAGGAATATCCCCTTCATATTTAAATGTAACATTTTTAAATTCAATATCCTTATAAATATCCGGAGTACATGCGTCAGGGCTTTCAAATTCCTCAGGTTCTCTTATTATTTCACAGATTCTTTTCAGAGAAACCTTTGTTTTGCTAAACTCAGATAAAATTCTTCCAAAGCTTCGAAGGGGCCATGCAATCATTCCGGTATAAGAAGCAAATGCTAAGAATTCGCCCAATGTTATTACACCATTTACGGTAAAATAAGAGCCATAGACAACAATGGCCATAAGGAGTAACCCTGTTACCAAATCACCCAGCCCCCAATAATAGCCCAGCTGATATCCAAGTTTAACCCAAAGGTCAGAAAAGGTAATATTCCTTTGAGAAAACTTTTCTATTTCGTATTTTTCCCGGCCAAAGGCCCTTACCACACGGACCCCTGTCAGGTTTTCCTGAATTGTAGTAAAAAGCTGTCCTTCCGCTTCATCGGCTGCCAGAAATTTTTTTGCCAGTATTCCATAGAAAATTGTTGAATATAAAACCACTATAGGGATAAATATCAATACTGCAAGAGTAAGCTTAAAGTTCATTGAAAACATTAATACCAAGGATATTACAACCAGCATGATTGTTCTGAACATTTCAACCAATTGCGTACTTAAAAAATTACGGACCACTTCCACATCGGATGTCGACCTTTGTATTATATCTCCGGTTTGATTTTTTATATGCCAGCTGTAGGGTAACTTTTGTATGTGCTCAAACAGTTTATCCCTAATACTCTTTATAATCCCTTCTGTTCCCTTAGCAACGGTAATTCTGCCTATATAATCGCTCACTCCTGTGATAAGAGCCAAAACTAATACTAAGAAGGCAAGAAGCCATAAGTTTTCTTTTAAAAATTCTACCCCTCCTACAGCATCAATTATATTCATAACAGGTTTTGCATAATTCAGGGGAACATCATCAATTACATGGTCTACGGTGAACCTGATAACTTGAGGCACAGCAAAACTTGCAGCAACCTTTACTATGGTTGCTGCAGCAGATATATAGAAAAACTTTATAAATCCTTTTGACAATTTACTGATAATTATAAAATCCGAATCTTTCATTCAAAACCTCTTAATGGGTGCTTACTATATGGGCTTAGGCATGCAGGGAAAAAATATTCTGAAAAATGGGGTTATGACATGCCAAATAAGCAATCCCTATAGGATTGCTTATTAATTCTATATTAATATTCAATTAGTGTCAATAAAAACCAGGTGCTATCTTTTAATAAAGCTTTCGAAATTATCGCTGTATTTAACTGTTTTATCACTGAAAATCCACATTGCTTCTGTTTCAGGCAATAAATTAATTAATTCAATACCCTCCTCAAAAGGTATGCAGAAGACAGCTGTTGATAAGGCATCGGCAACACCTGAATCCTTGCAGATTATGGATACTGAAGTGAAATATTTTGCAGGATACATCGTTTCAGGATCTATTATATGATTATATTTCTCTCCGTCAACAATGTAGTATCTTTCATAATCACCGCTTGTTACCAAAGACCTGTCATCCAGCCTGACTACTTCGATTACCGGCTTTTCAGCCTGGTTATCCGGATTTTGAATTCCTACATTCCATGGTTCATTTGTGGTGATGTTATTGTTTATAGCACGTACATTGCCTCCTACGGACAATAATCCTGAATACATTCCGCTGTCCCTTACTATTTTGCTAACCTGCTCGGTTGCATATCCCTTTGCTACGGCTCCAACATCAAGACTCATAAGAGGATCTTTTAAAAATACTGTTGAATTCTCCTCATCAATGATTATATCTTCAATATTTGTATGCAAAGAGGCATTTCTTAACTCTTCTTCTGAAGGAAGAACTGCATTTTCAGGGTCCTCTATTCCTGCTGTCCTGTATTCATGCCAGATTTTCAAAACTGCCCCGTAGGCAATATTTGTTTTGCCGTTTGTTTTCACATAAAGCTCTTTTGAAAACTTAATCAAGTCAATTATTTTTACATCTGCCTTGACAGGCTTTACTCCTGCATTATCATTGATAGTTTTAATATTGTTAATACCCTCATAATCATTATAGATATCATAAAGCTGATGATATACCTTCAAATTGTCATGAATAATCTGAGAATACCCGGTGAACTCTTCTTCTGTCTCTGCATATCCCACAATTCGTGTAATAGTATCAAAAAGTAAAATAAATTCAGATTGATACTTGGTAAGTTCTTTTTCGCCGCATGAGGTTAAACTTATCATAATTAATATTAACAATATTATTGAAATTGCTTTCTTTATCAAATTGCACCTCTTAAAAAAACACGGGGCAGAATCTGCCCCGTGATGATTAAATGTTAGAATTGTTACATATTAGAATTGTTATATGCTTTTTCGAAAATGCTTTGGAAGTCTTCAATTCCAACCGTAACAGATGATACCAAGTCTTCATCAGTAGCATGACCGCTTTCATCAACTGCTATACCTTTTATTTCTTCAACAGTCTTGCCAATAACATATGCTGCAAATGCATCTGCTTGTTCATACCATTCTTTGCCTATTGCAGAAGCCTTTTTCATTCCGTAATCTTCGCCTAATTCATTCTTAGTTATAGGTGCAACCGATAAATCAGACGTAATTTTGCCTGTTGCATCAAATTTTACGTTAGCTTGAGAAGCATCTATTATTGAGCTTGTTACCTTTCCGTCTGCATCAAATGTTGCTACGGTATATGTTGAATAAGCCTGAGCCACTCCTTCAGCGTCAGCTGTTGCGTCTTTTGATTTGGCAATTGTAGTTACAACTCCCAATCCTAATTTATCAGAAGCATCAGCTCCTAAATTTTCTGCATTTGCAACAGCTTTTTCAATAGCTTCTTTATATGGGTTAATTTTAATAGTTACTGATGAAACTAAATCAACTTCAGTTGGAACTCCTGATTCGTCCACAGCAA
>Ga0116173_1003313_pt1 | contig 12097 bp, 10 predicted proteins | sample AD_UKC085_MetaG_FD_89800 | JGI IMG/M metagenome (GOLD analysis project Ga0116173, IMG submission 89800) | Active sludge microbial communities of municipal wastewater-treating anaerobic digesters from USA - AD_UKC085_MetaG | ecosystem: Engineered > Bioreactor > Anaerobic > Digestate | place: USA...
ATATCAACGGCATTGGTTATGAAGTAATTTTAAAAGCTTTGTCCGATCCTGCCATTCTCGACTTTTTTACACCGGTTATTTACGGTTCATCCAAAGCTGCCGGCTATTATAGAAAAATGCTGGATATTCAAAATATCAATCTCAACATTATTGTTTCGGTAAAAGAATTGAACCACAAAAGGGTTAACATCATTAATTGTGTGGATGAAAACATTAAGGTCGAAGTTGGACAATCCACAGCCGAAGGCGGAGAAGCTGCATATATTGCTCTCGAACGTGCGGTAGAAGATTTGAAAAACGGGGAAATCCATGCTTTGGTTACTGCACCCATCAATAAAAAGAACATTCAATCGGAAAAATTTCACTTCCCTGGTCATACCGAATATCTTGCTCAACATTTTGGCAACAAGGATGATGCACTGATGTTGATGGTCAACGATGTGATGCGGATTGCCGTAGTAACCGGACATATTCCTCTTCACGATGTTCCCTCCGCTCTTACTCCAGAATTGGTGTTAAAAAAATTGCAGGTACTCAATCATTCTCTGAAAGAAGATTTTTTGATTGTCCGACCACGTATTGCCGTTTTGGGACTCAATCCCCATGCCGGTGATGATGGATTGATAGGCGAAGAAGAAAAAACTATTCTTCTTCCTGCCATGAAAGAAGCTGAGAAGGCTGGAATAATTTGTGTCGGACCTTATCCGGCTGATGGTTTTTTTGGTTCGGGAAATTTTACCAAATTTGATGGCATTCTGGCAATGTATCACGATCAGGGCTTGATCCCTTTCAAAACAATTTCTATGGACAATGGTGTGAATTTCACAGCCGGACTTCCCATTATCCGCACTTCTCCCGCTCATGGCACTGCTTACGATATTGCCGGACAAAACGTTGCTTCTGAAAATTCTTTTCGACAAGCTCTTTATTTGGCGTGTGATGTTTACAAAAACAGAGAACTCAACCGTCGGCTGAAATCCAATCAGCTTAAAATTGAGAGTAAGGAAAAGGAAAACGGATAATATAAAAAGTTTAGTTGTCTGAATGGTAAAACAGAATCAGGATTTTTCTGCCGGTTTCTTAAGTTTTAGGGAATGACGAAAATAGTTTTGTTTTTCTTACAATTAAATGAAAATGGCTACAAAGTTTGGAAGCATTTATTTGTAGACTCTTTTCAGCATTTTGGGAAACGTCTTATCGAATTTTTTAATCTTTTTAGAAAAAATCTTCCAATATCTTATTATTAGAAAATGTCTTTAATTCTCAATTATAAATCACATATTATCAAATATCTAATTCTTATAATATAGTTAAAAATCATGAAAATAGGAATTCCGAAAGAGATAAAACCGCAAGAAAGTAGGGTTGCTATGGTTCCGGCCGGGGTCATGGATTTGGTTCACCGATATGGTCATGAAGTTTTTGTACAAAAAGGAGCCGGAGACGAAAGTGGTTTTTCGGATGAAGCTTAGCTTTCGGCCGGAGCTGTCATGCTGGATACCATCGAAGAAGTGTACCGCACAGCCGATATGATTGTAAAAGTTAAAGAGCCCATTGAAAAGGAATATTCTTTCATCAAAAGGAATCAAGTATTGTTTACTTATTTTCATTTTGCTTCGAGCAAGAAACTCACCGAAGCCATGATGCAAAGTGGCGCTGTATGCATTGCTTACGAAACAGTAATGGAAAAGGATGGAAGTTTGCCCCTATTGATTCCCATGAGTGAAGTAGCAGGACGTATGGCTATTCAGCAAGGTGCAAAATATCTTGAAAAGCCACAGAAAGGAAAAGGAATTTTACTTGGAGGCGTACCCGGAGTTCGCCCGGCCAATGTACTCATTATTGGCGGAGGCGTAGTAGGAACTCAGGCCGCTTATATGGCTGCCGGTTTGGGAGCAAACGTTACGGTACTGGATATAAATCTGAATCGACTTCGATATCTCGATGATGTCTTGCCAGCCAACGTAATAACACAATATTCGAGCAAATACGCTATTTCCGAACTTTTACCCACAGCCGATTTGGTGATTGGTGCTGCGCTTACGGTTGGTGCAAAGGCGCCCCATCTCATCACAAGGGAAATGCTCAAGCTTATGCAGAAAGGGACTGTGATGGTAGATGTGTCTGTAGATCAGGGCGGTTGCTTTGAAACAACTCATCCAACCACTCACACCGATCCAGTTTACTTAGTGGAAGGCGTATTGCATTATTGTGTTGCCAACATTCCCGGTGCGGTTCCAATAACTTCTACCCGTGCACTGACCAATGCTACTTTGCCTTACGTTGTCAAGCTGGCCGAATTGGGTTGGAAAGAAGCTTGCAGAAAACATGAAGATATAAAGTCAGGGTTGAACATTGTTGACGGTAAAGTTGTTTTTAAAAATGTAGCTGAATCATTGGAATTGCCATATACAGAATATCAAATTTGATAAAATGGTACATTGGGGATTTGTAGGTTGCGGCGATGTAACCGAGAAAAAGAGCGGACCGGCTTTTCAGAAAGTCGATGGCTCGGATGTTGTGGCGGTAATGAGTCGTCATTTGGGGAAAGCCAAAGACTATGCTTTACGTCATGGCGTGAGAAAATGGTACGATGATGCCGATAAGCTGATTCACGATCCTGATGTTACGGCTGTTTATGTTGCAACACCTCCTTCTGCACATGCTGAATATGCCATCAAAGCCATGAAAGCGGGAAAACCGGTTTATGTGGAAAAACCCCTTGGTTCTTCCTGGCAGGAATGTTTGGAAATTGTTCGCGTGGCTGAAGAAACGCATGTACCTTGTTTTGTCGCTTATTATCGTCGAACGTTGCCTTATTTTTTGCGCGTTAAGCAGATGATCGACGATGGAAAATTAGGAAAAATTTCTGGCGTACAAATTCGATTTGCCGTCCCACCATCTCAAAAAGATTTTAATCCCGATGCTTTGCCATGGCGTGTAAAGAAGGAAATTGCGGGAGCGGGATATTTTTACGATTTGGCTCCGCATCAATTCGATTTGCTCGATTTTATTCTTGGTCCTATTTCGGAAGCACAGGGTTTTACCTCCAACATTGCCGGTCTTTATGAAGCGGAAGATGTGGTGAGTGGAATTTTTCGATTTGATAACGGTATTTTGGGCAGTGGAATATGGACTTTTACTGCACCCGAAAATACTCGGCGAGACGAAATTATTTTTGTGGGAACGCGGGGGTTACTCACTTGTTCCACTTTCGATTTTAGTCCGATAGTATTTGAAAATGGAGATAAAGTGGAACAATTTTCTGAACAAAATCCTGAAAACATTCAATTTTATATGATAGAAAGTGTAGTCAATTTTTTGAATGGGAAGGGCGATGAGCCCGTAAGCAATTGCCATTCAGCTATTCGAACCAATTGGGTGATGGATAAAATGCTGGGAAAACTGTAAAAAATACAAACATCTATATTTTAGAAAAATGTGTGAAAAATTAGATGGCAATAATGTGGCGAGTAAGTGTATCTTTTCCCTTAGCATTTAGCTTAAGAAGATTTCAATAGCGTAAAGAGTTGCAAAACTAAACAAATGAAGAAAAATTCTGATAAAAATTTGAATATTTATTTTGTCGATAATAAATTAGTCATTCCTTAAAAATAGACTTTTTAAGGAATGACTAAATATTATTCCTGTTTCTACCAAAGGCGTTTTACTGGTTAAATGCGGTTCGGAAGTTACGAAGGTAATTTTACCGTAAAAAACGCGAATGATTATATTGATTATAGTTTTCACTCAAGAGCTGCTCCTTTGCGGAGCGGCTCTTTTTTTAGGATTTTCAACACAAAAAAGTCCGAACCTTTTGCGGAAATTTTTGCTATATCATTTTTAAAAGCGCTTCAACATAGTAGAAGATAAAAAATCCGGCAATAATGAGTTTACTCACCATATTTACCAACATTCCTACAAAAGTGCCAAATCCGGCTCTAATCGCATCCGACTGATTTTTTCCATCCACCAGTTCTCCTATTATAGCTCCCACAAAAGGTCCAAGAATGATGCCCCACGGAGCAAAAAACAAGCCAATCATCATGCCGACAGTACTGCCCCAGATTCCTTTTTTGCTGCCGCCAAATTTTTTTGCTCCCCATAATGGAAAGATATAGTCGAATAGTTGGGCTACTAAAACAATAATGCCCCAAACGACAAGAAAAGATACTGAAAATTCAACTTTCGAACTAAAATGAAGGAGTAAAATGCCAATATAACTCAGAGGTACACCGGGCAAAACAGGAAGAATACAGCCCAGAAAACCTATTAAAATCAGCAAGCCCGACAGAACTATCAAAATTACGTCCATAAATTTTTTTGTTGAAAAATTTATATGCACAAAAATAAGAAAAAAACACAATCCCATAAAACGAAAAGAAATACCCGAGAACAAAGGGAATCGGAACAAAGCAAGTGGGTAAATGTATGTGATTTGAAAATTATCCCGTATATTTGCAACTGTTTTGGATGATAGATTTTTTCCGGATAATGAAAAGAAATAAATTTTCTTCGTTTTTACAAAAAATACGTTTTAAATATCGCGTTTCCATATTGAATGAAAATACACTGGAAGAGTCGTGGCATGTTCGTTTGTCGCGATTGAGTGTATTTATTTATCTTTTCGTTTTTACGCTGTTGACTTTTGTCTTATTGTCTTTTTTGATTTATGTAACGCCTTTGCGTCATTATTTGCCGGGTTATGGAGATACGGGAGACAGGGCTAAAATTATTCAGGAATCGATGCGTGCCGATTCGTTGACGCGCGCTATGGAACTGCAAGCCGGGTATTTAGAAATCATTAAGGAAATTGTTGAAGGGAAAATCAAACCTGATTCGGTAGCCGGTCTTGATTCGGTCGCTTTGCAGCAACAAGCTCAGAAGCTTATCGAAAAATCGAAAAAAGAAAAGGAATTTTGCGAAAAATTTGAAGATGAAGAAAAATTCAGTCTATCGAGTATGGAAGACAACCATTCTGGTAAAACGGCCTATGTGTTTTTCCGACCGGTAAATGGTACTATTGTTTCAACTTTCGACCTTTCCAAAAGGCGTTACGGTATTTCCATCCAAACTTTGCCAAATACCAATGTGTCGAGCGTTTTGAGTGGAACGGTGATTTTTTCCGGTTTTACTTTTGATGATGAATGGGTAATTGAAGTGCAACATCAGGATAATTATATTTCTGTTTATAAAAACAATGACCGTTTGCTCAAGAATGTTGGTGAAGTGGTACGAGCGGGTGAACCTGTGGCCATAACCGGTTCTGCAAAAGACAAAGCAAACAATGGCCAGTTTTATTTTGAACTTTGGCAGCAGGGAAAACCTGTTAACCCGCAGGATTTGATAATTTTTTAAAAAACTGATTGAAAAAACCATAGCAGTGTCGGACAGCAAAAAACAAATTGCCATTCTTGGCTCTACCGGTTCCATAGGGACACAGGCCTTGCAAGTGATAGCCGATTATCCCGAACGTTTTGGAGTTTATGCGCTTACGGCCAACAACAATGTAGAATTGCTTATTGAGCAGGCGCGCAAATTCCAGCCGGAAGCAGTTGCAATTGCCAATGAAAACCTGTATTTTCGGCTGAAAGAAGCTCTTTCCGATTTACCTATAAAAGTATTTGCCGGAGATGAGGCTATAGCACAGCTTGCAGAAATGCAAACCATTGACATTGTGTTGATAGCGCTGGTTGGGTATGCCGGACTTAAACCTACCATTAACGCGGTGAAAGCAGGAAAGAGAATAGCTTTGGCCAATAAGGAAACACTCGTTGTAGCAGGTGAGCTGATTGGTGAGCTCACTGCCAGCTATCATGCTTCAATTTTGCCGGTCGATTCTGAACATTCGGCAATTTTTCAGTGTTTAAATGGAGAAGGTAACAGTGCGGAAGTTGAAAAAATTATCCTTACTGCTTCGGGCGGCCCATTTCGCAATAAAACGCTGAAGGAGCTGGAAACGGTTACAGTGGCTGAAGCATTAAAACACCCCAATTGGGAAATGGGCGCTAAAATTACGATTGATTCAGCTACTATGATGAACAAAGGTTTTGAAGTAATGGAAGCAAAATGGTTGTTTGGTGTTACAGCTGATAAAATTGAGGTGGTGGTGCATCCGCAGTCCATTGTACATTCTATGGTTCAGTTTGTGGATGGAGCAGTAAAAGCACAAATGGGTGTTCCTGACATGCGTTTGCCTATTTTGTACGCATTTACTTATCCTGAACGAATTCCTACGAATTTTCCAAGGATAGACTTTGGCGTTTGCAATACGCTGACTTTTGAAAAACCTGATGTAACGCGGTTTCAAAATCTTTCACTGGCATATTTTGCTTTGGATAAGGGAGGAAACATGCCATGCATTTTAAATGCTGCCAATGAGGTGGTGGTAGAAGCTTTCCTGAACAACCGACTGAAATTTTTGCAAATGAGCAATATTATTGAAACTATTTTGTCTAAAGCTTTTTTTATCAGTCATCCTTCTTATGAAGATTTTGTTCAGACCGATGCGATGACCCGACAGTTAACCAAAGAGTTAATTGCAAACAGGAGTTGATTTGGGGAAAAGTTTAACTTACAAATGCTTTTTACGGGGGAAGGGAAAATTTTAAAAATTTATTTTGTTATTATTTTAAAATCAAATAGTTAATTACATACTCCCTGTTTGAAATGAATTGATTTTTGAGGCAGGGGGAATTTTTTATTAATATGGAAACATTTTTAATCAGAGCATTACAACTTATACTTAGTTTATCCATTTTAGTAGTTCTGCATGAGTTGGGACATTTTGCGTTTGCGCGATTGTTTAAGGTTCGAGTAGAGAAATTTTATATTTTTTTTAATCCCGGTTTTTCTATCTTGCGGGCAAAAAAAATAAATGGGAAATGGCAATTCAAATTCTTTGCAAAAAACGTCCCTTCTACCGATCGTCCAAAAAAAGATGCGGAAGGCGACATTGTAATGAATCAAAACGGTAAGCCCGAAACGGAACTTATTCCTTTGTCTGAACTTCCCGATGATGACTGGCGCAAATATCCTGACAGCACGGAATGGGGAATAGGCTGGCTTCCATTGGGGGGTTATTGCAAAATTGCCGGTATGGTTGACGAATCTATGGATACGGCACAAATGAAATCTGAACCTCAACCGTGGGAATATCGTTCGCGTTCCGTTTGGCAGCGATTGCCAATTATCACAGGCGGTGTGCTGGTGAACTTTATTTTGGCAATGGTCATTTATGCAGCAGTTTTATTTACATGGGGGAAAGATTATTTGCCCTTGCAAAATGCGAAATACGGATTGCAGTTCTCGGAAGTTTTCGTTGAAAATGGTTTTAGAAATGGTGATAAAATTCTTTCCATCGATGGCAAACAATATTCTGAACTTTCCGATGTAATTCAGAAAATCTTGATTGATGGAGCAAAGAATGTTACAGTGCTGAGAGGTGACAGCCAAATTTTGAACATCACTCTTCCGGCCGACTTTCCTCAAAAAGTATTGGCTTCTGAAGAAACAAATCTAATTTCATATCGTTTCCCATTTGTGGTTGATGCGGTTTCTCCGGGCACGCCTGCAGAACGGGTAAAACTTCAGCCGGGCGACAGTATAACAGGAATCAATGGGAAGCAAATCCCAATTTTCCAAGATTTTGTTGCAGCTTTGGATCATTATCGCGATAGTCTTGTTCAATTGACTTTTTATCGTCAGGGGAAAATGCAACAGGTTACTATTCAGCTCGATCAGTCGGGCAAACTGGGAGTTGCGGTACGCCCGTTTACCGAATTTCTGCAGCCCGAACATGTCCAATACAGCTTTTTGGCCGCCATTCCTGCCGGTATCTCTTTGGGATGGGAAACTCTTTCCAGTTACGTGAAACAGTTTAAATTGGTGTTTACCAAAGAGGGAACAAAACAGTTGGGCGGTTTTGGAGCCATAGGAAAATTATTCCCGAAGTCATGGGATTGGCAAATCTTTTGGTCAATGACTGCTTTGCTTTCGGTCATTCTTGCTTTTATGAATTTCCTTCCTATTCCCGCGCTTGATGGTGGTTACGTGCTGTTTTTGCTGTATGAAATGTTAACCGGTCGAAAGCCCAGCGATAAATTCCTTGAACAGGCGCAAACAATTGGAATGTTACTATTGCTGGCACTTTTGGTTTATGCCAACGGGAACGATATTTACAAAGCCATTTTTAAGTAATAATTAGGGCCTAAAGTTGTTGATGAATTAAATTTAATCTAAAAGTGGTTTAATTTCCCGACCCTTGGGTCGGAAGAAAAGAATAAAGTCCATTTGATACCTCGAGGTTTGCCTCGGGGTTATTCATTACTGTTTAAAAGCGATTTTCGATTTCTTCAAGCGGCAGGATAACCAGAATTTTTTCATTTTCAGGTGTGAGAGAAGGGTTTTCGCAGATAAACAACCGGTTTACCAAGTCCGACATTTCTTCGCCGGTTAATTTTTGTCCTGCTTTAATGGCCGAAGCTTCTGCCAACGACAACGCCAGTTTATGATGTACATCTTCCGACGTGATGGACTGACCGAGTTTAAACTTTTCTATCAGGTCAACAAGAAATTCGTTGATATTGATTGAATCCAATTCACCCGGAATTCCGGTAATTTCATAATAATTTTTCTTCGTTTCCCTGAAAATAAATCCGACATTAGAGAGGTCTTTTTTTAGCGTTTCAAAATACAATGCTTCTTCTGGCGAAAACTCCAGGAATTCGGGGAAAAGTAATTGTTGCGATGCGCCTTTCTGATGCTTGAGTTGCTGGAGAAATTTTTCATAAAGTATACGTATATGCCCTCTGCGCTGATGAATAAGCAGCAATCCCGATTTGATGCCGGTAAGAATATATTGGTTTTTTAATTGCAAAAATGATGTGTTTTCTCTGGTATCCAATGATTGGTTTTTTTCGAGAGCGATTCCGCTGTCCGTATCTTCAGGATGTACTTTTTGTTCCCATTGAAGAGTCGAATCAGTTGTTGGTCTGCTTTTTTCAAATCCTTTATACAATTCTTCCCAGTCGAGCGAAGAACGCTTATAAACAGAAGCTTCAAAAGGATTGAACGATGGATTGAAAGAAGGTTGGGGTGGAACAATTTTGTCGCCTGGTTGAATGACAGGAATATCAATTGCGCCTTCCTGGTTGAAGTTGATGGAAGGAATCACATTATATTTACCCAACGTTTCGCGAATAGCAGCGTGCAAAATGGCCCAGATCGCCTGCTCGTTTTCAAATTTTATTTCTGTCTTGGTCGGATGTACGTTGACATCAATAGTTGCAGGATCGACCTGAAAATAAATGAAATAATTGGGACTTTCTTCTGCTTTAATCATCTGACTGTAAGCCATCAATATTGCTTTGTGAAAATAAGGATGCCTCATAAATCTTCCATTTACAAAAAAATACTGATAGGGTGATTTCAGTGCAAATTCCGGACGCCCAATAAAGCCCTCGATTTTTGCCAGAGGTGTAGAAGTCTCAACGGGTAGCAATTGTTGTTCCCAACGTTTTTTTGTACTTTTTCCGAAAATATTTTCGATACGGATTTTCAGATTGGAAGGTGGCAGGTGAAAAAGTTCTTCGTCCTCGTCGTAAAATGAAAACAAAATTTGCGGATGTACTAACGCCACTCGATAAAATTCGTTTAGCAGATGGATTCTTTCAACATTGTCGCTTTTCAGAAAACGACGTCGAGCCGGGACATTAAAAAAAAGATTTTTCACCAACATGGTTGTCCCCACATCACATTGAACACATTCCTGACGTATCACTTTTGAACCGGCAATTTCTATCAGCGTTCCCAATTCATCTTCACTTCTTCGGGTTCGTAGTTCAACTTGTGCCACAGCAGCTATCGAAGCCAGCGCTTCGCCTCTGAAACCGAGACTTTGCAAGGCATAAATATCCGCAATATCGGTAATTTTTGAAGTCGCATGTCGTTCAAAAGCCAATCGCGCATCAGTTTCGCTCATGCCTTTTCCATTGTCGGTAATTTGAATAAGCGTACGTCCGGCATTTTTTATCAAAATGTGTATGGTATCTGCTCCGGCATCTATCGAGTTTTCAACCAGTTCTTTTAATACGGAAGCGGGTCTTTGAATAACCTCGCCCGCCGCTATTTGGTTGGCTACGGAATCGGGGAGCAAATGTATGATGTCACTCATGAAAAATATATTCAATTAGAGCAAAAAAAGAAAATAAACCAAAAGCAACAAAATACCCAAGATAATGATAACTTCAATGTTGGAACGCCGTAATTCCTTTGATTTGTTTCTTTTCAGTCGGTCTGCTTCTTCACGAAATGAACCATGATGAAGAGAATGTCGGTATTCATTGCCCGAAATCCCATTTGTAGAAAGTTTCTGTCGTTCTTTTAAGGCTTCTTTTTTCGGATCATAATAAATAAACCGATGATTGAACTTTCTGGGTTTGTAAAGATTAAAAAAGCCGGTAGTCATAGTTTGAAAATTTAAAAGAATCAATCGTATTTTCCATCAAAAAGAATACTTGCGTCTTTAACAAACTGGCGGATTTGCTGTTCATCCTCCCGCTTGCAGATGAGCAATACGTTGTCCGAATCAGCAATAATATAATCGTTCAAATCTTGAACCACAGCTAATTTCTCCGGCGACATGGACACTATATTGTTGCTGCTCTCGTAAAACATAGTTTTACATTTTAGGCTAACATTCCCTTTTTCATCTTTGGGCGACATTTCGTAGAGTGAACCCCATGTTCCCAAGTCGGTCCATCCAAAATCGGAACAAAGTACGTATACATTTTGAGCTTTTTCCATGATGCCGTAATCGATGGAAATATTGCGACAGGTATGAAAAATTTCTTCAATGAAGGTTTTTTCTTCAGGAGTATTAAAGTATCGTTCTCCTTCCTTGAATTTCGATGAAATATCCGGCAAATGAAAATCGAATGCGGACAGAATAGTTTTCAGATTCCACATGAAAATTCCGGAATTCCAGAAAAATTCGCCCGATTCAAAAAATATTTTTGCAAGATCGGCATTGGGTTTTTCGGTAAAAGTTTTTACTTTTCTCAAATTTGAATCTCCGGGTTCTATTTGAATGTAACCATATCCTGTTTCAGGACGGCTGGGTTTGATGCCGAGCGTGAGCAAACTGTTGTTTTTGGAAATAAAATTCAAACCTTGCCTGATGGTATCCAAAAATTCGGTTTCCTTTAAAATAAGATGGTCAGAGGGAGTTACGATGATATTGGCGTTATTGGTAATCGATTTTATTTTGTGAACAGCATAAGCAATACAGGGTGCAGTGTTTCTTCTTACAGGCTCGAGAAGTAGTTGATTCTCGCCGATTTCTGGAAGTTGTTCCAGAATCAGGTCTTTGTATAGTTCGTTGGAAACTATCAGTATGTTTTCCACAGGTATCAGATGGCGAAAACGGTCGAAAGTGAGTTGAAGCAATGAGCGTCCCGTACCAAAAAAATCGAGAAACTGCTTGGGTCTGTCTTTTCTGCTGAAAGGCCAGAAACGGCTTCCTATCCCGCCTGCCATGATAACGCAATAATTTTGTTCCATAAGGATATAACATTAATATTTTTTCGAAATGGTAACAATAAAATAACAGCACTAAGATACAGTGTTTTTCTTTTTTTGCCAAACTTATTCTTAAAAATTGGTTGTCTGCTTTTCCTGAAATATTAATGGAACAATCGAAAAGGTGTGATGGTTAAGATTTTAGAAAAAGTGAGTTGTGAAAAAAGCATTCTGTAAGTTGGAAATTGCTAATTTACAGCTTTAAACTGAAAGGATTTTTTTTCTCACTTTCATTTTTTGTTATTTTCAATTTAAAGGGTTCTGAGCAAAAGGTTGAAAAATCATTTCTTTAATAAATGATTTTTGCTTAACCAATTGATTTTCTGTGTATCGAACTTTATTTTATGGTGCGAAATGTTTTCTTTTTCCCCTGCACAACATTCTTTAGTGGCGAAGGAAATGTTTCCTTTACTGTTTTTCAGAATTTCCTGTTTTATCTCGCAGCCGTTGCAACCATTGCATGGTGAACTCTGTTTATTTTGGAAGAATTTTATGATCTTTATGACTGATAGGGCTA
>Ga0116173_1003317_pt1 | contig 12089 bp, 9 predicted proteins | sample AD_UKC085_MetaG_FD_89800 | JGI IMG/M metagenome (GOLD analysis project Ga0116173, IMG submission 89800) | Active sludge microbial communities of municipal wastewater-treating anaerobic digesters from USA - AD_UKC085_MetaG | ecosystem: Engineered > Bioreactor > Anaerobic > Digestate | place: USA...
GGGCAAGTTTCTCTTTGGCTTGCGTGGACAAGCTCATTTCGTCTCCTCATGAGTTCAGACTGATTTTCTATTCTTTCAGAGAAGGCTTTGGCTGTCAATGAGAAAGTGGGAAGCTGGGTTTATAGTGAATAGTTAATGAGTTAATGCTTCGCTGCTGCCGCTCCACCGGTTGGAGTTCACGGCGACTTTCTCAATTATCCATACATCTCATAGCTCAGTGCCGCCGTGGACTTCAACCAGAGCGAGGCGAAGCAGAGTATCCAGTCCATGCTAACCACCCAATGCTTGAAGTCCATGCCGGCTGTGTAGTCTGGAGATATTGTATAAGTTAGCTAGCCGGCATGAACTCCAAAGGTAGCAGTCCCCGCTGCTTCGCACCCTCGCTATAATCTGTCGTATGTATAGAGCTGAGTACGTAGTTTCAATCACAATTCATTATTGATTCTCTGATCATTCCGGATGTGTCCCCGACTCTTCGTCGACTCTTGGCCGACTCTTCCCGAACACTTTGTTCGGGAAGAGTCCTGCAAGACACGGTGAAGAGTCGGCAGCTTATCAGCAAAAAAAGAGAATTTTCTCGCTATTAATGGGGCAAGTCAGGGGAGCTATCTATCTACGGTTTATAGTTATTTTCCCTAGTATCCAGTTACGGTCTGAACTCCAGACTGATTAAGCCCAGTTCGGAGATGAATTGGGAGTCGTACTGAGCCCTGTGGATACCATCACTATCTCGGACAACCGGTATGGCCATATCCTTTGGGATCAAGGCGATGTTTTGCTCGAGCGGTCTTTCTTCTTTGAAGGTATCGATCAGAGTATCGGCTATTCTGAAGGCTGATTCACAGACGAAGTCCTCACTGGAAAGGCAGGAGAAATCGGTGCTGATCAGAAATGCTTCCAGCAGTGTCTTTGCCTCGGGCGGAATCACTTCACAGAGTTCCCTGATCTTCGCTTCCGGAACTCTCATCGTCTTCAAGACTTCTGCATAGATTGCTTGGGGCATCCAGGGTTCATATTCCGTAAACTGGAGGATATCGTAATCCGGCAGTTTCTTGCGGAGATGCTTCAGCAGATCGGCAGATTTACAATCCATCAGGGAAACGTTTATATGCTTGCTGTTGGGCTTGAAATCGATCCCCGGGGTGTGGGAAAAGGTGCGGAGGATATTTACCACTCCGGCTACACTGAGAGTGTCGTCAGAAACGGGGATATAACCATCGGTTACGTTGATCTTTTCAGCTATGGCAAGGGTGTTCTTGATGGCCCGGGCCGGGAATTGATATAGCGCTTTCATCTCCTTGGGAGTCTTGAAATAGTATTCGTTGCAGGCGAAGCGTTTAGCCTCCGGGTGGCTGAAGTCGATCCCCTTTCTGAGGCAGTTCAGAGCATCGATGGCGGAGGATTCTTTAGGTTCCAGGTAGTGGCAATCGTTGGTGAGCACCACGGGAATACCGGTCATGTAGGTAAGATTCAGCAGCTTGTTCATGGCAATCGCTTCTTTGGGGAGGCCGTGATACTGCAGTTCGTAATAGTAATCCTCTCCAAAGACCTCATAATACCAATCTGATACCTGCCTTGCCGCCTCGTCACAGCCTTCCAGAAGCAGAGTGCAAAGCTCTCCCACCACGCTGAAGGAGAGGCAGATCAGGTCTTGAGCATGGTCCCGAAGCTGGGTTTTGATGATCCTGGGGTTAAAGGGGTCCCGCTCATAAGCCAGAGTGATCAAGCGGCAGAGATTCTCGTAACCGGAGCCATTCTTGGCCAGCAGGATCACGGAAAAGGCTCTGCCATCTCCCGGATCGTTTAATACTTCAATCTCCAACCCGATGATCGGCTTGATCCCGGCCTTGATACACCGATGCCACAATAGGGAAGCACCGGCCACGCTGTTCCGGTCTGTGATAGATACAGCCGGCATTTTCAATTCCACGGCTCTCTGCACCAGATCATCAATGATGCAGGCACCATCCAACCAACTGAACTGGCTATGCGTATGTAGATGTACGTAACTCATATATCCTCCGCAGCACTTGTAACTCGTTACTTGTTACTCGTCATTTTCTGTTCTCTGTTCACTAACCAGCGACAGCAGCAGCTCTAGTCACTAATCACTAGTTACTAGTCACTTTCTGAGTTATGCCTTCAGCGGCAGGTAGATCGTAAAGAGTGTTCCAATGCCGGGATTGCTCTTAAGATCCAGATCGGCACCAAGCAGTTTGAGGTAACCAAGGCTAAGCTGCAGGCCCATTCCGCTTCCTTCTTCCTGGTTTGTACCAGGGCTGGAGCGAAGTTCCTGGCGCAGAAGCAGATCGATCTTCTCCTGATCCATTCCCACGCCGTTGTCTTCTATCATGATGAGGGCATGCGTGTCTGTCTGGATGGTGCTAAGTTTTATGGTGCCTTTATCGGGAGTGAATTTGATGGCATTGCTGATAATGTTTCGCAGCACAATTTTAAGCGTGATGGGTTCTGTAAAGGCTGAGATCTGCAGATTGTTAAAGTCCCTTTGGACCGTGATGTTTTTTGTGCCTACCTGGCTTTTATGGAGTTCCATGGTGCTGTTGATTAGAGGGATGAGTTCGGTTTCGTGCATCATTTCCTCCAAGCCGGAGCTGTATCGGCGGGATTGGATCCAGAGCAGAATCTCAGTCACAAGATCCGTGATTCCATCCATAGAACGGATCATATCATCCATCAGCACTTTCTTCAGGTCTTCATCAAATTCATCATCCAGTATCATGCGTAGGGCAGAGGAGATGCTGGAGGCGGGACCGCGCACATCGTGTGAGATCAAGGAAACCAGCTTGTTCAGAGTATCCAACGAGTTTTGCAGCTCGGCATTGCTTTCTTTAAGCTCGGCAGCCTGTTTACTTACGAGGGCATTGGATTCTTCCAGTTCTTGATTCTTCTGCTTCAGATTGTCGTTTTGCATCTCTATCTTTCTGCGCAGATACTCAGATTCCTGGCGGGAGATCATGTTTGAGGAAACTTCTTCGTATAGCTCGGTTTGTATCTCTGCCAGTCTCTTATATTCGGCTGCCATATTGGTATAGTCACCTTGGGATTCATAGTATTCTGCCAAAACCTGACAGGCTTTTGAGTGGGATTGCTGGTAGTCTTTGGAGAGGCTGAGTTCTTTCCCCTTGAGCAGATGAGGCAGAGCTTCTTCGGGACGGTTGAGCCGCAGATAGGCCTGGCCCAGGTTTTGCTCCACTCCTATCAGCTCGGCGACATCGTCGTAATTCCCAAAGATTACCAAGGCTTTCTGAAGATAGTCCAGGGCTTCCTCATTCCGGTCGGACTTCAAGAGGATGGAGCCAATATTGGCATAAGAACTGCCCACATGAGCTTCGGAGAAATAGTCCCTATGCAGTTCCAGAGCTTGCTGAGCCACATCGAAGGCCTCTTCGTGACGCTTTTGATCTGAAAGATTCATACTCAGGTTGCTGAGTGCATAGCTGAGGTAAGGATAGTTTTCTATCTCTTTGGCGATGTTAATGGCTTCTCTATAACACTTTTCCGCCTTGTCTGCATCACTTTTGGATCTGTAGGCATTGCCCAAATTGATCAAAGCTATCAGGCGTCCTCCGGGGTTCTCGTGATTGTCATAGAATTCCAGCAGCTTGAAAGATAAATCGATAGCATGGTAGAATTGCTTCGTATAGCCGTAGGCCACGATCAGATTGGTCACGATCGTGTTCCACATGTAGTGGTCTTCATCCATGTTTTCCATCAGGTCTTCCCAGGTGGTAATGGCAGAGACCTGTTCTCCCCGCAAAGAATAAACCACGGCCAAAGCAGACTTAACGCGGATTATCTCGTCCGGAAGGTTATGTTCTTCAGCTATCTTAAGGGCTTTTTGCATCAGCTCTTCGGCTATCTGCAATTCCCGCTCTTCAATGCGGTATCTGGCCAGACCCGTGAGGGTCTGAATCTCCGCAGCGGGATGCCCGGTAAAATCCACCTCGGAATAGTATAGCTCCAGCTTGGCAAAAAGCTTGAGCGCTTCCTGTCTCTCAGTTTGCATTATATCGTCTGCCAGTTGGATACTGGCTTGGAATTCTGTATCATTAAAAGCACGTTTCATTTTTGTCTCCAGCTTGAATAATAAAAAACCTAGGGCACTTGTCAACAACTTTCTTTGCTTGATACGATGGGATTATTGTAACAAGGTCTGGAACGCAGGAAGTTCACAAGGGAAACTGGAGAAGTTCAATAAAAATGTCCCAAGAAGGAATGGTAATAAAAGGATATTTGATAGGCTGGATCTGAGCTCTATAGATTGCCGGCCTAGCTCTCCTCTTGAGTATCAAAGAGCTCCGGATTCTCATCGATTAGCTCTTCTTTGAGCTTGGTGAAGGTGTTTTCGCCGGGGCTGCGCTTCTTGGCATAATAGTAACCCAAAGCGGAGACTATGAAGGCTCCGATGGCATCCACAATGAGATCGTTCATAGTATCTATCAAGCCCAATCTGCTTTCGTAACTTCCGTCGGGGAGTAACAAGCCTCTGGCTTTCTGCATATTGCCGCCAATCAGGCTGTCCACTCCATACTCAAAGATTTCCCAAATGATTCCCACCATCAAGGCAAAGCAAAAACTAAAGAGAGAAATGAAGAAGGGACTGAGCTTCAGGTCTATATCTTTATCGCGGTTCAGCACATAGACCATGATGTAGCCCGTGAGTGCCAGGATCATTGCCGAGCTGCTGTGCAGCATTGTGTCCCACCAGCGGTATTTATAATAGAAATCCCGGATTTCTCCCAGATACATGCTGCCAAAGATAAAGAGCAGGATGAAGACTTGAAACAAGGGAGGAAGATGCAGCGAGTCCTTTCTGGAGAGATAGCTGGTGAAGATAAAGAGCACCAGCGTTAAGACTGAGCTGAGCATCAATTCCCAATCTCTGGAGATCAGATTGTAGACCACTGCACCGAAAGTTATGAGAATAAAGACAATCCTGAGATAGAAGATTAGTTTGGGCCAATCCGGCTTTTTCATGTATACCTCACATCAGGGAGAGGGGGTCGACGTCTGTGTAGGTACTGATCGAACCCCTCAGTTTAAACTTATCCATGATTTGTGCCAAACACTCCCGGATCAAGCCAGGATGGGCAGCTTTGATAATCAGGTGTTGACGGTAAAGGTTGTTCAAACGGCTGAAGGGAGCTGGAACTGGTCCCAAAAGTTGCAGCTTATCCTCTTCTATCCCAAAAGGTCTTGAGAGAAGGAAAGCCTCAAGCCTCTCCATTTCGGATTGAAGCAGCCCGGAATCCTTGCTTTGGAAGACAATCCTGGCCAAACGGAAAAAGGGCGGATACAAGAGCCGCTTGCGATAGCTCATCTCCTCGGTGGCAAAGGCCGGATAATCCTGATTGGCTGCGTGGGCAATGGCATAGTGATGTGGATTATAGGTCTGGATAATCACTTCTCCGGCATCTTCACCCCGTCCGGAACGTCCCGCCACTTGGGTAAGGAGCTGGAAAGTGCGTTCTGCGGAACGGAAATCCGGCACATTCAGAGAGATATCTGCATTCACAATACCCACCAGCGTTACTCCCGGGAAGTCCAACCCTTTGGAGATCATTTGGGTTCCCAACAAAATGTCCACCTCACGGGCTTTCATTTTGTCATACATGTGTTTATAGCGGTCGCGTTCCCGGGTGCTGTCCGAATCCATCCGGAGCAGCTTGGCGTCCGGAAAAAGCAGGGAGACGATCTGCTCCAGCTTCTGAGTGCCGGAAGCACCGTGGGAAAAGCTGTGTCCGCCGCAAGATGAGCACTTGCGGGGGCTGGGATAGTGGTTGCCGCAATAGTGGCAATGCACTTCTTCCCGATCCCGGTGGTAATACATGGAGATTTCGCAGTTGCTGCACTTCACCAGTTCCCCACACTTGAGACACTGCAGGAAGGAGGAATATCCCCGGCGGTTTTGGAAGAGAATCACCTGCTGCTTGTTCTCCAAACGGGTCTGGATAGCGCTGATCAGCTCTCCGGTGAGCAGATTATCCATCTGTTCATCTCTGAGGTCGATGATGCGCACCTTGGGTAGAGTGAAGGACATGGGACGCTTCAAAAGCTTCTGCAGACGGTATTTCCCCAGCTCAGCATTGTGCCAGGATTCCAGCGAGGGTGTGGCACTGCCCAGTATCACCTGAGCGCTCTCGATCTTTGCCCTCACCACAGCAATATCTCTGCCATTGTAGCGGGGGGCAGTATCCTGTTTGTAGCTCTGTTCGTGTTCTTCATCTACAATAATCAGCCCAAGATTCTGCACGGGTGAGAAGATGGCGCTGCGGGCTCCGACCACCAGACGGCAGGCTCCAGCTTTAATCCGTTTCCATTGCTCCAGGCGGTCGCGTTCCGAGAGCTGGGAGTGCATGATGGCAAGGTTATCCCCAAATCGAGCCGAAAAACGATCTACCATCTGCGGAGTGAGGGCAATCTCCGGGATCAGGAAGATCACGGCTTTGTTTATGGTTAGATAGTCTGAGATGATTTCCAGATAAACCTCGGTTTTCCCACTGCCGGTGATGCCATAGAGCAGGTTGACATTGAAGTCTCCCTTACCCTGGCGGATAGCAGCGATGGCTGTTTCCTGTTCATCGTTTAAAACTATGGTCTTGGCAGCTTCTTTGCCGGGGACAATCAGCATACGGTGATCCAGCTTGCGGGGGTAGATTTCGATGACGCCTTTCTTCGCCAAAGCTTTAAGGCTGCTGTAGGAAACCAGGTGAGAGAGCTCAGCCAGAGGAATCTCTTCCTCGGCGGCTTCGATCAGGCTATAGGCTTCAAGCTGTTTAGCCGGGAGGATTGAGTTATCCGCAAGCTTTTCCAGCAGACGAACGTAATTCACGGTCTTCTGTTTATCTTTATGCGCCAGTTTACGTTTGAGTTCCACATAGCCAAGTGACTCGGCCAGCTCGGCCAGACGATAGACCGGGACCCGGGGATTGGCTTTGTGCAGCTCACTGAGGTTGTAGTATTGATCGTCCGGCAGCAGTCTTCGGAGTGCAACACATTCCTCGGGAGCTTCATTCTGCTCCAGCCAGCGGATCTGGGTGTCCAGATCAGGCTGCAGATAGGAAGGCAGACAGGCAAAGAGGACGCGTCCCAAGGCCGTGTGGTAATACTCCGCCATCCACTCCGCCAGTTTCAGCAAGTTTGGGGCAAAGAGCGGCTCGGAATCCAGCACTTCTTCTATGGGCAGATACTTGATGTCCCTGGCAGAAAGCTGCCTCACTTCCTCTCCGGATATGCCCAATTGGAGCTTACGGTTGAACGAGACCAGCACTCTCAGACCCGGGGCAATTCTGGTCTCGGAACAATAGGTGAAATCCTTTGTTCCTATCTGCAAATGAACCTTGTTATAATACATAGAAGCAAGCCTTGGTTTTGTGACCAGCCTGTCAATTGAAAAGTGACCGGAGGATAAGATATAAAGAAAGGAGCTTCACCCGGGGGTAAAGCTCCTTTCAGGTTAGTTATATTGAGGCTAGTTTCTTCTGAATTGCATCACGAAACGGTACTTGGCCATTTCGGAAACGCTGAATCTCCAAGTCAGTACCTGTTGCTGTACCTTTTGCAGGAACTGAGTAGTGAGATCACCACTTTGGGGAACAACATCCGCAGCACGAACTGAACCATCATTACCTATATATAGGGTGATGGCGACAGACCCGGCCTGAGGCTGCACATTGTATTCTGCAACAAAGGCTTGGTTGATACGGCCTTTGAGGCTGTTCACACGGGCAGCGATAGTGGCATAAGTCGCCTGAGATTCTGCCGGTGCACTCTGGATGCTGCCTTCGGATACAGTTGCTACGCTTTGAGTCGTGAAGCTGGTCTTCACACTCTGCTGAGCAGCAGTCTGGGCCACAGGACGTCCGATCGGAGCTACTCTGCTGGCATCACCTGTTACCACAGCCACTCCGCCCTGAGGACGGATGCTGGTGCCGGCAACATTGGGACCGCGGGTTGCGACAGCGCCCAGATCAGCCCCTGCCACAGATGTAGCACCGGGGTTGAAATTGGCAGCAATACCGCCACCGGGTCCGGAAGCTCCAGGACCACTTGTTCCACTGCCACCGGGTCTTCCACCGGGACGAGTGGCACCAAAGACTTCAGAGCCGGTTACCGCAACGACCTGCATGGGTCTTTGGGTAGCACTGGCATTGAAATCACCCAGTCCAAAACTGGCTGCAGCAGAACCGGCTGTGCCTTGGGTAGAACCGGTTTGGGATCCGGGACGGGCTTGTTGCCCGGTTTGGGCCTGTTGCTGTTCTTGTCCGGTTTCTGCAGGTGTTTCCGGTTCTTCGGCTTCAAAGGTGGAAGTTTGGGCTTCCACGGCAGGGGTCACTCTGGTGGCCAGTTGTTGTAAACGGGCTTCCAGATCTGCCACTCCTGTATCAGTCGGCTTGAGCCAGAGGTCATAAACCAGAATGAAGAGGATAGCTAAGGCAGTGATACCAAACATCATGGCGCGGTTGAATCTCTCAGTGCTGGAGAGTTCTGCACGACGTGAGTATTGAGCCACAACCTGTCTCTGCTCTTCAGTCAGAACACTTACCCAGGGCTCACTGAATTCAAACTTGATCTCCCAATCCGGGTTCAGGGCTACTGAACCGGTCATATCCGGGCTAAGCTTGAGGCTATTACCGGTGAGGATCTTGTTGCTGGTCAGATAAGCCTGATCCACTTCCGTGCCACCTTTTACGCAAGATACCTTGCTGCCGGGAACAAGCTGGAGATAGAAATCTCCTCCGGAGGCGGTGAGGAAGAGGTGTTTATCCGGGAATTTGGGATCCAGGATCTGCCAAAAGAGATACTTGTTTGAACCAATAAAGAGCTTATTGGTGAAGTCGCGTCCATATTTGGCTATGTCCAGGTTTTTGCCTTTATAATTCAGCTTGAGGTTTAGTAATGTTTTTGCCACTCTATACCTCCTTACCTTGCACCAGCGACGCCACCGGAGAACCAGGTGGGGTCACTGAGAGTTGAGAAATAAACATATTGGAATGATGCCTGAGTGCCAATCTTGACCATCTCGCTGATATACTGGCAGGGAATCTGTTCATCTGCCTGAATCAATAGACATGGCTCATTATTGGCGGGGCGATCAAAGATCTTTTGCGCTTCCATTCCAAGGTAATTGAAGATAGCTTCACGCTTGGAGGCATTATCCAGAATCTCAGCAAGAGTTCCAAAGGACAGGGATTCAGTCCCCAGATATATCTGATCCGGGTACATCCTCACCACCATGGTGGAGCCTTGAGCGATAAGCTGTTCATTGGTGATGGTGGAGGGGAATCTCATGTTTGCCGGGATAGTGACTTTTTGAGCTTCCATGGAAACGTTTTTGATCAGGAAAACCAGAATGATAGTGAGGACGTCCAGCAGCGATGTGATGGACAGCCCTGCAGTATCATCAAACTTACGGCGTACACGACGGTTCTTACTGCCATCAGAAGAGAATCTGCTTATGTTACTCATATTCAACCTCTTTGATAGTAAGAAACTTTGGGTACTTCGTAGTGAACATTCACGAAGGTATTCACTTTGCAGAGGTCGATGGTTTTCATCAGAGCTCCGTATAACACTTCAGGATAGACCAGGACATTAATATCACGCAGTTCAGGATTTCGGGAACGCAGGCTCTTCAGGTTGCTGTCCAGCCTGGTCCAATCAAATTGACCATTCACAGCGGGTATTCTTTGAGGATCGACGCCAGATTCCCGGATTTCAAAGCCCTTGAAAAGGCCCCGGGCTTCGTCGTTTGTGTCCATAATGATTACCTGTACTTTTTTGATATCTTGTCCGCCGCCGCCTGCGCTGTTATCTGCTCCGCCACCACCGCCACCGGTAGAGGTGAAATTCAAGGCAACCAGGGCCACTTGACTTATCACCAGCATTAATAGCAAGAAGGGAATAATCGCCAGGAATAAGTTCATTATCGGCACCAGATCAGGTTGTTTTGGTTCCGATGCGGCCTTTTGGTTCCTTCCGGCAGAAGGACGATATGCCATAATACTATTCCTTTATTGAAGTGGTGATTTGGTTGATAAGCTTTACGCTGAATTCGTCGATATCGTTGATGATGTTTTGGGCGCGAACCAGAAGTCCACCCTTGATAAGTGTAAGCGGGATAGCGCCGATCAGACCCATAGCTGTGGTACCGATAGCGGTCTTGATACCCTTGGTAAGTTCTTTGTTCTTATCTGCTTCGGCAGCCACATCGAGAGCTTTGAAGGCCTGGATAAGACCCCAAATGGTTCCCAGAAGTCCCAGGTAGGTACAGATCTGAGCCAGAAGGTCAAACCAGAACAAACCGGCGTCGAGTTTGTGAACGGTTTGCAGCACAGCTTCATCAAAGGCGTTTTGCACGGATCTGCTAAGCTCTTCGCCTTTCTTTCCGCTCTTACGGGCATCTTTGAAAACCATCAGGCCACTCCAGAAGATGAAGCCCATGGTGGTGTTCTTGAAGCTTTCAGAGATCTTGGTGGCTTCATCGATCTGGTCGTTTTTGATGTAGCCTTTAAGTTTCAGATAGAACTTACCGGCATCGATCTTCTCACGAACATAGAGCTGAATGTAGCGAACTATTGCATAGACTAAACCAATAATGAAGGTCAGGAGGATCAGATATCCCCAAAAGCCACTGTCTTTAAAAATCTCACCGGGGGTGATAGAGATATTTGCCTTAGCCGGTGCGGGGGCTTGTTCTGTTCCAGTAGTAGCCATAGTCTCTTCTGTGGTTACAGGGGCTTGTCCTTCAGCAGCTTGCGCACATAACACGCCAATGCCTAAAACGAGGACTAATAAGACGATAATGATGTTCCTTGCGTTCATTTTGACTCCTTTCGCCAGTTTTTTATTAGATTAACGCTTTTTTCTATGATGGTTTGTTGGTTGAACTTGTAATCAAACATACCCACAGGAGGAGTTGTGTTTGTCTTGGTTGTGACAACTGTGATGGAAGGGATGAGATCCTTGATGTTGGTCACAATGGTCTCACCTTCGCGGGTACTGATTCGGTCAAAGGCAGCTCTGGGATCAGCCTGTTGCGCCCAGATAAGGCCAAGACTAAATGCCAGCAGGATGAACAAGAGAATCTTTTTACTCATTTCAATCACTCCTGTATGGTTTTCTTGATGGTGATATCAGCCAGGAAACCTCTGAAATCTGTGTTGTTATTCACAACAAATCTCAAGGTGTTTCTGCCTGAAACTACGTTTTGAGGATCAATTAGTATCCGGTTGGAATAGTAAACTCTGGGCTGATCTTCATAGTAGAATTCTTCAGCCGTGGCTATCTCCACTCCATTCAGATAAACAGTTGCAGTCTGAGGTGCAACCATATCTATAAAACCTTCACGGAAAGTTGTGGCAACGTCGAAGCTGGTCTCGAAAACCAGATTGTCTGAACGAGCTGCGCTTTCATTAACCCATATTGGTGATGCGGTTGTATTCTCCAGATCCAGTATATTGGCTTTATCGATGCCGAAACCGGATGCGGCAACCGCAGCAGCAGGGCTTTGTTCCCCGGTTTCAGGATTGAAGCTTGATACCGTCCAGCTTGGGTTTGAAACAAGCTTCACGGTTTCCACCGGCACGGCTGTGGCAAGACGCTCACGATCCATTACGAGCTGTAAGCTCAGGCATAGATCAAAGGCTTGCGTAGAGGTATTGGGTATCGTCATCTGAATCCTGTTCTCACCCTCTGTCCAGGAAGCTTGATCGATCATCAGAGCAAATCTGGTGGTCATGGCTTCACCGGCTGTAAGTGTATCGGCAGGTACGTAGGCAGGAGTGACAGCTCTGCCATTGATCATTACTTCGGCATCATAGGGGAATACCATCTGAATGAAACCGAAGTCCGGCTGGATTCTGGTGGTAATGGTTTTACTGAGAACCAATGAATTATTTCCCGGGATGCTGATCTTGCCCATGGTGACTCCGTTGGGAGAGGTCACGCTGGAAATCAGATTCAGCCTTCCACCCTCTGCCAGGCTAAGATCCCATTCTGTATTCAGGGGGTACTCATCCACTTGGTAAGAAGGCTCTACAGACCATTCGGCCAGCTTGGTCTTGGCA
>Ga0116173_1003330_pt1 | contig 12058 bp, 15 predicted proteins | sample AD_UKC085_MetaG_FD_89800 | JGI IMG/M metagenome (GOLD analysis project Ga0116173, IMG submission 89800) | Active sludge microbial communities of municipal wastewater-treating anaerobic digesters from USA - AD_UKC085_MetaG | ecosystem: Engineered > Bioreactor > Anaerobic > Digestate | place: USA...
CGCGAGGCCCGTACCGGCGAGCAGGTCTTTGCGGGCCAGTGCGGCAACTGCCACAAGGCTGGTGTTGCGGGCGCACCCAAGTTTGGCGACACCGCCGCCTGGGCACCGCGAATCACAACCGGTTTTGCAGCACTCCTCAACTCTGCCTTGAAAGGCAAGAACGCCATGGGTGCCCAGAGTGGCGGAGAATACAGCGACTTTGAAATCGCGCGCGCCGTGGTCTACATGGCCAACGCCGCGGGCGGAAAGCTGGCAGAGCCTGCCAAGCCGGACGCTCCCATGTAAGTCATCGACCCGCCCAAGTGACAACCGGCCTTCAATGGCCGGTTTGTTTTTTGAGTATCAAAAGTAAGCCCAGCCCTTATCGATACTACACAACGCGCTATCAGAGTGATAGCATTTGCAGTGACTGCGGACTGGGTGTAAAGCCGTATCGTTGGGCCAGCTGGTCACGCTGAACGGTCTGAGCAGACCAGATGCCAGCCTCCAGCGCTTCGGCGGCGATACCAACATCCAGTGTGTGCACCAGGCCCAGGCCCAAGGGTGTCAGCAGGTACAGCCACCCCTGCTCGTCGACCAGGCAGCCGGTGCATTGCGTCTGCAATCCGGTGTGGGAATGGATCGCAAAGTCGGATTGCACCCGCCATATCCAGGGCGTGATTTCCAGCTCCACATACACCCTTTGCGGCCCGTTCTGAAAAAACCAGCGCCCCTGCGCGTCTGCGCCGTAGTTGCGTGCGATGAACCCAATCAGCTTTTCATGCTGCAGCCTGGAGCCTTTGGCTGCAGGAACACCACCGGCAAATGGCCCCAACGCCTGCGCACGGTCGTCCCGCATGTACCAGCTGCCACGGGCATCCAGCCCGAGCCATCCAAAACAGTCGGGCACATTGGGCCATTTGGCCATGGCCTGTTTGACGATGTCATCCATGATGGACCCCTTGCGAGGACCGGAGATGCTTGAGAAGCCAGCTGCCGACGGCATCGGGCATGGCTCGCAAATGCCCTGGCATGCGCCCGTGCGCAAAGCCCACATGACCGCCATGCGCCGGTTGCCACAGTGTGACGTTTGCACCCACCTCATGGCTGCCCGGTAAACACGCTGCGGGAACGAATGGGTCGTTGCGTGCATTGACGACCAGTGCCGGGATTTGAATCTGCCTCAATCGCGGCTTGGCAGAGGCACGGCTCCAGTAGTCCTGCGTGTTCCTGAAACCGTGCAACGGTGCGGTAAAGACGTTGTCAAATTCGTACAGATCACGGGCGCGCAGCAAGGCGTCGCGGTCAAACAGTCCGGGGTGCTGCGCGAGCTTGCGCAACGCTTTGGGTTTCATGGTTTTAAGAAACATGCGCGTATAAACCAGACGGTTGAAACCTTCGCCAATAGCCCGACCGCCCGCTGAAAGATCGATGGGTGAACTGACGGCCGCTACGGCCGCTGCAGTCTGCCCGGCCGTCGCCCCCATTTCCTGCGCCCAGCGCAGCAGCGCGTTGCCGCCCAGCGAGATTCCGACCGCCACAATAGGACCGCTGTGGACACTGCGAAAGCGCTGCAAGACCCAGGCGACCTCCTCAAAATCACCGGAATGGTAGGCCCGCGGCCCCAAATTGAGTTCTCCGCCACAGCCGCGAAAGTGCGGTACGGCATAGGCCAGCCCGTGCTCCCTGGCAAAGTCGGCAAATGCCAGCGCGTAGTGACTGCCCGATGAACCCTCCAGACCATGAAACAACACCAGCAACACGCGCGTCTCGCTCGGTGGTGTTGTGGCAGGGTCTACCTTCCAGTCCACATCAATGAAGTCGCCGTCAGGCGCTGTCCAGCGCTCCCGCCGGTAGGCTGGAAGCGGGCCTAATGTTCTGCGCGAGTAAAGCGCGGGCCAGATCGTCTGCAAGTTGCCGCCTGGCAGCCAACTGGGTGCTATGTAATTCATAGCGACGTTTCGCCAATATTTGAGGACTGGCGGTCAATCTGATTCAATGCAGCACCTGTGCCTGCTGGTTAATTTCCTGCTGTTCGTCCTGCGTTCCGGGGCTGGCATGGTGGACCACCAGCCGCCAACCCTGCGGCGTCTTGTGGAAAACGTTCGTTGCAAGGACATAGGCGTGCGCCGGTCCTTCATTGGTCATGACGTCGATGCGTTCCAGCACGCTGTGCACCGCACCGGTCAAAGTATCAACCCGTCGGATCGACTCGGCCTGCACATGAATCGACCCTTCGTGGCCAAAGATGGCTTCAAACGCCGCACGGATGGCACCCGTTCCCACCACGCGCGGCCCGCCGGGATGCACGCACACGATGTCATCTTCATCCGCCCAGCAGGCCATGAGCTTCTCGATGTCCGCTGACTGGAGCGCTTCATAAAAGGCCGCCTCAACCTCGTCAGGCGTCCCGCTGAGGTTGTTGGCTTGCTGTTGTGCTTTGGGCATGGGCGGTAGATGGCGAATGGAACTGCCATTTTGCCGGGTTTATGCGGAGCCCGGGTGCAGGCTTGTTTCCGCAGCCAAGCACCCCATGTATGCTCTGTTTCTGCAACTTGATGGAGATTGCGATGAAGACTTGGATTTTGGCTCTGCTGTCTGCTGTGGCGCTGACTGGCTGCGGCTACAACGATTTCCAGCGATTGGACGAACAAACTGCGTCCGCCTGGAGTGAAGTACTCAACCAATACCAGCGCCGCGCCGATTTGGTGCCCAATATTGTGGCGACGGTCAAGGGTGAGGCGAATTTTGAACAGGACACCTTGACCAAGGTGGTGGAAGCGCGCGCCAAGGCCACCTCCATCCAGGTGACACCCGAGACGCTGAACAATCCCGAGGCGTTCAAGAAGTTTCAAGCCGCCCAGGGCGAGTTGAGCGGCGCATTGAGCCGCCTGATGGTGGTGAGCGAACGCTATCCTGAACTCAAAGCCAACAAGGGGTTCAGCGATTTACGTGTTCAGCTGGAGGGCACGGAAAACCGTATCACCGTGGCCCGCAACCGCTACATCCAGGCGGTTCAGGAGTACAACGTGCTGGCCCGCAGTTTTCCCAGCAACCTGACAGCCATGGCCTTTAGCTACCAGACTAAACCTGCTTTCGCGGTGCAGAACGAGGCGGCTATTACTGCGCCGCCGGTGGTGGATTTCAACAAGAAATAGGCTGGCGCCATGTTTGTGCGCTGGCTCACTGCACTGTTGTTCAGCCTGTACGCAGTAGCGGGCGGCGCGCAGGGATTTGTGCAGGTGCCTGCACTAACCGGCCGTGTGGTGGATGCAAGCGCCGTGCTTAGCAGTGAGCAGCGACAGGCACTGGAGGGCAAGCTGGCGGCACTTGAGACAAGCAGTGGTTCACAAGTCGTCATTTTGATGGTCCCCAGCACCCTTCCAGAGGACATCGCCAGCTTTGGAAACCGCGTAGGCAACACATGGAGAATAGGTCGAAAGGGCGTGGGGGACGGCTTGCTGCTGATAGTGGCGACCAGTGACCGCAAACTACGCTTCGAGGTGGCCAAGTCGCTGGAGGGCGCTATTCCGGACCTTGCTGCCAAACAGATCATTGACGAAGCCATTTCGCCCCGCTTCAAGCAGGGGGATTACGCCGGCGGGCTCGATGCTGGCGTGGATCAGATTGCCGCTCGGATTAAAGGTGAAGCCCTGCCAGTACCGTCCCAAAGCGGTGCGAGCTCAGGCGGGTCCGAAACCTTCGACTGGCAGAACCTGATCGTGTTTGTCTTTTTTGGCGTGTTCATGGTGGGCTCTGTGGTGCGGCGGATCCTGGGTAACAAGCTGGGGTCGGTTGTGACCGGAGGTGCGGTTGGGGTGCTGGTCAATATGGTGACTGGCAGTGTTTTGATTGCGTTATTCGCGGCCTTTGTGGCGATGGTATTTGTTCTGATTTCGAGTGTTGGAAGCGCATTCAGGGGTTTGGGTGGTGGCGGGTTCACCGGCTCCGGCTCCGGGGGCGGCTGGAGTTCCGGCTCCGACAGTGGTGTTGGTTTTAGTTCCGGTGGCGGTGGCGACTTTGGGGGCGGTGGTGCCTCGGGAGACTGGTAATGTTTGAACGCATACAACGTTTGCTCAAACACCGTTGGATGGAAGAGAGCCACCACTTGGTCGGGCAGGACATGCTGCAGCGTCTAAAACAGCGCGTGTCGCTCAGCGAGTCCGGGCACACGGGGGAAATCCGCGTCTGCATTGAATCGGCCCTTCCAAACAGTTATCTGCTACGTCCTGGCGCCATACGGGTGATCACCCGCCAGCGTGCGCTCTCGCAGTTTGGCAAGCTGCGCGTCTGGGACACGGAGCACAACAATGGCGTTTTGATTTACCTGCTGCTAGCAGAGCGAACGATCGAACTGGTGGCCGATCGCGGTCTCAACCACCTGGTCAGTCCGGTCGATTGGCAGCACATGGTGCAATGCCTGGGCGAAGCCCTGCGAGACAACCGCCTGGAGGATGGCCTGAATCAGGCCATAGACGAAGTGACCGCTGTACTGGTCCTGCACTTCCCCCTGGCGACGGGAACCATTCGGCCCAACGAATTGCCAGATCAGCCCATATTGTCGTGACTGCGCGCATTTGATTGTTGCGCCCCAAATGCAAAGGCCACCCGAAGGTGGCCTTTTGAACGCAGCGCAAGGGCGTTATTTCTTTTGGCGGTACTTGCGTAGCGCCGCAATCTGCGCAGCCATGATTGCCAACTCTGAGCTCGCCTTGGCGAAATCGATATCGCTCTTGGCGGTCTTGAGCGCTTCCTCGGCTGCGGCTTTGGCTTCGTTGGCCTTTTCATCGTCCAGATCCTTGCCACGAATGGCGGTATCGGACATGACCGTGACACAGTTGGGCTGCACTTCCAGAATGCCGCCCGCCACGAAGACAAACTCTTCGCTGCCGTCAGCCTTTTCGATGCGCACCGAACCGGCCTTGATCCGGGTGATCAAGGGTGTATGGCGGGGGTAAATGCCGAGCTCTCCCGCTTCTCCGGGCAGGGCCACAAATCTGGCCTCGCCGGAGAAGATGGACTCCTCCGCACTGACAACATCAACGTGGATGGTGTTCATGGTTTACCGCCGATCAGATCTTCTTGGCTTTTTCGAACGCTTCGTCGATGGTGCCGACCATGTAGAAGGCCTGCTCTGGCAGGTGATCGCACTCGCCGTTCACAATCATCTTGAACCCACGAATGGTCTCGGCCAATGTGACGTACTTGCCTGGGGAGCCAGTGAACACTTCAGCAACGTGGAAGGGCTGTGACAGGAAACGCTGGATTTTGCGAGCACGGGCCACGGCCAGCTTGTCTTCGGGAGCCAAGTCGTCCATACCCATGATCGCGATGATGTCGCGCAGTTCGCGGTAACGCTGCAACGTACCCTGCACCGCACGCGCGGTGTCATAGTGGTCGGCGCCCACAACCAGCGGATCCAACTGGCGGCTAGTGGAGTCCAGCGGGTCCACAGCGGGGTAGATACCCAGCGACGCGATGTCACGGGACAGCACCACGGTGGAGTCCAAGTGCGCGAAAGTCGTTGCGGGAGATGGGTCGGTCAAGTCATCGGCAGGCACGTAAACGGCCTGGATGGAGGTGATGGAGCCCACCTTAGTGGAGGTAATACGCTCTTGCAGACGGCCCATTTCTTCGGCCAGTGTGGGCTGGTAACCCACGGCGGAAGGCATACGGCCCAACAGCGCGGACACTTCGGTACCGGCCAGTGTGTAGCGGTAGATGTTGTCCACGAAGAACAGAACGTCTTTGCCTTCGTCACGGAAAGACTCAGCGATCGTCAGACCAGTCAACGCCACACGCAGACGGTTGCCTGGGGGCTCATTCATCTGACCGTACACCATGGCCACTTTGGACTCGGGCAGGTTTTCCAGATTCACAACGCCGGAGTCAGCCATCTCGTGATAGAAGTCATTCCCTTCACGGGTACGCTCACCCACACCGGCAAACACGGACAAACCGCTGTGTGCCTTGGCGATGTTGTTGATCAACTCCATCATGTTCACGGTCTTGCCCACACCGGCACCACCGAACAGACCGACCTTACCGCCCTTGGCGAACGGGCAGACCAGGTCAATCACCTTGATGCCCGTTTCCAGCAGTTCTTGCGAGGGGCTGAGTTCATCATAGGCAGGGGCTTTGCGGTGAATCGACATAGTCAATTCGGCGTTGACGGGACCCCGCTCATCGATCGGTGTGCCCAGCACATCCATGATGCGACCCAAAGTGGCTTTGCCCACCGGGACCATGATGGACTCGGCGGTGTTCTTCACGATCATGCCGCGGCGCAGGCCGTCGGAAGAACCCAACGCAATGGTGCGAACGATGCCGTCACCCAATTGCTGCTGAACTTCCAGCGTCAAAGCGGAGCCGTCCATCTTGAGCGCGTCATAGATCTTGGGCATCTGGTTGCGTGGAAACTCCACGTCCACCACGGCACCGATACACTGAACAATTTTCCCCTGAACGCCTGCGTTCACATTAGCTTGAGCCATTACGTTTGCTCCAAAAATAAATTCGTTTAAACCGCTGCTGCGCCGGCCACAATTTCCGAAAGTTCTTTCGTAATTGCCGCCTGCCGCGTTTTGTTGTAGACCAGCTTGAGCTCGGCAATCACATTGCCGGCGTTGTCAGTCGCAGCCTTCATAGCCACCATGCGTGCTGCATGTTCGGAGGCCATATTCTCTGCGACGGCCTGGAACACCAGGGCCTCGGCATAGCGCACCAACAACTCGTCAATCACAGTCTGCGCATCGGGTTCATAGATGTAATCCCATCCATGCTGTGCACCGCTGGCCTTGGTCTCTTGCTGCATTTTTTCTGCAGAAAGGGGCAGCAACTGTTCCACTACAGGCTCCTGTCGCATCGTGCTGACGAACTTGTTGTAGCTCAGGTAGACAGCGCTTACTTCACCCTTGACATAGGCGTCCAACAACACCTTGACAGGACCGATCAGCTTATCCAGATGCGGTTTGTCACCTAAGTGCGTCACGTGGGAAACCACCTTGGCACCAATGCGGCCCAAGAATCCCTGTCCCTTGCTGCCAATCGCTACGGTTTGAGCCGTTTTTCCTGCGGCCTGCGCGTCGCGCAACTTCGTTGTGACAGCCCGAAACAGGTTGGTATTAAGGCCACCGCACAACCCTTTGTCGGTCGACACAACAATCAAACCAACGGCCTTAGCGTCGTTGGTTTTCATGAATGCGTGCACATACTCAGGATTGGCTTTTCCCAGATTGGCGGCGATTGAGCGGACCTTCTCGCTGTAAGGACGAGCTGCGCGCATGCGCTCCTGCGCCTTACGCATCTTGGACACGGAAATCATTTCCATGGCCTTGGTGATCTTCTTGGTGTTCTCCACCGATTTGATCTTGGTGCGTAGTTCCTTGCCTGATGCCATAGTTGCCCCTTTTGCTTAGACGGATTCGTATCGTTAACTAGACTTACGGTTCCGAATCAAGCAAACGTTTTCTTGAAGGCACCCACGGCAGCCAGCAATTCAGCTTCCGCTTCCTTGTCCAACGCCATCGAGGTTTCGACCTTGGCCAGCAGGGCCGCGTGCTTGTCTTTCAGATAAGCATGCAGACCGTGCTCGAAGGACAGAATCTTCTTGACGTCGACGTCGTCCATGAAGCCCTTGTTCACAGCAAACAGCGACGCGCTCATCATGCTGATGGACAGTGGGCTGTATTGCTTTTGCTTCAGCAGTTCAGTCACGCGGGCACCGCGGTCGAGCTGCTTGCGGGTGGCTTCGTCGAGATCGGAGGCGAACTGGGCGAACGCTGCCAATTCGCGGTACTGCGCCAAGTCGTTACGAATACCGCCCGACTGACCCTTGACCACTTTGGTCTGCGCGGCAGAACCCACGCGGGACACCGAGATACCGGCGTTGATCGCGGGACGGACACCGGCGTTGAACAACGACGTTTCCAGGAAGATCTGGCCGTCAGTAATCGAAATCACGTTGGTTGGCACGAAGGCCGACACGTCACCGGCTTGCGTTTCAATGATAGGCAATGCGGTCAATGAACCCGTCTTGCCTTTGACTTCACCCTTGGTGAAGGCTTCGACGTATTCGGCATTCACGCGGGCTGCTCGCTCCAACAGACGGCTGTGGAGATAGAACACGTCGCCAGGGTAGGCTTCGCGGCCAGGTGGGCGGCGCAGCAACAGGGACACTTGACGGTAGGCAACGGCCTGCTTGGACAGATCGTCATACACGATTAGTGCATCCTGACCGCGGTCACGGAAATACTCACCCATGGTGCAACCAGAGTAAGCAGACACGTACTGCATAGCAGCCGATTCGGAAGCCGATGCTGCCACCACAATGGTGTATTCCATGGCACCGGCTTGCTCCAACGAGCGCACCACGTTCTTGATCGACGAGGCTTTCTGACCGATAGCCACGTAGATACAGGTCATGTTCTGACCCTTCTGGTTGATGATGGCATCAATCGCCACGGCAGTTTTGCCGGTCTGACGGTCGCCAATGATCAATTCGCGCTGACCGCGACCAATAGGCACCATGGAGTCGATGGACTTCAGGCCCGTCTGCATGGGCTGGTCCACAGACTTACGTGCGATCACACCAGGAGCAACCTTCTCGATCACGTCGGTCATCTTGGCATTGATCGGGCCTTTGCCGTCAATTGGCTGCCCCAGGGCGTTCACCACGCGACCCAGTAGTTCGGGGCCTACGGGAACTTCCAGAATGCGGCCCGTGCATTTAACGGTGTCGCCTTCGGAAATGTGTTCGTACTCGCCCAAAATCACGGAGCCGACGGAGTCACGCTCCAGATTCAGCGCCAGACCATAGGTTGGCAAGCCGTCGCTGCCAGCCGGGAATTCGAGCATTTCGCCCTGCATCACGTCAGACAGACCGTGGATGCGGCAAATGCCGTCCGTCACGGAAACGACCGTACCCTGATTACGGATATCGCTGCTCGCAGCCAAGCCTTCGATGCGGCTCTTGATCAGTTCAGAAATTTCTGCTGGATTGAGTTGCATGACTCTTTCCTTCTTTCGTTAAATTAGGCCAACAACCGGGGCTTTTCGCCTCAGGCCGTAAGGGCTACTTTCATTTGTTCCAGACGGGCTTTGACGGAGGTGTCGAGCACCTCATCGCCGACCACCACACGAATGCCACCGATCAGTTCGGGCTGCAAGACAACCGAGGGGTTGAGCTTGCGGCCAAAACGTTTCTCCAGCATGACGGCTACTTCAGCCAGAGCGCTTCCGTCAATCGGGAAGGCACTGTAGACCACAGCGTCGCTGGAGCCGCTTTGCGCATTTTTCAATGCGCGAAACTGATGGGCTATTTCCGGCAACGCGCTCAAGCGACCGTTTTCAATTACGGTGCGCAAGAAGTTCTTGCCCTGTTCAGGCAAGGCGGTCTTGGCAACTGAAGCGATCAGGTCAAACACCTGATCCACGGTCACTTTTGGGCTATCGGCGAACTGCTGCAATTGCGCATTTCCCGCAATAGCACCGAGCTCGTCGACCCAGCCGGCAGCCGTCGACAGGTCCGCAGCAGACGCTTTGAACAGCGCCTCAGCATACGGCCGTGCAATAGTGGCAAGTTCAGCCATGGTGACCTCTTACAGCTCTGTCTTCAAACGGCCAAGCAATTCGGCATGGACACCGGCATTGACTTCCTTGCGGAGAATCTGCTCGGCACCCTTGACCGCCAGTGCGGCGACCTGCTCGCGCAGGACCTCACGTGCCTTGATCGTTTGTTGGTCAGCCTCTGCCTTGGCAGCGGCAATGATCTTGTTGCCTTCTTCAGTGGCTTTGGCTTTCGCCTCTTCCACCATGGCTTGACCACGGCGCTCGGCATCAGCCAGGCGAGCCGCTGTCTCGGTACGAGACTTGGTCAGTTCTTCTTCGACACGCTTGTTGGCAGACGAGAGCTCGGATTTGGCTTTGTCAGCCGCAGCCAGTCCGTCGGCAATCTTGCCGGCACGTTCGTCCAGCGCAGCCGCGATGGGCGGCCACACGAACTTCATCGTGAACAACACAAGCAATGCGAAGACGATGGCTTGCGCCACCAGTGTTCCATTAATGCTCACAGTAGGTCTCCCTCAACGAGGCGTTGCGGAAAGGTCTTACTTGGCCAAAGTGGCGAGTTGAGCCAGGAACGGGTTGGCTGTAGCGAACCACAGGGCAATACCGGTTCCGATAATGAAAGCCGCGTCGATCAGACCAGCCAACAAGAACATCTTGGTTTGCAGTTCGCCCATCAGCTCAGGCTGACGTGCTGCGGACTCAAGGTATTTGCTACCCATGACGCCGATACCGATACAAGCACCCAAAGCGCCCAAACCAATGATCAGGCCAGCAGCCAGAGCAACAAAACTAATGACTTCCATGATGACTCCTTAAAGAACTAAAAAAACGAAAACAAAAACAAACTCAACCAAACCGAAAATCAATGTGCGTCGTGGGACTGACCGATGTAAACCAGGGTCAGCATCATGAACACAAATGCCTGCAGGGTAATGATCAGGATGTGGAACACGGCCCACGCCCAACCAGCAGCCACATGCAGAGCCAGCAGCGCCAAGCCCGAAGGCTGGAACGAAAATGCCCAGGCGCCACCCAACAGGGCGATCAACATGAACACCAACTCACCTGCATACATATTGCCAAACAGTCGCATGCCGTGCGAAACCGTCTTGGCCACAAATTCAATCAGCTGCATGGCCAGATTCACCACTGCCAGAATCACAAAGAAAATGGGATTCTTGCTGGTGCCGAACGGTGCGGTCACCAGCTCGTGCGCCCAGCCGCCAACGCCCTTGATCTTGACGTTGTAAACCAAGCAGACCAGCAACACTGACACCGACATCCCCATAGTGACCGAAAGGTCCGCCGTGGGAACGCTGCGCATATAGGCATGGCTTACATCGTGTCCAGCAGCACCATAAATCATGGCCCAGATCTGCGGCAGCAGGTCAAGCGGCAACAAATCCATCGCATTGAGCAGGAAAATCCACACAAAGACGGTCAATGCCAGTGGCGCAACCATCTTGCGGCTGGTGGCGTTGTGCACGATGCCCTTGGCTTCGCGGTCCACCATTTCAATCAGAATCTCAACCGCTGCCTGGAAACGTCCTGGCACACCCGAGGTGGCCTTGCTGGCGGCTTTCCAGAGGAGAAAACAACCCAAAACACCCAAAAATACCGAGAAGAACAACGAGTCAATATTGAAGACCGAAAAGTCAACAATATCGGTCTGCGGCTTGTTTCTCCAATGTGTCAGGTGGTGAACGATGTATTCACTGGCTGACGGTGCATGCTGCTCTGCGGACATATTCAACTCTTTCAAACTCTCAAATCTGTTTAGGCTTGGGGCGCTTCAGTAGCGCGAACCAATACATCTTCAAAGTCACCAACAGGCCGACCAACAAGGCCAACCAGCTCAAATTAACTACCAGTCGCGGCGCCATCGCAATCATTGCAATGCTCACCGCCAGCTTGACTGCCTCCCATACAAAGAAGCCGAAACTCGCCGTTGCGGCATTCAGGGATGAGAACTGACTCATCAACCCCCGGGCAAACAGCGCCGCGGGAATGATCACCGCCAACGCCCCGTACCCAGCCGACCAACCCACCGAAGCTTTACCTGAGACACCCCAGGCCACCAAAGCCACAGCCAAACCTGCCACACATTGCAACCCAACCACCCACCACGGGGACAAAGCCGGATCACGCTGGCGCAACTCCTGTGCCTCTTGCGCAGTCAGTCGCTTGAAATTCTCGTCTTCAGGCTCATCTGCATCAAAGCCGTACCTGTCACCGGAAGCCAGCGCCATTGTCGCCATCCCAAATTACAGCAAGGTTACAGACGTGTTGCACTTGGCAACCGCCACAAAGCCTCTGATTATACGTAGAAACCCGCAAAGACCCCAGATTTTTGCTACTCCCGATGGATTAGTGGGCGCACGCCGATGGGCTAAGTCCGCCTCCTGCCATCACACGACGATAATTTGACCATGCCAACCATTCCCCACGCTTCATCCGAAAACAGCCCGGCAGCGCTCCCTGCTCAGCCCACGCGTTCGGAATCCCTGATCGA
>Ga0116173_1003348_pt1 | contig 12017 bp, 10 predicted proteins | sample AD_UKC085_MetaG_FD_89800 | JGI IMG/M metagenome (GOLD analysis project Ga0116173, IMG submission 89800) | Active sludge microbial communities of municipal wastewater-treating anaerobic digesters from USA - AD_UKC085_MetaG | ecosystem: Engineered > Bioreactor > Anaerobic > Digestate | place: USA...
CACGGGCGCGGGCCGCCTGAGCCAGTGCGCGGGCGCCGGGGCCGTGCTCATGGGCACCGTGGTCAACGCTTCGGCCGCCGTGGAGGCCGTGTGCCGGCTGGCGGGTCCGGACGGCGAGGTGGTCTTCATTCCCGCGGGGCTCATGGACGACCCCGCCTTCGACGCGCAGGAGGACCGCGCCGCCGCCGTGTTCCTGCTGGAGCGCCTGCGGAGGGAGCGCCCGGACGTGGAAATCGGCGAGGGGCGGGGCCTGCATGCCGGCTATGCCGCGCGCCTGGCGGAGGAGGGGATTATGCGGCTCTTTGAGACGGCCCCCCACGCGGCGAAACTCCGCCGGATCCACCTGGAGTCCGACATTCCCCTCTGCGCCGACCCTGACCGCTATCCCGCCGTTCCGTTGGCGGCGGCGTTTTCGCCGGAGGGGGTGCTTCTCCGGCGGGCCTGACGGCGCCTACCCGGGGAAATACATGGCCATGGCGAACTCCGTGGCGAAGTCGGGGTCCGTGCTGAGGTCCACATGGCGGACGGCGCGGGCGAGGGCGTCCACACGGGCGTCGTCGGCGCGCGAGAGGAGCGCCCGCTTGGCCCCGGCCAGGGAGGTGTTGCCCGCGTAGTGCACGCGGCGGCCGGGCACCTCGGCGGGCAGGAGCCCGACGCGCAGGGCGTTTTCGCGGCGGATGTACTGGCCGAATCCCCCGGCGAGAAGCACCCGGTCCACATCGTCGAGGGCCAGCCCGGCCTGCCGCAGCAGGATGAGGATGCCGGCGCGGATCGCGCCCGCGGCGAGCTGCAGCTCGCGCACGTCGCGCTGCGTGAGGCCGAAGGGGTGTTCCGGCGCGCCGCCGAGCAGAAAGAGCGGGCCGCCCTCCGGAGCGCGCGCCACGCGCGCCGCAACGGCGTCGGGAACGCCCGGGGGCAGCTCCTCCGGCCCGGCGAGCCGCCCGTCCGGGGCGAGCAGCCCCGCGGCGAGCAGCTGCCCGCAGAGGTCGAGCAGGCCGCTGCCGCAGAGGCCCCTGGGGGGGCCGCCGCCGATGACGGAGAACACCGGGTTCTCCCCGAGGACCACTTTCTCGATGGCGCCATGGGCGGCCCGCATGCCGCAGGAGATGCGCGCCCCCTCGAAGGCGGGGCCGGCGGCGGTGCTGGCGGCGTGCAGGGCGCCGTTGTTGGCGAGCACCAGCTCGCCGTTGGTGCCGATGTCTATGAGGAGGCTGACGCCCGGGAGGGCGTCGAGTCCGGCGGCGAGGATGCCCGCGACGGTGTCGCCGCCGACAAAGCCGCCGATGACGGGAAAGAGGCGCAGCTCGGCGTCGGGGTGGGCGGGCAGGCCCAGGTCGCGGGCGCGCAGGCGGGGGCCGTTTCCGAAGGCGGGCGTGAAGGGCACGCAGCCGAGGGGGGACGGGTCCACGCCGCAGAACAGGCTCTCCATGGTCGTGTTGCCCGCCGCCGCCAGGGCGTGGACATGGTCCGTGGAGACGCCCGCGTCGAGGCACAGTTCTCGGATCATCTCGGCGATGACGGCGCAGACCGCCCGCCGCATCTCGCCGAGCTCCTCCCGGCCGCGCCCCGCGCGGGCGATGCGGGAGAGCATGTCGTCGCCCCAGACGGTCTGGGGGTTCATGGCGGCGGCGACGCCGCGGTCCGACCCGTCGCGCAGGTCCACCAGCGCGGCGGCGAGGGTCGTGGTGCCGACATCCACCGCCACGCCGCAGCTGGGCGCGTCGGCCGTGCGGCCGTGGAAGGCCAGCAGGCGGCTGTCGCGGAAGACGGCGGTGCCGGCATAGTCCCCGGCGCGCAGGCCCGCGGTGAGCCGGTTGAGCGCTTCGGGCCCCGCGGCCAGGGGCGGGGCCGCCCTGTCGAGCGCGCCGGCCGCGCGGAGGGCGGCGTCCAGGCGGGGCAGGTCGGGCAGGCCGTCCTCGAGCGAGGGCGGCGGCATGCGGACGGCGGCCTGCCGGACCACCGGATCGGCGGTGCCTTCGCGCGCGGCGTCGTGGCCGGTGACAATCTGGTGGCCTCCACCGAAGAGCGAGCTGGCGGGGAGATGGATGCGGAGATCGGCCGAGGCGTTGTGGCGGCAGAGCAGCCGCCATCCGGCCTCAAGCTCCTCCAGGGAAAGGGTCTTCAGTTCCACGGGGAGCGGATCGGGGGCCGGGTCGAGCAGGGCGCGGCACTTGCCGCAGGACCCCGCGCCGCCGCAGGGCGTGTTCACGGCGAACCCCGCGAGGGCCGCCGCCTCCAGCAACGGCGTGCCGGGGCGCGTCTCCACGGCGCGTCCAGAAGGGTCGAACGTGATCCTGGCGTGGCGGGCGTCCAACGGAAGGGGCCTCCGGCGGGGCCGCCGCGCGCCCCGCGCGCCCCCACTATATCGCGCCGCGCCGCCGGGTTCAAGGCCGCCGCGTTGATGGACGGGCAACAGTCATGACACAATGAAGGCGCGCCCCGCAGAACCGGGGCGCGCAGGAGTGACCGCCATGCATCTCACCGCGCTTCTTCTCGCCGCCGCCTTTCTCCCTGCCGCCGCGGAGCTTGCCCCCGTGGAGTCCCTCGGCCGGCCCTGCACCCCGCTGCATTTCCTCGGCGGCGCGGCCGTGCGCGACACGGCGGCCAACATTGACTATGTCGCCCTGGCCGCCGCCAGCGAGGCGGATCCGATGAGCCTTGTTTTCATCGATCCCGCGACGGGCGACGTGCGCGTGGCGCAGGCGCCGTCGGGGTCCGGGGCGTGGGCCGTCGCGCAGATTCCGGGAACAAACCAGGTGGCCGTCGGCACGTATTTCAACGGCAGGGTGCTGGTTTTCGACATGACCTCCGGGACCTTTGTGAAGGAGATTCCGCTGGAGGGCCAGTCGTGCGTGTGGAACTTCGCCGCGGGGGCGGACAACCGCCTTTATTTCGGCACCTACCCGGGCGGGGTGCTCTGCGCGCTGAATCCGGCCGACCTGTCGGTGGAGGTGCTGGGCGCGGGCGCGCCGCCGAACACCTCGCTGCGGCGCGTGTCGGCCCTGCCCGACGGCCGCATCCTGTGCGCTTATGACAAGGAGGCCCCGGCGGTCCGCGTGTTCAACCCGGCGGACAAGGCCTTCTCCGAGGCGCCCGCATCGCTGGCGGGGGTTCCGGGGGGAGTCCTGTGGAACGGGTTTTTCGTGTCGGGAAACCGTTTCTTCGACGCCTCCCTCGCGGAGGTGAAGCCGCCGTTCCCCGCGCCGTCGGCCGATGCCGGGCCGTGGGCGGTGATTGAGGAGGCCACCACGGCGTCCGTCCTCTGGGTTCAGCGGGGGGACGCGTTCCTTCGTGTCCAGGCGGGCGAGTCCGTGCTGGCTCCCGTGGCCGAGGCGCCCCTTCGGGGCGGGCGCTTCGTGGCGGGGCTGCCCTCGGGCGAGGTCTTCGGCATCCGGGGCCGCGAATATTTCGCCTTTGGCCCGGGCAGCCTTTCCATGCAGCGCAGGAATGTGAACGTCAAGGGCACGCCCCGTCCGCCGCTCTTTCTGGCGCCGGACAACGAGATGAGCCAGGTCTGGGGCGCGCCCCTCTTCGGCCCCAGTCTCTTCGTGATGACGCCCGACACCAAAACCTTCACCGTCACCGACAAGGCGGTGGACGCCGAGGGCGCGGTCAACGCGCTGGTGATTGTCAGGGGCATGGTGTACGGGGTCTGCCACCCCCAGGGCGACATTTTCCGGCTGGACCCCAACCTGCCCTGGGAACAGTATGAGCGCAAGAATCCCGTCACCATTGCGTCGCTCGCCGCGCGCGGCTACACACACCCGAGGGGCGGCCTTTTCATGGGGCCCGACGGCAAGCTGTATTCCGGCTGGGCCGCCAAGCCCGGCACCCGCGGCGGCGCCGTCGCCGTCACCGACCCGGAGACGGGCGAGACCGAACTGCTGGAGAACCCCTTCGGGCGGCAGGCCGTCGCCGGGCTTGCCATGGACGAGACGGTGATCTTCGTGGGCACGAGCCTTGAGCCGGGCGACACGCCCGGACAGGGCGGCGCCGCCCCGCAGCTCGGGGTGATGGGCCGGGACACCCGGCTGCCCTACAAGAATTTCCCCTTCGAGAGCGCCATGTCCGTGAGCCGCCTGAGCCGCAACGGCCCCGTGCCCCGGCTTGCCTTCACCGTGGACAACACGTTCCGGATGCTGGACACGTCCTCCCTGGAACTGGTCCCCGCGCCGGAGACGCCCTACCCGCCCGTCACGGGGGCGGCCATCATCGCCGCGGGCAGCCCCTACTTCTTCTACCCCTCGGACCAGTCGGTCATCCGGGTGGACGCGACAACCGGCGCCTTCGAGACCATTGCGGAACTGCCCGGCAAGATCGGCGCGTTCACCGGCTTCTTCGCGGGCGACCTTTTTGCCGCCTGCGGCGCTGAGGTCTACGGCATCGACATCACGCGCTGACGGCGCGCCCAAGTCCGGACAAAGAACGCCGCCCCCGCCGCAGTGCGCGTCGGGGGCGGCGCGTGTTTTCCGTCAGAACGGCGCGGGGGCTCAGGCCAGCGGATCGCCGGCCCCGCCGAAAAGCAGATTGCCCAGGAAGCCGAAGATGCCGCCAAGCACCAGCTCGACAAAGAAGGCGACCATGTAACCGATCACTGTCGTCGCAAGATCTGCACCCATTGGAAAGTCCTTTCTGTCAGCGCGTCAGGCCGTGCCTGGGCGCGTTGGTTTGTTGCCACTGCGCGGAGACGTTGTCCCGTCACGCGCCCAGACCGAGGGCCCCGGTGATCAGCCCGGTCAGCAGCCCGATCACGTACTCCGTGAGGAAGCCCGCCAGCAGATCGAAGAGGCCTGTGAAAAATGCAGTCAACACCATGATCACGTCTCCTTTTCTTGGTTCATCCGGCACGGCCCGCGCGCACGCGGCGCGAACCGCAATCCCAACCTTGACCCACAACACTCTTCCGTGGAGGGTCTGGCCCTCCCGGACGGCCAAAGTTTATCACACTATTTACCACTGTGCAATGTTTCTCCGCGGTGGCGCGGCGCCGACCCGTCCCGGAGAAAGACGGCCTACACCATACCGTCCGCCCGAGAACCGGGCGCGCCGTCCCGGCCGCGATGCGTCCGGGCTAGACTGCAACCGACATGCCGGCAACGGCGCTCAACGCGGCGGGCCCGCCGCGCCACCGGCTGGAGTAGAGCAGGTTCCGGGCCAATTTGTCTCCCGACGGCCCCGGCTTGGACCGGCCCATCGGAGGCTCCTGCATATCCTGTGCATTTGCAACGAGTTGAGGGGGGAGAGGGGTCCGCGCAGAGTGGGCCGACACGGCGCGCTCGCGCGTCCCGCACGCATGCGAAACCTTCCCTGAGGTAGGATGCCCTGCGGGAACGTACCGGCATGAAGGACGGCGCGGTGAAGACGGGGGATGCATCCGCCCCGTGCATTGCGCCGCGCGCCTTCCGCGGAGTATTGTTCTGGCATGGGATGGACACCGCCGAAGCCTTTTGAGTGGAACCACTGCGGCACGTGCGGCGCGCCGCTGCGGCCCGCGCATGACGGGGAGCGGGAGCGCCCCTGGTGCCGCGACTGCAACCGCTTCTACTACAGCAATCCCGTGCCCGCGTGCTGTGTCCTCGTGGAGGACGGCGCGGGCGGGCTGCTCTTTGTGCGGCGGGCGGTGGAGCCCGCGCTGGGGCGCTGGAGTCTGCCCGGCGGGTTCATGGAGGCCGGAGAGCGCGCCGGGGAGTGCGTTGCCAGGGAACTGGAGGAGGAGACCGGTCTGATAGCCGAGTCCTGCCGCATCCTGGGCACCGGTGCGGGCCACAATGCCCTTTCCGGGCATGTGCTTGTGCTGGGCTTTATCGTGGAGCACTGGCGGGGCACGCCGCACGCGGGAAGCGATGCCCTGGACCTCGCCTTCCTGAACCGCGACGCGCGTCCGGAGGTGCCCTTCACGGCCCACCGCGAACTGCTGGCCTGCTACGACGCCCTGCGGGGCCGCGCCGCCGCCGGGGACTGAGTCCCCGCCACCGCCAGGCCTTCCTGTCTTCCCCCTTCGTGCCCCCCCGGCGCCCGCGGCGGGGTGCGCGCCCCCCATCGGATACCTCCCGCGCGGGTGTCCGTCGGAAAAAAGAATCCGGCCGCCGGAAGATCCGGCGGCCGGAGAAAGACTCAGAGGGGAAGGGTTACTTCCTGCGGCGAATGCCAACCGCGCCGGCCAGGGCGCACGCGCCCGCCAGCAGGGCCAGACCCATGCCGCCGGCGACGGGCAGGCTGCCCGCCGGCAGAATCGTCAGCACGGCCGGATCGGTCAGGAACACGGTGGCCTTGTCCGGGATGTTGACCTCGCAGCTGTAGGAGCCGGAGTCGGAAATCGCGACCGGGGAGAAGGCCAGCGAGGAGGCGGTGGCGTCGGCGATGGGGCTGCCGCCCTTGAACCACTGGAAGGTCGAACCCGCGCCGCTGATGCCGTTGAAGCCGATGCGCAGCGTCACATTCGCGCCCTCTTCGAACTTGCCGGCGCCGGTGATGAAGGCAAGGTTCGGGGGGGTCTGGGTCGGGTCAAGCTGGGCCGCGATCGTCGCCGCCGGTCCCTGAGACTTGAAGTAATTGTACTCCTTGCGGTTGGAGGCGCCGTCGCCGTCCGCATCCCCTTCCGGACCCAGCTGGGGAACGGAGTGGGTGATGGAAACGATGCCGCCCGCCGGCGGCTCAAGACCCAAGTCACTCAGCAGCGTCAGCAGGGCGTCAAGGGCCTGATTGGTCTGCGCGTCGCCGAGGGTGGGATACCCGGCCAGAATGGCGATGAGCCCGGGGGCAACCATGGGCACAAGCGCCGTGTAACTGAGGTAATTGGCTTGCTGAAGCGCCGTGCCCACAAGAGCCTTGAGGACGATGAAATTGTACTGGTAGGCGGCCAGCGCCTCCGCATGCAGCGGCTCGTCGGGGTCGTTCATCACCGCACCAAGCAGGGCAAGCTCATAGGCGCCGTCCGGAATGCCGTTGCCCGTGACCGGAATTTCGGCTTCCTCGTTGATCGGGCCGTTGATGTCCATGGTGAGGCACTGGAACAGCGCCGCGTAGGTGGGCAGCTCTTCGGCAAGGCCGCCGGCGGCGTTCAGCATGCAGAAAACCTGATCGGCATATCCGCAGAAGTCGTACGACCCAACGGCCGGCCAAGAGGAGGGCGGATCGTCAAACGGCGCGCCCTCGGCAATGAGGTTAAACGTCGGAAAGGGAACAATTCCCACCGCCAGGACGTCTGGGGGGCACTCGGCGGCCGAGTCATAGGGGTCGTGCTGCGCGAGAGCCGGCGCACCAACAAGCGCGACCGCAAGGGCAATAAGTCCAACGAGCATCTTCTTCATGACAGTCTGTCCTCCTTGGTTACAAAACCGATTTGGGCTTCAACATCCACACCACAAAGCCTCACGCAACATGCGAGAAATGCTTGCGGTCAACGCCCCGGGAGACGAGCCTGACGCACGAGCCCGTACGCGTCTTCCGTCACTTGCTATCTTACAACACTTTCCCCGGTTTGTCAACCCCTTTTTTCACCTATTTTCAGGGGGGGGGCCGTCCCGGGGGCGCCGGACAAAGTTGACAGGACCGGCCGTTCGTGCGATGATGGGGGAGGAGACGCCGATTTCATGGATTCTGATGGAAACAGCCTGAAAAACAGCCCCTCTCCCGCCCTGCCGGGGGTGTCCGTGGTGGTGCCCACCTACCGCGAGGCGGCCAACCTGCCGGAGTTGCTGGCGCGGTTGGACCAATTGCGCCGCGCCCAGGCACTGGACTTGGACGTCTTCCTGATGGACGATGACAGCCGGGACGGCACGCAGGAGGCCGTGGCGCGGGCCGGGCTGGACTGGGTGCGCCTGGTTGTGCGCACTGCGAACCGCGGGTTGAGCGCCGCCGTGATGGACGGGTTTCACCTTGCGGACAAGCCGGTGGTGCTGGTGATGGATGCGGACCTCAGCCATCCGCCGGAAAAGATTCCGGAGATGCTGGCCGCCCTTGCCGACGGAGCCGACTTTGTCATCGGGTCGCGCTACGCCCCCGGCGGCACCACCGCCGAGGACTGGGGATTCCTTCGGTGGGTGAACAGCCGGGCGGCCACGCTGCTGGCGCGCCCGTTCACGCGGGTGAAGGACCCCATGAGCGGTTTCTTTGCCTTTCCCCGGGCGCTGCTGGACGCGGCCCCGCCGCTGAACGCCGTGGGCTACAAGATCGGGCTGGAGGTGCTGGTGAAGTGCCGGTGCCGCCGGGTGGCGGAGGTGCCCATCCACTTCGCGCAGCGCCACCGCGGCGAGAGCAAGCTGAGCCTGCGCGAGCAGCTGCTTTACCTGAAGCACCTGCGGCGGCTGGCGGTGTTCAAGTACGGGCACCTGGCCCACTTCTCGCAGTTCGCCGCGGTGGGTTTCCTGGGCACGCTGGTCAATCTGGCGGCCCTCACGGCCTATGACGCCGCGGGCGTGCCGCTCCAGGCCGCCCTGGCCCTTGCCATTTTCACCGCCATGCTTTTTAACTTTGTGCTGAACCGCCAGATCACCTTCGCCGAGTCGCGCGGGGGGAGCGCGCTCAAACAGCTCGGCGCGTTCATTGCGGCGTGCTCGGTGGGGGCGGCGGTGAACTGGGCGGTGGCGATGGGGGCGATCCGGGCGTGGCCCGCGCTGGAGCGCCTGCCGCAGGCGGCCGCCGTGCTGGGCATCCTCGCGGGGCTGACCTTCAACTATCTGGCGAGCCGCTACTGGGTGTTTGGGGGGCGGCGCCCGCGCTGAGCCCCTCCGGCAGCAGGGGCAGCACCATTTCCGCCATCGCGCGCGCCTTGCGCTCGATGCCCCGGTTCTTCATGTGGAAGATGTCCCCGAAAATGTCCTTGCTCCCGCGCACCCGGTCCGCCACGGGCAGGCAGGGAATCCCCCTCTCCCGGCAGAGCGCCTCAATCTCCCCGTTGTAGAGCCCCAGCGTCCGCAGGTAGGACGCGTAGGAGACGTATTTTCCGGCCCAGTTGCGCCGGGTGACGAAATCGAAGAAGTCGCGCTCGACCGGCGGGAGCTCCGCCGGGGGGAGGGGCGCGGCGAAGGTGCACAGGGCCACCCGGATGCCGCGCGCCGCCGCCTGGTCGCACAGAAACGAAAGGTTCGCGGTCATCTTCCTGACATCCCGCCGCTGCGCCGCCTCTCCCGGGAGGGCCAGGGCGTCCAGCACACGGAGGCTCCGCACGGCCCGCTGCAACGCCGACGCCCCGGTCACCCACTTGGGAAACAGGCCGTGGCAGATGTCGTTCGCGGCGTTGTACACCACGATCATGTCCGGCTCAAGCAGGAGGTAGTCGGCCAGTTTCAGGACATGCTTGTCGGAGTTGATGCCGGAAACGCCCGCGTTGACCACATCCACCCGCCTCCCGCCGAGGGCGCGGTTGAGATAGAACTCCAGAAGGTTCGGATAGGTCAGGTCGTTGGACGGCCCCTCCTCCGTGGTGGACGCACCCACGCACACGATGCGGAAGACGCCCGGCGGTTTCGGCAGGATGACATTGTCGTCCCGGAACCCCGCGTTGTTGATCGAGAACTGCGCGGCGCGGCCGATGACATCCACCCGCTGCCGCAGCGCGGCCAGGGGCCGGTAGGTGAAGAAGGAGGAATCCCACAGGTCGTTGTCGTCCGGCAGGTCCCGCGGCTGGCGTGTGTTGGGGTAAAACAGCGCCACTGCGGGCGGGCCGCCCCCCTGCCAGTCCCCCGAGAAGGGGCGCGCATGAAACACCCGGTCCTCCCCGTCCAGCGGCGCGGTGAAGTCGTCCGCCGCGCCCGCGCAGGCCGCGCGCGCGCGCGCCGCCGCCTCCGCGCCCAGGCACTCCTCCAGCGACTGTCCGGGCTTAGGGGGCGCGGGGCCGTAGGCGCCGAGAATGTCCCCCTCCGCCGAAAGCGCCAGCACCTGCACATGGTACAACGACGCGAAGGGGCGCCGCGCCACCTCGTCCAGCGCGAAAAAGTGCTCTGCCCGCGCGCGCAGGACCGTCGCGGCGTCCCAGGCGGGGAGGGGCTCGCGGGTTTGGCCGGGCCCCCGGAACCGGTCGCGCAGGGCCTCGTCAAGCAGCTCCTCTGAGAACTGGTTGCCGTTCGTGCCGGGCTCGGGGACTCCGCTGCCGGACCAGGCGCGGATGTAGGGGTTGGTGTCCAGGACCCGGCGCCAGCGGGCGCGTCCCAGGACCTCGGCGCCCAGCAGGAGGACGATTCCCCAGAGCAGCGCCGAGCCCAGCAGAAAGACGGTGCGCGCGGTTCGGCTCATTGCGGGGTGCCGCCCCCGGTCCGCGCGGTTTGGAGCAGGTCGCGGAGGCGCTGGTCGTTCGGGTCGAGGGAGGCCGCCTTCTCCAGGGCGGCGATGGCGTCATCCACACGGCCGAGGCCGTGGTAGGCGCGGCCGAGGCAGGCGTGGGCCCAGGCGTCGTTGGGCAGGAGCTGCAGGGCGCGCAGGCTGGCGTCCAGGGCCTCCTGGTAGCGGTCCATGTCGAGGAGGAGCATGGCGATGTTCACATGCGACCACGGGTAGTCGTGGAAGTCCAGCGAAACAGCCTTCTGGAACGCGGCCAGGGCCTCCTCGTTGCGCCCCAGCTCCTTCTGCGCCATGCCCTCGTAGGACCAGGCCCGCGCAAAGCCCGGGGTGATGGCCTGCGCCTTGCGCGCCGCGGCCACGGCGCTCTCATACTCCCCGGCGCGCCAGAACTCCAGCGACAGGTCGCCGAACTCGCGGGCGGGCTCGCCGGAAAGGGAATCCGCCGTGCCGGGCGGCATCACCGCGCCCGGCTCGCGCCACACGCGGTAAAGGCAGACGTGCTGGATGCCGCCGTACTCGCGGTAGTCGAAGGACAGGCCGCGCAGTTTCAGCTCGCGCTCCAGGTCGGCGAGGGGTCCGCGCGCGTAATAGTCGGTCTGGGCCGTCACCCACACGCCCCGCCGTTCGCCCGGCGCGACGGTGGACGGCAGGTTCAGGTCGGTCAGGAAAGCCGCCTTTTCCGCCAGCACGTCCCAGCCGCTGCCGTAGTCCACAAGGTTCGGGACGGGCCCGAGGTTGTAGGCGAAGACCCGTTTCCACAGCCAGTTGTGCACGAGGATGAAGTCGTCCGTCTTCCCCTCCGCCTTCAGGGCGGCGATGGCGGAGCGCCAGTCGGGGTGCTGCGGCTCCGGCAGCATCAGGGAGAGCTGGTAGCCGTAGAAGCACAGCAGCAGGCCGACGGCCCCCGCGCGCAGGGACCGCCAGGGCAGGGCGGTGACGCCGCCGGCGAGGATGCAGTAGAGCGCGAGCGAGCAGTGCAGGGTGTAGCGCGGCATCATGCAGGGGCGCCAGAAGTACGACGCCGCGAAGAGCACCAGCGGCGGCAGCAGGAACCAGAGCAGCAGGAAGAGCTTCCACCGGCACGGCGCGCCGGCGGGCCCCTTGTCCGCCGCGGGGGGCGCGTCGCATCCGCCGGCGGCGCAGGCGGCCGCGCGGACCCTGAGAAGGTCCTTCGCGAAGAACCACGCGACCGCGAGCAGCACGGCGGCCATGTACCACGTCCCGACGGTCCACCGGAACGCCGCCACGGCGCCCGCCGCCTCCGGCACGAGGAAGAGGTTCCAGAAGGCCTCCGACGCGTTGAGCTGGTAGGTCATGCCGATGGCGTCGTCGGCGAAGAGGTCGCCGGCGAGCTCGTTCAGGTTGGGGACCCTCATCCAGGTGTCGGTGGACGACTGGTCCCAGAACCGGATGGAGGCGATGTACACGGCCACGGGGGCCACGGCGAGGACATGCAGCCCGATCCACTTGCCGATGCGCCGCCAGTCGCGGGGAAACGCGAGCGCCCAGAAGACGAATTCGGTGAAGGGGATCAGCACCGCGAAGGGATGGGTCCAGAAGAGGACCATGTTGTTCAGGCCGTGGAGAACCCACCAGCGCCGCCCGCCGCCGCCCACGATGCGCGCGTAGCTGTATACCGACACCGCCGCCAGCACCGTCATCAGCCCGTACATGCGGATCTCGCGCGAGAACTGGATGTGGATGGGCGACAGCGCCACGCACAGCATCACCACCAGCCC
>Ga0116173_1003350_pt1 | contig 12010 bp, 11 predicted proteins | sample AD_UKC085_MetaG_FD_89800 | JGI IMG/M metagenome (GOLD analysis project Ga0116173, IMG submission 89800) | Active sludge microbial communities of municipal wastewater-treating anaerobic digesters from USA - AD_UKC085_MetaG | ecosystem: Engineered > Bioreactor > Anaerobic > Digestate | place: USA...
CAAGAATAGTTGAAGGAAGAAAAAACTTCTCAAGCAACTCTTCATTCCATTGTTTTCTTATATTTGAAGGGAGAATTATCAGTATTTTCCTTTTCCTCTCAGCCCAGAACTGAGAAATGAGAATACCTGCCTCAATCGTCTTTCCAAGACCGACCTCATCAGCAAGAATGGCCCCTTTTGAAAGTGGGGATTTAAACGCAAAAAGGGCGGCATCTATCTGGTGAGGATTGAGATCAACCTGGGCATCCATCAGAGTTGCACTAAGCTTTTCAAGATTATCCGAAGCAACTCTTTTTGTAAGCTCATATGCAAAATATTTAGCATGATAGTGAGATATTTTCATGTTAAAATCACACTCCAAAAAAGAAAAAGTCTCCGCAATCAACACAGATTTTCAATAATATAATCAAACTGAATCGAATAGTAAATAAAAGTTGACTGGTGATTATTAATGTTTCCCTGTGTTACCCTTTTCCCTTTTTTGACATACTTTTTCATGGGGGCATAATACTTTTGCGGAATGAAAATTTACCGGTGTGAATAGGGAGGTGAGTTATGGAAACTAAAATGGTGATGATTGTGTCAGCATTCCCTTCAAAAGAGGTGGCAAGGAAAATTGCCCTTGAGATGATCGAAAAAAGAGTTGCTTCGTGTATTCAGATAACTTCTCCTGTTTTAAGCATTTATGAGTGGAAAGAGAAAATATGTGAAGAAGACGAGGTGCTTGCATTTGTTAAAACTTCATGCTCACTGCAGGATACGGCAGTTCAGTTCATAAAAGAGAGACACCCTTACGAAGTTCCTGAAATAATCACTATTCCCGTTATCGGCGGATTTGATAAATACATTCAATGGGTTGAAGATAATTTGGTGTAGGAGCACGATTTATCGCGCCCGTGTAATGGCGAAAGTGTGAAAAAGTGATTGAAATTATTCAGGATTATCATGGCGACCCCAGGGGGATTCGAACCCCCGTTAACGGCGTGAGAGGCCGCCGTCCTAACCACTAGACGATGGGGTCGGAATAAATAGATTTTGGATCCCGGACAAGGATTCGAACCTTGATTGACGGAGCCAGAACCCGTAGTCCTGCCATTGGACGATCCGGGATCCTCATGCTATTTAAAGACTCTTGCAAACACTTTATCGTCCCACGAGATGACATAAATTTTATGCCACGGGGCCGACTTTTTTAAATTGTAGAAAACATGTATCCGGAAATTCTCTTCATTTGTAAGAAGGTCTTCCTTGATGTATCTGTCTCCTACATAAAGTGCCCGGACCTGCTTAACCGAAGTATCAAAATCTTTCATCAATTGATATTTTCCGTCACCCACCTTTGAGGCCTGGTGAGGCAGATACTTCAAGTTCAGGTCATTTGCTGCGAGTCCATAGCTCAAAAGTAAAAGAACCGAAAAAACGACGGCTTTGTAACACAAAACCCTTTTCAAGTCAAATAAAAGAATGTTTTTAAACATTTTTCACCGATTTATCTTAATAAAATCATAAGCTTGTATTGTCAACTAGTTTGACTGGTTCTGAAGTTCTTTTATCTTGTCGCGAAGAGCTTTTTCTCTTTCCCAGATCTCTTTAAGCTGTTTTCTTGCTTCTTCATCAGCTTTCTTCGTGTCTTCTATGAGTTTCTTCAGCTTATCTCTTTCCTTATTTTCTGCTGCAAGTTCTTCCGGAGAAATGATCTTTCCGTCGATGAGATAGAAATTGAATGAAAGCGGCTGATCAGGATCCCATTCTTCGGGAATGTCCTTAATAACTGTCTTGAAAACTTTTACGCTGTTGGGAAGAAGTGAAGTCCTGAGACCTTCAAATCTCATGTCGACAACCGGGAAAAAATCAGCGGCGAATATTACATCGCCATTCTTATCTTTGAATCTAACCCTTATGCCTACTTTCACCATATCAAGATCAGCACTTCCGTTAAGAATGGTTCCGATAAGTTCAGCATAACCGGCACGACCCGGTATTTTCTTTCCTACTATCTCGTCTATTTTGATCAAACCCTTATAATCCTTGAGAAGATTTTCAAGCCGTCTCTGCTCTTCCTTCTGCTCTGTGATCTGTGCCATCAGTGTCTGCTGTTCAACTTTGAATACTTCGCCTTCCTTGACAACTCTTACTGTGAAAAGAAGTGACTCATCCTGATTCATTGCGCTTGCCATTCTTCCGACATTTGATGTCTGACCTGTTGCTTCAATGAACTCCTGTGTCTGCTTGTCAATAACTATGCCGGCTCTCGCAGTCCTCAGTTCAGCACCGATTCTCCCTTTGTAGATGGCAGTGACATGGTCTTTGTAATCTTCAAATGTCACAACTTCCTTCATAGCTTTTGAAAGCATGTTGTCATAAACTTCCTGAATGGTTCCCTTTGTGCCGTCAACGGCATCCCTTACAGTATAAAGATACTGCTGAATGAACTCATCGACCTGATCCTGAAGCTGTTTTTCCTTTTTGCAGCCAGTGAAAACGATCAGTAAAGCCAAAAAAACAAATAAAAACTTTTTCATCAGTTCCTCCTGATAATTAAAAGAAACACTGTTGCGTTAAAATATATTCACTTAATAATTATGTCAAGAATATAGTTCCCGATGATGTTCATGGACGGGACATGTGAACTTTCGGTCATAAACGGCATTACCTGCACTGTGTAATGTTCCCCTTTTTTCACGCTGTGTCTAAGATAACTGTATTTGTTGTAATTGATAAAAGAGATCGCATCATCATTCTCATCAACCTTTTCATAACCTTTAAAAAGAGTAATGACCGTGTCTATGTCAAAAGCTGTCGTGTCTCTGGATGGACCTGTCTGCAGAAAGAGCGTTCCGTCTTCTTCTATTTCAATGTCAAAAAGATTCTCTACAAAAAGTTCGTCGGTATTAAAAAAACCCTGATACGATCCGTTTCCGGCGTATTTAATAGAAAAAATCCTTCCGCTGTCATCCCATTCAAAGAAATTTTCTTTTCTTTTTAGTATCTTCAGTTCCATAGTATTGTCACTTTCCTGCTCACATTCATCAAAATACATTCCGAAAAAAAGCCGCCCGGTATTTTCATATCTGTGAACAAAGAACCTGTTTGTTTCATTTGGTTCAAGAAAAATATGCGGTCTGTACCGGGAATCAAAAATGTGCATTCCGGCTTTACCTTCAGAAGACTCCAGAGATATCTCAAAAAAATCATACCTATTAGGCATTGTCCATTCAAAGAAACGCCATCCGCAATCAGGAGTATCGACTGTTTCGAGCACCCTGCCTTCAAATGTAAGGATCCTTTCAACGCTGTCTTGAACAGAGACATCAATTGAATATGGAACATCTGTCCCTTCAAGGATCAGATAGGCGTTTCCGGAAAAAGGCATGAGCATGTTTACTCTGTGTGTCTCGTCACCGCTGAGCATGTTAAATCTGAGAGGAATTATTGTCGTTCCAGTATCCGAATATGAACCGGCCCATATTTCTGAAACGAATTTTCCGCCATTACCTGCTTTTATTGATAGATCAAGTACATTCCCTCTCAAAAGATCGAATCTGAACCAGTCCTGATCTTCAACCAGCTCTCCGAGTATCAATCTTTTTTCTTTGCTTAACTCCCCTTCCATTCTGTCCGAAGTGACAATATTCGCACTGCTGTACAAGTTGTTGGGTTCGAGCTCCGCATTCTCCGGTTGACGGACAAGAGACAGTGTAAAGTTCTCACTCCCTGAAGAACTCAGATCCACAAGCATTCTGGCTGTAACTATCAGATTTTTAAGATTTTTCTCAAATGCAGAGTATATAAGCGGATCCATCAGATTGCTGTAGTAGTCTTCATCATCGTTTCCTGCCACGACCCTTCCTGCGTCACAGTTTAAAACAAAGGTGAACTTGTCAGAGAACATCTCTTCCGTTTCAACTTTAAGCTGATATATTCCATTTTCTTCAATATCCATCTCAAGAATGTCCACTCCGCTGCGACCGTTGGGGAAACTTCTTTCAATTTTTTCATCAGAACTTATTTTTTCATTATCATCAAAACTGCAGATGTGTTGCGAGATCATTCTGAAATAATAGGAAAACCCGCCAACCCGCTCACCTTCTTCAGCGGTGTTTCTAATGTCACCTATCTCAAAATACTGCCATCCGTCAACCGAGGTAATAAAATCCGCCCTGAATTTGCCCGGAGGATTGAATATTGCAAACTGTGCATGTGAAAGATTGTCTGTGTGGCCGATATAGGGCTGAAAGTTCTTTTCATCGCTCTCAATTTCAAATGAGATGAGTGTCCCTGCCGGACTCCACACTTTGAAAATATCATTATCCGCGTTATCATTGACTGGTTTTGAAATATCGGCCCTGTAAATTTTTCCGGCTGATATTTCATTTGCTGAAAAACTCTGGTTGTTCGGTTCCGATTCTTCTAAATATTCGACAGTATCTATTATTTCGACTTTGGAACATCCGGAAAAAAACATAAAAATGACAAATGCATACTTTGTAAATTTATTCATCTTTGAACCATTCATCGGCCATGGCGGCACTTATCCCGCCGGTTCTCACCTTTGAGATGACCCCGTCTTTGACAAGGATCGTTGTGGGAATAACCGAGATGTAATACTCATTGAAAAGATCATCCTCAACTATAACATTCCTGAATTGCGGAGAAATTGCGCTGTAAACATCCTTTTTAAAAGGTTTTTTCATCACTCCGTAAACCGGATATTTTTTTGATATGCCGTTCAATTCATCCATTTCAGCGACACATGCCCCGCACCAGGTAGCCCAGAAATCAACAATATAAGTCCCTTTTGAAAAGTCTATCGATGCCGCTTTACCGCTCTCAGGATCAACACCTGAAACCAAAGGGAATGCTTTCCCCGGAAGGACTATCGAAGCACCGTAATAGGAAAAAATATTGAACCCGATCAGAAGTAGAATGATCACAGTTATGATGCCGGTAACTATCCGGTCTTTTTTTTGTGTTTTTTCAGACATTTAACCTCATTACAGGTGGTTCTGATGTTCAACGAAAATGCATCTGTTCATAATGAACGGGATATCGGCTTCTTCAAGTATCTTGGCCGCTTTTTCATCATAGACGCCAAGCTGTGCCCAGAAAGTTCCGCAACCTCTTGCAACCGCATCACGAGCAACTTCTTCAAGAAATTCACTCCTTCTGAAAACATTGACTATGTCTATTTTTATTTCAGATGGAATGTCCAGAAGAGATTTGTATGTCTTTTCTCCAAATATCTCATCAGCATTGGGATTTACAGGTATTATCCGGTACTTACCATTTATCTGGAGATATTTCCCGATCCGGTTGCTTGTGCGGCCGTCCTTTTCGCTAAGCCCCACTATTGCAATGGTCTTTGCATTTTCAAGAACCTCTTTGATATTGAGTTTTTCCAATCTGGACCTCCGGTAAGAAATTAAATATTACGGACACTCAAAATTATCAGCACCTGTCGGAAGATAGCTGAAAACAAGTCCTTTAACAACCCAGAATTCCTTGTCTGTTGAAACAAAATCTTTTGAGTCGCATGCTTTGCCCCAGTCTGCATCACCTGAGGGGCTGCCGTTGTTGAATACAAATGTGACGGTTCCTGTCCATGCTCCGTTATGGGTATATTTGAACCAGTTGCCGCATACTGCCGGTCCGGAAGTCCCTTCAGATGTCATTTCCAGCCCTGGAGTTGTTGTCCAGCTTCCATCAGAACTGTTGTCAAAATGGATTTTCGGTGCGATCCATCCGGTGCAGTAGTGAGCTGTAAATCCGTTTGGCTCAGTGCCGGTGTCACCCGAATTACCTGAATTTCCAGTGTCGCCGGTATCTCCGGTATCTCCGGTATTTCCTGAATCTCCGGTGTTGCCTGTATCGCCGCTATTTCCGGTATCTCCTGAATCTCCAGTATCTCCAGTGTTTCCGGTATCTCCAGTGTTGCCAGTATCTCCAGTGTTGCCGGTATCACCAGTATTGCCAGTGTTTCCGGTATCGCCACTGTTTCCGGTATCGCCTGTATCTCCGGAATTGCCTGTGTTGCCTGTATTTCCAGTGTCGCCTGTGTCGCCTGCTGCCTCCTCTTTGCACTTAAAATCGATACACTCATAACCTTTAGGACAATCCTTGGTATTTATGCAGTCCTTGTCGTCTGACTTGCTGCATGTAAGGAACGAGAACATAATAAACAGTGCAGAAATGAAAGTGATAACTACTCTTGCCATTTTATCCTCCTGAAAAAACTGTCAACCCTTTACGCCGCCTGCAGTAAGCCCCCCTATCAGACTTTTCTGCAGAATGAAAAAAAGTACCATTACAGGAATTGAAACAATGATGGCTCCTGCGGCAAAATATCCCCATTCAGTCGAGTAACTTCCCACATAATGCTGTAAGGTAACAGGGAGTGTAAACGCCTTTTCACTCCCGAGAAATGTTGCGGCAAGTATGAATTCGTTCCATGCGGTCATAAAACTGAAAAGTGCAGTCACAACTATTGCCGGCTTTGCAAGCGGCATTATCACTGTGAAAAATATAGTCCACTGCGATGCTCCGTCAATGATCGCCGCCTCTTCAAGATCTTTTGGAATAGTATCGAAATATCCTTTGAGCATCCAGACACAGAAAGGTATCGCCGTTGTCGAATAAACAAGAACAAGCCCTGCCATACTGTTCAGAAGCCCTAATTTATCAAGCAGAATGTAAAGCGGAATTGCCATAACAACGCCGGGAAACATCTGGCTTACGAGGAACATCTTCATTCCAAGGTCCTTCCCCGGAAATTCAAACCTTGAAAAAGCATAGCCGGCTGTAGTTGCCAGAGTTATTCCGAGAACAGTAGTGGCGGCTGAAATAACAACACTGTTAAAAAACTGCCTTCCGAAAAGCCAGCCACCCGAAGAATCGGTTGTAAAAATGACATGTCTGAAGTTATCAAGTGAAAACTCAACAGGAAACGGATTTGCTGAAAGAGAAAATCCCTGCTCAGGACTCAGTGCCATTTTTATGACCCAGAGAACAGGATAAATGACAGCGGCACAGACAAGCATTAAGGAGAGATGCATCAGCAAAACCCTTAAAATTCCTACATTTTTCTTCCCAGGCATTGTAAATCCTCCAAAAATCCCATGATTTTAACTTATATTTCATAATTTTTCAAACAAACTCTCTTCTCACAGCAAACAATGTTAATAAATGAATAATTGTGTGCACTTACATTCTTTTCAAACAAAAAGTTTGACAAAGAAGACCTTTACACTACTATACACGGGCTACTTTGGTCGTTATCAATCGATTATAAAGTGTTGTGTTGGGTCGGTAGCTCAGCTGGTAGAGCATCTGACTTTTAATCAGGTGGTCGTGGGTTCGAACCCCGCCCGACCCACCATTCTCATTTTTTCAGGCGACCCTTTCGTCTAGTGGTTAGGACATCGGCCTTTCACGTCGGTAACGGGGGTTCGAGCCCCCCAAGGGTCGCCACTTTTTTTTCTAAGAGATATCGTTAATTCATTCAATTTACATCTGATCTGTTTTCTGTTATATTGATATGAACTTGTCTTTGCAGGGAATGATCATGGAAACAGCAACTCCTTTTATTTTTGCCGGATTTTCAGGAGCGGCGGTGATTTGTGCGATTCTTCTTTTTTTTGCAAAAGAGTCTTATCCGGCATTGAAAATGCTCGGCACTCTGCTTCTGATCTTCGCAATTGACTGTGCTTTTGCAGTATTCATGATCTCAAAGGGCTACAGAACATTTCCTCATCTCATCGGATTATCAAGGCCGCTTATTTTCATGTACGGACCTCTTTTCTTTCTCATATTTTCAATCGCTACTGGCTATCATTCAAGGGTAAAGACAGACCACCTGTTTCATTTCATCCCTTTTCTCACCCACTTTTCTCTTATGACACCTTTCATTTTCAAAACTCCTGCAACAAAAATATTCCTTTATGAGCACTATGTAAAAGGTGTTGCCTACATTGAATACTATCCCCACGCCATGATGTTCCTGACCGTCATCTTCTTTTTAATGTACTCGGTTCTGCCGCTTGCACTCACTTACAAATATAAAAAGACCGTAATGGGTTTCTATTCGACTATTGACACAAGGAAAATCTTAAAACTTTATCTGTTTTCAGCTCTTTACATCATTTGTGCAATATATCTGACATTTGTTTTCCACGGATATCTGACAGGACCGTCTTTCATTCGTCCCGACATTCCGTTCCATTTTCTTTACTTCCTTGCCGCCATTATATTTCCTTTCACCTTCATGGCGATAACCGATCTTTCATTCCTCAGACCATCTCTTTCAATACATGACCTTATATTTGAAGATGAACCGGCTGAAAAAACCGACAGCGAAGAAAAGACTGAAGTATCAACTGCTGAAAAATACCAGAAAAATAAGATGCCGGATGAACTTGCACAGAAAGCATTTGAACTTTTAAAAGAGGTTATGGCTGAAAAAAACCCGTTCACCGATAGTAATCTTACACTTGTCGATCTTGCAGAAATGATACACATCAGGCCTTATCACCTTTCACAGCTTATCAACAGCAGAACAGGCGACAATTTTTATGTTTTCATCAACTCGGCAAGGATAAAATACGCCGCGGAACTTTTAAAAGATCCCGTCCACAAAGAAAAAAGTATCCTTGAAATAATATATATGTCCGGCTTTAATTCAAAAAGCGCATTCAACACCTATTTCAAGAACATCATGGGCGAAACTCCCAGTAATTTCAGGAAAAAACACTCGTAATTTCAGGTTCTCCCTTATGTGTCAGAACTTTTAAACTCTTCAATATTTCAAGTAATTTGTTCTTCCTCATGTGACAGGACGAATAAGTAAAAAGAATCATTTAATCTGAAAATGTAACCGGGCTTTTTATCAACTGAAACAATGGAGAGCGTCATGAGAAAAACAATTGCAGTTTTAAACATTTTAACAGTTTTCGCTTTTTCGTGTTCAACACCTGAAAAGGCGGAAATTGCTGAGGTCAGAGAAACAAAACCTGAGGAAACTCAAATCGTTGAAGAGATTGAAATTCCTAAAGAACTTGAAAAAAAAGTGATTGCAAATGGAGATGAAAAAAGAACCGGATCAAAAACAAAAATTCCTCTCAAAACAACAATGGCGGCAGGGCAGATCAATGGTAACGGCGGCATCGGTGTTAGCGGAACAGGCATGGGAGGCGGATCAAGTGCTTACGGAACTGTGAGCGGCTATGCACGAAGAGCACTTAATGGAAGAGTCGCCATGTCACCCGTTTTTTATGCTCAAAACACAGAGCAGTATGAATCACCGGATGAAAACGGATGGAAATCGGCAAAGACAGAGCCGCTTTCAACTTTTTCAGTTGATGTTGACACAGCAAGTTATTCAAACATCAGGAGATTTCTCACCAACCATGAACTTCCTCCTGCTGATGCAGTAAGGATTGAAGAGATGGTCAACTATTTTACCTACAACTATCCGCAACCTTCTAACGGCGATCCTGTAAAGATCTCAACTGAGCTTACATCGTGTCCGTGGAAAGCTGAACACAGAATTCTTAAGATCGGCATCAAAGGAAAAGAGATCGACCTTAAAAAAGCTCCTCCAAGCAACCTTGTTTTTCTAATTGATGTGTCGGGCTCAATGCAGAGCTACAACAAACTTCCTCTGTTAAAACAGTCATTTAAGCTGCTTGTCAACAATTTAAGAGATGAAGATCTTGTTTCCATCGCAGTATATGCAGGTGCGGCAGGAACCATCCTTGAACCGACTCCGGGAAGTGAAAAGGAAAAGATCATTTCAGCAATTGAAAATCTTTCTGCAGGCGGCTCAACAGCCGGAGCACAGGGTATCCAGCTTGCCTACAAACTTGCTGAAAAGAACTTCATCAAAGGGGGTAACAACAGAGTCGTCCTTGCAACTGACGGAGATTTCAATGTCGGGATATCTGATGATTCCGCATTGGTTAAACTTATCGAGGAAGAAAAGGAAAAAGGGGTTTTTCTCACAGTTCTCGGATATGGAATGAGCAATTACAAAGATGCGAAAATGGAAAAACTTGCCGACAAGGGAAACGGAAATTTTGGCTACATCGACAATCTTCTTGAGGCAAAGAAAGTGCTCGTGAATGAGATGTCGGGAACCCTTTTCACCATTGCAAAAGATGTAAAAATTCAGATCGAGTTCAATCCTGCTGCAGTTTCGGGCTACCGGCTGATCGGGTATGAGAACAGAATGCTTAAAAAGGAGGATTTCAACAATGACAGAAAAGATGCAGGCGAGATCGGAGCAGGTCACACAGTTACAGCCATGTATGAGATAATTCCGGCAAACGCCGATGTTCCTCCAATCGTTGATGAACTGAAATATCAGAAAGTTGAGCCGGCTGAAAACCTTTCTCCTGACGAAACCGCAACAGTGAAAGTACGGTTCAAAAAGCCGGATGGCGACAAGAGCATGCTGATAAAAAAGACAGTAAAAGCAGACAGTTTTATCGATTTTGAGAAAACCTCAGCCGACACAAGGTTTGCAGTGAGTGTCGCGGCGGCAGGGATGATCCTTAAAAAATCAAAAGAAGTTGAAAAACTTTCATGGGATTTTGTAGTTTCATCGGCAAAGAACTCGAAAGGGAATGATGAACACGGCTATCGTGCCGAATTCATCAATCTTATTGAGAAATCTCAATTAATTTCGTCAGTTAAATAATGGAGGGTGTCATGAAAACGAACAATTACAACAACAAAAAAGAAGAATCAGTGGTTTACAAAAGGAGGTACATCGAAGAAATAATGGAACTCATTGACAGGGATTTTGCACTCATTCTTCTTGCAGTCTTCATACCCGGATTTTATGCGATCAACATGTTTGTGGAAGTTCCGCCTATCGAGGTTGACATTATGGACAACAGCTACACCGGAAGATTTGACTCATTTATTCATGAACCGGTAGTTGAAGATCCGAAAGTTGAAGAAATCGAACCAGTTAAGAAGATCATGCTGAAAAACGAACTTGACGGTGTTGCAGATGCCGCTTCTTCAAGAAAGGCAAGCGGCGATGAAGGTCGTGTAGGGGACAGAAAAAGTTCGATCGCAAACACTTCAGGAAGCAGTCGGAGATCGCTTGATGAGAAAGTTGCAAGTTCTTCAGGCATAATGGGTGCATTAAAAAGCGGTGCCGCGAATTTTGACAGAGTTTTCGGCGGTGGCGGACTTGGAGCGGGGCTTGAAAAGAATCTCGGACTTGTAGCAGGAATCGGCGGAGTTGACCAGTACGGATCAGGTGGTCTTTCGGTGAGAGGTTTCGGAACAGGCGGCGGCGGCAATGCCCTGACCATCGGCGGATTCAATACAAGAGGAAAAGGGGGAAATCCCAACAGTAAATATGGAATGGCTTCAGGAGGCGGATTTAAAAAAGCCCCTTCATCACTTTCTGCAGGTGGCGGAGCCGCGGTTATAATGGGTGCAATTGACAGATCGGTCGTTGACGCATACATCAAAAGAAATCTTGCAAAGATCCGGTGGTGCTATGAAAAGGAACTTGCCAAAAGTCCCAATCTTTTCGGAAGGATATCTATCACATTCATAATTGGCGGAAACGGCTCGGTAAGCACCAGCAAAGTCAGCAGAACAACGATGAAAAGCGAACCGGTCGAAAGCTGTGTCGCATCTGTCATCAAACAGATCAGATTCCCCAAACCCAAAGGAGGCGGAATAGTCACAGTCAACTATCCTTTCGTCTTCAAAAATTCAGAAGTGTAGTTAATCAGGAATCTTAATCTATCTTAATCACGACAACCTGTGTCGCATTGGTTGAGTAAAATAAATCAGACCTCGAAAAACATTGTTTTTAATGTTTTGAACAATTCGCCAGACAGTGTCTGGCAAAATCATAACTCACCGAATCTTTTCACAGTTTCTTTCATTCTTTCAAGCCACTGAATTCTGAAATCTTCAGGGCTGACTGCTTCGGCGTGTGGTGAAAATCCAAGGATGTGATAGGTTATTTCTGTATAATCGCTGACGG
>Ga0116173_1003361_pt1 | contig 11985 bp, 9 predicted proteins | sample AD_UKC085_MetaG_FD_89800 | JGI IMG/M metagenome (GOLD analysis project Ga0116173, IMG submission 89800) | Active sludge microbial communities of municipal wastewater-treating anaerobic digesters from USA - AD_UKC085_MetaG | ecosystem: Engineered > Bioreactor > Anaerobic > Digestate | place: USA...
CGTGGTCGGAGACGCGCACCAGAGGATTTACGCGCGCCGAGCGTCGTTGGGGTCTTGTGGGATCAACATCCGCGGACGAAGCCGCATCTTGAAGATCAACTATCGCACGACAGAGGAAACGCGGAATTGGGCGTTCCGCATTTTGAAAAACGAAGAAATCGACGACCTGGACGGCGGAGTCGAAGACGGAAAAGGATACCTGTCGTTGTTCAAAGGCGTTAAACCCGAAATCCGCCATTTTCTTTCTCAGGAAGAAGAGATCGACTACCTCCACCGGACGCTTACCGAACTCATCGAAAACGGAATCGACATACGCGATATCTGCCTGGTCGCGAGGACGTCGAGGATCCTCAAAGACTACAAAACGGGGTTACAAAGAAAAGGGTGGGACACGTACGAAATCAAGGCGACGGAAGCCGAAAAACGCGACCGGGATTGCGTCCGCGTCGCCACGATGCACCGCGTCAAAGGCCTGGAATTCGAAGTGATGTTCATCGTATCCGCCTGCGCCGGCGTGATCCCCCAGGAATACCTATACCGAAACGAGCAGGACGCCGTACGAAAACGAGAACTCGAGCTAGCCGAACGCTCACTGTTCTATGTGGCGGCCACCCGCCCCAAAACCCGACTCTACGTCACCTCCTTCTGCGCGCCTTCACCGTTTTTGAACACATAAAGCCGCTGGAAGTAGGTGGGAACGCCTAACTTCGCGGGTTATCGCGGCGTAAGCGCCCTTTCTTTTCGCGACGGCGCGATACGCCGACATCATCGCGGCGTAAAGAGAACAAAAGGGGGATCGCGGGGTCCCTTCGGTTACCCCGCGATAACCTCTAACGGGCATCGCGGCGTAAGCGCTTCTTCTTTTCGCGACGGCGCGATACCCTTTTTGAAAGACATGGAGCGGATCGCGGGGTCCTGTTAGTTACCCCGCGATAACCTCTAACGGGCATCGCGGCGTAAGCGCTTCTTCTTTTTGCGACGGCGCGATAACCCGACATCATCGCGGTGTAAAGAGAACAAAAGGGGGATCGCGGGGTCCCTTCGGTTACCCTGCGATTACCCCTTGACGCGATACCCTTTTTAGAAAGACACAGAGCGGATCGCGGGGTCCTGTTAGTTACCCCGCGATAACCTCAAACGGGCATCGCGGCGTAAGCGCTTTTTCTTTTTGCGACGGCGCGATACCCTTTTTAGAAAGACACAGAGCGGATCGCGGGGTCCTGTTAGTTACCCCGCGATAACCTCTAACGGGCATCGCGGCGTAAGCGCCCCTTCTTTTTGCGACGGTGCGATACCCTTTTTAGAAAGACATGGAGCGGATCGCGGGGTCCTGTTAGTTACCCCGCGATAACCTATAACGGGCATCGCGGCGTAAGCGCTTCTTCTTTTTGCGACGGCGCGATACCCCGATATCCCGCAGTGTAAAAAAACAAAAGGGGGATCGCGGGGTCCCTTCGGTTACCCCGCGATTACCCCTTGACGCGATACCCTTTTTAGAAAGACACAGAGCGGATCGCGGGGGCCTGTTAGTTACCCCGCGATAACCTATAAAGTTCGGCGTTCCCAGGGCGCTCCTTCTACCCCTCTTCTCCCTTAAGCACGTACACCCCATTCGATACGAGGAGTTCTTTTGCTGCAGCCGTGTACCTGTTTTGCGAGTATGTCGCGAATAAAGTTTTCGGGCTTTTTTCACCGATTGCCTGCTTGATCTCTATCCAGCGGCCCGCTTCGCGTTTCCCGTACTTCCCTTTCGTGTCTTTCACGTCGATCCACAACTCGACATTGCCTTTCACGATCAGATCTATCTCTCGATCCCGTAGTCCCACTTTGACCGTTTCTCGCTCTAAGATCGTTTTCGGCTTGATGGTGAGGTCGATCCCGTTCTCCGCGAGGTCTTTCAGGTTGAACGGCTTCTTGATACGCTCTCGTACAAGGTATTCTCTGAACTTTCCCTTCTCATAGCTCGTCCTTCCCATCTCTTGACGAAGCTCTTTCTTTATGTCCGGGACAAAGTAGTCGATCTCTTTTTGAAAGAGGTGTCGAAAGACGAGTTCGTAGGTTTTGTCTTTTCCGATCTTGTAATCGAAGTATGTTTCACCTCGCGAGATCAGATCCGCTTTGATCAACTTATGAAGTTTCGTTTCCAGTTCAGAGTCGGTTATATCGAGCTTGAGGTCTTTGATTATCTGCGCTCGGGTGCGCTCTTCGCCAGCTTGAAATAAATACAGTAAGATCCGCTTTGCATTCCTTTTATTCACTTCTACGAATATCTTCGCGATATATTCGGTCCAGGTGCCGTAGATCTCTCCTTGTGTGATCTCTTGCGTGTACGTCGCGATGATGTTGTCTTCGTTCGTGTAGTCTTTTGTATCGTTATGCTCGCTCTGCATCAGCGCGCGGATATACAACGGGTCCCCTTGCGTCAGATTCCATATCTTTTCTTCCGCCTGTTCGTTGATTTTGGTCCGCGAGGCCTTCGCATACCGCCGAATCGCTTCTTTGGCTTCATCTTCCGGGAGATTCCCAAGTGTTCGTTCTTTGAACCGTGCCGTGAGTCTTCGTACGATCTCCAACAGTCCGTGGACTTCACTCCCCGAAATGATAAGCGGCGCCTCTCTCTTCTCGGCGAGGATCAGGTACGCCCCACTCATCGTATCAATCGTATTCCCACGTTCATCAAGGATATAGGCGTTGATGTTCTGAAATTCGTCGATGATTTGGACGACTTTAACCCCTGTCGACACGGCGATATCAAACGGAATCCGGCTTGCGACCTTCCACATCAAATCCCAGTTGCCTGTTTTTTCATATGCGTCTATCGATTTGCTTTTTTTATAGAGATCAGGGTATTGGGTAATGTATTCTTTCATTTCCACGTAATCGAAAGGGGTCCTAACCCATTCTTCGTTCCGAGTGAGAAACGAAAGGTAGTGACTTGCGAACGTCGCGAAGAATTCTTTTGCGAAGCTGGCGCGGGTGATCTGTTCCTCTTGTATCGCATAATAGAAAGGAATCACCTTGCTTTCCGAACAGCTCCACAGGATATTGAACAATCGCTGCAGAAACGCCGTTTTACCTTTCTTCCGTCTGGCGACGATCGCTTGGCTTTGGGCCATATTATTGACCAGGTAGTAGTACCAATCTCCCAGATAGTAGTCGAACTCCTTCTTTCTCCCGACGAAGAGCTCGGTGTTTCCTATTTCCTCCGGTAAGGCGTAGATTATCTTTTCCGGCATCTTGAACATCGCTTTCACCCGCTTTGTTTCGGTTTGGAAAGATTATAGCATAGAGTGGAAGTCTGGGTGCAACTAGTAGCGCCGACTCCCAGTCGGCCTGCCTTGTAAAAAGGTCTCGCACAGAGATCACAGAGGGCACGGAGGACACAAAGGAGAGAGATTTTAAAGAGAGTCAACACTTGGTTATTGTTTTCTCTGTGTTCTCTCCGTGTACTCTGTGCGAACCTTCTTTTGGTTTTGGAAAGACATAAAGCTGATCGCGAGACTTCGTGGGCTTCCGAAGTCAGCCCGCTGGTTACCCCACGATGAACCGCAAATTGGCGTTCCTAGGTGATGCGCGAAGGGATACAGCCGGCTGAATGTCCGTAACACCTTTTCCACCGAAATAGCATATAATACACGCGAAAAGTGCGGGCTGGGGGTCCACCTCACCGAACGCGGGAGGAACAGATATGCGGTTGCCAGATTACTTAAAACAGACGGGCGCGATCACGGATGAGAGGCTTTATCGCGCCTTTTGCGCGATAGATCGGGCGTCCTTTCTTCCCGAAGATCGACAAGAGGAGGCCCATAGAGACTGGGTGATCCCGACCTACCAAGTTCGTGGAAGAAGTTTCAGCACGAACTCCCAACCGTCGCTCATCGCCGCGATGATCGAGATGCTCCGGCTCACGGGGTCAGAACGTGTGCTGGAGATCGGAACGGGTACCGGCTATTGTACGGCGCTTCTTGCCTCTATGCTCGACCTCGGAGCCGTCTACTCCGTCGACATCTTGGATCACTTGGTCGAGGAAGCGCGGAAAAACCTATCCCGGTATGGGATCACGAACGCACGTTTGAAAGTCGGAGATGGTTTTTTCGGCTGGGAGGAGGAGGCGCCTTTCGACGCGATCTTGGCGACGGTCGCGATCGGTGATATACCGGGGCCGCTTTTTAATCAGCTGAAAGTGGGGGGATTGTTTGTCTGCCCGCTGTACATCCATCAAGGCCGAACACCGGTCTACTTGTTGGAAAGGCTCTCGCTTCTGGAAGTCATCGGGTCCTTCCGTATCGACGCGGTCTTTATCACGATGGCCGATCACATCGGGCCCGAAGAAAACCGCCTTCAAAAACCTAAAACCCGGATACGCTTTCGTAAAGAGACCCCCGATTCTCCTTACCTGCTGAGCACGGTAAACGGCGGAAGAGAGAGATGGTTCTGATGGGCATCTTTATCGATTCTGTCGTCGAATTGCTCATGTACGCCAACCTAGCGATGTTCAACATCTTGGGGCAGTACTTCTATATGCGCGGATTCTCTCCCTTCGAAGTCGGTATCCTCGTCGCGATGATCCCAGCCGCCTCCTTCGTTTCGAACCCCTTCTGGTTCCGGATGAAAGAGAAGCTACCCAGAACTCGGCTGATCGCGATTCTGACAATCGGAACAGTCGTCGGGTTCTGGAGCCTGTTCTTCGTCCGTCCCTTCCTATTGAATTTGGTTTTGATGGCCTTTACCGCGTTTTTCTCGGGTGCGGTGGTTCCGATAGGCGAGTCTTACGTGATGGAGTCTTTAATCCGTAAACAAAAAAAGCTCGACCTGCCGCGTATGTTCGGCACGATCGGCTATTCGATGGGTTCTTTGATGATCGGCTTTCTCCTGAAGATCGATGTGGTCTTTTTGTTCGCCTTCTCGACGCTCTTTCTGGTCCTCGTCTCCTTCCTGATTCGTCGTTTGGACCAGATCGCCCTCGTGAGCGAGGGTAGAAGCGCGGCCTCTCTTCCCAGAACCGGGAGCTGGAATGCCTTTCTATGGTACCTGGTTCTCGCCAGCGCCTCGATTCTGCTGATCTCTTTCAACGGAGCCTTTTTGCCACAACTGATCGGGCAACGGGGTTACGATCCCGCGTTAACCGGTATCTGTTTCGCCGTGTTGTCCTTTTCGGAGGTTCCCTTCCTGCTCTTCGCAAAAAAAATCCTGCGTAAAATGGGCACCTTGCTGCTGTTGGCGACCGGCGTGCTGTGTATTTCGCTAAGAATGTTTCTCACGCCTTTCACGAATTCGGAACTCGCGCTGGTTCTGGTTCAGGCTATGCACGGTTGGAGCTACATCGTCATTTACTATGCCCTGTTCGACTACATCCACTATGAATTGCCGATCGCCTATGCTTCTAAAGCCCAGGCGGTCTTCTGGATTGGGATACAAGGCCTGAGCTTTTTTCTGGGCTCCAGCTTGGGTGGGCTTTTGGTCGAAGGCATCGGCCTTGACCGAACCTATCTCCTACTGTCTATCGGGCTGTTCTGTGTCGCCGCACCGCTGACCGTTGTCGCGGTCGTCAAGCGCTTCAAGGGTTCCGGGATGAAAAGAAAAACCGCCTAACGCTTGTTCGAAGACAGGTCGAAAGCCCCTTTCCGGTTTTTAGTGTGCGTCAGGCTTTGGGGCGTAATCAAGAAAAAAGGTCAGAATCAACCGCGCGAATTTTCGTCCGTGTAGTCATTGTGGCATAAGAAAGGCAAAAAGCGGATCGCGGGGTCGTAAAAACCACTTACCCCGCGATAACACACACGAGCATCGCGGCGTAAGCGCCCCTTCTTCTCGCGACGGCGCGATACGCTTTTGTATATGTCCGAAAACAGGGTTCGCACAGAGAACACAGAGGGCACGGAGGAGTGCCAAAAACTTAAAACCTGCCGGACTGAAGTCCAGCGTTCCCAGGGCGTTCCCAAGCGAAAACATCGCGGCGTAAGAAAGGCAAAGGGGGATCGCGAGACTTCGTGGGTTTCCGAAGTCAGCCCGCCGGTTAACCCGCGATAACACACACCTTCATCCTCATTCCATTTTTTGCTACGCCTCGATCTTATACCCGCACTTTTGCCGTCGCTTTGGAAGCGTAGAACCATACTGGCGGAAGGGCGCCGTCAACGTGGAGCCGTGTCACCAAACCGTAAGACTTGATGGATAGCTATCTCTTTTTTGCCGTGAAGTTCCCCGTTTTCGGGAAGGCGCCTCCGCTGCTCACCGTCCCCTTAAGGGTGTTGTTGTCAATGACCGTCGCTTTGAACGTGATCTCTCCGTTGTAGAAGGACTTCCCGTTGAATGTCAATTCGTTGCTGCTGACGATTCGTCCGGTCACGTTCGTCGTTCCGAAGGTGTCTTTCCAGGTCAGGGTGATCGACGTTTGACCGTGGGTGATTTGAGCGCTCATCGTTTCGTCGAAGATGCCGAGCGTCCAAGAGAAATCCCATTGGCCCGTGAGGTTGTAGCGCAAAGAAGGGCTTCCCGACTGCGCCCAATCCCACGTGCGGTTTTCGTACAGAATGACCTTTCGACCGTCATCGGTCGTCGCGATCATCGGGCCACAGACGAGTGTCGTCACGGAAAAAACGGTCAGCAAGATGAACAGTATCTTTCGCATAAATTCCTCCTTCAATCACTAGACTCGACATTCAACAGATGAAGTTCGGGAAGAACAGAAAAGCGGTTCTTCGGGGACAGGATCCAGTCCAGATCATTTGAAAAGCCCAGGCTTCTCAAGGTCATCGCGTGGCGCACGTGATGTAAGGTGGCTCTAAGCATTGACTCGTCTTGGAGTCTTGGGGCCAAGAACTCGGCAAGCGTCTTTTCGTCGGAAACGGGTGCTTCATCGTACCGTTTCAGAGTGCGCCAGAACAGGGCGCCCACGCCGAAATCCTCTAAGGACAAGCGGTTGCGGGTTCCCGCGCAGAGAATCGTGACCCGTCCCCTTCCGCGTCCGTCGATGACAAAGTTTCTCTCCACCCAGGAAACGGCGGCCTCAAAGTTGACCAAGGAGAGGGCGAACAGACGACCGGTCTTTTTCCAGAAAGCCGCGGCGGCCCGTGTCCCATTCGTTGTGGTCAACACGACTGTTTTCCCCGTCAAAGAGCGGTTTTCCAGCTCCGTGGGCGAGTTGCCCCCGTCAAAGCCCGGAGGGGCGACCCCTCCCCGTTCGCCGTATAAGAGCACTTCCGGATGGCGTTCTTTCCAACACAAGGCGGCCTGAACCTCCGCGGTCAAAAAAAACCGTTCCGCGCCCCGTTGGGCCAAGGCCACCACCATGCTGCTCGCCCGGTAAACGTCGATTAAAAAACAGACGTCGGAGGGTTCGTAAAGGGTTTCGCAACCCGTATAATAGAAGGGAATGAGGTCGATCTCCATTGCGCTATTTCAACAGCTCGAAGTCGATTTCACCGCGAACGTGGTCGATGCCTTTGACCCGAACTTCCAAGATATCCCCGATCTTATAGACCTTTCGCGTCCTCTCGCCCACCAAGATGTTGCGCTCCTCGTCGAAGACGAAGTAGTCGTCGAGCGTTGAAATCGGGATAAGGCCGGGGATGAGTTTTTCGGGCACTTCGACGAAAAGGCCAAACCGTGCGACGTTCGTGACCACAACTTGGTACAGTTCGGCCAGGTTCCGACTCACGTAGTTGACTTTTTTCAGCGCGACCAAATCCCACTCCGCCTCGCTGGAAACGCGCTCCCGCACCGAAGACTGCCTGGCGATCTTCGTCAGCTGTTCCGAGTTATAGGGGGCCGGCCTGTGTTCCATCCACCCTTTCAGCATCCGGTGAACGACGAGGTCCGGGTATCTCCGAATCGGCGCGGTGAAATGGGTGTAGTTCTCCGAGGCGAGGCCGTAATGTCCGATGTTTTCCTCACTGTAGAGCGCGCGCTTCATCGATCGGATGACCAATCGCTGTATGCTGCTTTTCAACGGGTGGTCCTGGAGGGTTTCGAGATACGCTTGGATGTCCGAAGAGCGCATCTCCTTCGGCAGCTTCTTCTGTACGCCCAACGCGAGGAGGTACCTTTTTAGCTGGATCAGTGTCTCAGGATCCGGGCGTTCGTGGACCCGGTAAATGAAGGCCTCTGGCTTGTCGGCGAAGATAGAGGCGACGGTTTCGTTGGCCAACAGCATGAATTCCTCGATGAAAGACTCCGCTCGATCGCGTTTTTTGACCAAGATGTCGAGGGCGTTCCCCACTTCATCGAGCGGGATCTCGACCTCTCCGCTCTCGATCTCAATAATCGCTCCTCTGCTTTTCCGGTTCTCTCTGAGGATTTTGGCCAGTTCGTCCATCAGGATCAGGGCCTGCCCGATCTCAGGGTTTTTCGCGAACAACTTCGCGCCCTCGGAGGGGGTGTTTCCATTCAAGAAGTCATTCACTGCGGTGTAAGTCAGTCGTTTTTTGCTTTTTATCACGCCTTCGTGACATTCGTACCGCACGAGGCGGCCGTTCGAGTCTACTTCCATCTCCAAAGAGAGCGTCAACCGAGACCGGTTCTCTATCAGAGAACAAATCCCGTTGGACAGCGCGAGGGGCAACATCGGGACGACCGTGTCGAGCAGGTAGGTGCTGGTACCTCGTCGGTAAGCCTCGCGATCGAGCTCCGAATCCATAGGGACGTACGCGGATACGTCGGCGATGTGGACTCCCAGCAGGTAATGGCCGTTGTCCAGCTTTTCGATCCCGACAGCGTCGTCGAAGTCTTTCGCGGTCTCTTTATCGATGGTGAAAACGATCTGATTCCGGTAATCCTTTCGGTTTTTGGTATCTTTCGGGAAGATGCGATCGGGTATACGTTTAGCCTCTTCCATAACACCCTGGGGGAAGTCTTCGGGAAAAGGCAGCCCGTGTTTGACGATCACAGTGGGTAGATGGACCCGCGGATCTTCGATCGACCCCAGATAGTGGGTGATCTTGGCCACCGGGGTTTTTTTCTTCGACGGGTAGGATACGATGTGGGCAATCACCTTCGAACCCAGCTCGCTACCGAGCCGGTCTGGTTTTTCCGCTCCTGTGAGGTAATAGCGAAGTCCCATGCGCTTGTCGTCGGGAATGATGAAGTAGTTTTGCCCTTCGCGCGCCAGGATGCCCACCACGTCTTTCTGGTTCCTTTGCAGGATCTTCACGACCTGCGCCCGACGCCAGTCTTTGTAGAACCCGCTCGGTTTTATTTGTACCAGATCGTGATGAATGGCGTATTTCGAGTCTTCCGGAAAGATCACGTACTCGATTCCGTCGCTGGCCGCGCAAAAGGCGATATGGCCATTTCGGCTGAAATCTAGTAGCCCCGCAATTCCGTGAGAAGAGGCCTTCTCTCCGGACTCGGACGCCTCCTCGTCTTCGGGTATTCGATAACGGTTCGTCTCATTCTTTTCTATCGCGCCTTCGGCCTCGAGACGTTTGATGAAGGCGCGAAATTCCGCTTTTTCGCTCTTGGTGTTGGCGCCGAAAACTCTGTACAGTTCCCTCAATAGAAGGGGCACGGCTTGTGTTCTCAGGTGCTCCAATACCGCGCTTTTGTCTTTTTGCATTGGTTTACTCCTTCGTCCCGCGCTATGCGCAGAACTATTGTTAAAAATAACAGATCTTTCCTGGGGGAACGACGTTCACTTTGACATTGTTTTCGGCCATCTTGCGTTCGAACTTTTCGATCCGTTCGCGAAGGGAGTCGGTATACCGACTGGAAATGTGGTAAAGGTAGAGTTCCTTCGGTTTCGCTGCCAGTACGGGCTCGACCAATTCTTCCAGCGACGTATGGTTTTCCCCTTTCCGCTCATCGATGTCGAGGAAGGTGCACTCGTGGAAAAGCGTGTCGGTGTTTTCCATACGCGAACGGGGCATCACCAGCCCGTCACCGCTGTAGGTGAACAGATTTTGATCGTAGTATTCGGATATCTCCTCAGAGCCTTTGCTCTGAATCGCTTTACGGATATCGGATTGGGACATCGACCGATACGGCTCCTTCAAGCGTTTTCGTGTTTCCTTGATATGAAAGCCCAGGGTGCATTCGGTTTCCATATGCTTCGTGGAGAAGGCTTCCAGGTACCGGCTCTTCTTCGCCTTTCGGTCTAAGGCCGAGCGGGTGGGAGCGCCCTCCTCTTTTGGGAAGAGCGGTAGGGTGAAGCCTTCGTCGATCTCTCGAACGAGGATATCGTACCGCAAGCGATTGCTGGACTCCACGATGAACTCCAGATACTTGCGTATTCTGGATGAGCTGCTGTGATAATATATTTCGAGGGGCTTTTCACGTTCGCCCATCGCGCTGTTCCGGGTGTTCAAGAATCCCCAGAGACCGGAAATGTGATCGGCGTGGCCGTGAGACAGAAAAATGCGCTGAACCGCGTAGATCTTGTTGGTCAGAAAGGTGCTGACGCCCTCTCCGCAATCGAACATAATCCGATCGGGCGCGTAGTAGAGCCACGTGGAATACATGGCCTTTGAAAAAACAATGATCTCCAATCTATTCCTCCGTTTTCTATTCTAGGGCGTTTTCTCGACCTTGATTTTGAGAACTCCTCTGACCCCTCCCGAGAACTTCACGCCGACCTCGTACACCCCTATCTCCTTGATCGGTGCGGACAACGAGATACAACGTTTGTCCACCGGCTCTTCAAGCACCTTTTCCAGTTCTTGCGCGATGTCGGCGTTCGTGATCGAACCGTACAGCTTCTTCCCCTCGCCCGCTTTGGCGTAAATGGTGAAAAACTCCTTGGTCAGACGGTCCAGTTTCTCCTGGCTTTTCTGCTGCATCTTATCTTGATGATCTTTACGTATCTGCGCGATGGATTGGGAATGCTTGAGGGTCCCTTCGGTCGCTTCTTTCACCAACCCCTTAGGAATGAGGAAATTCCTCGCGTAACCGTCGGCGACGGTCTTCACTTCCCCTTTCTTACCTATTTTTGGAACGTCTTGCAGTAAAATGACTTTCATCGTGAGTCCTCCTTCCTTCGATTCTTGACGCTTAATGCGTCCTTATCAATCGGTCTTCGCATATTTCAATCTTCGTTATTGTTGTTGTGGTCTGGCCACGCACGCGCTTCAAAAAACTCGCTAACAAGAATAATCGAGTTCGACACGCCGTTTGATCCCTTCGTGAAGCTCCAGAATCTGTGAGAGTTCCGTCACTTCATAGGCCTCCTGGGATAAGACGGTTCTTTCGACGAGGCGCGTCAGCTCTCCAAAAGTCACCTTTCGTTGTAGGAACAAGAGGACTGCCGCTTCGTTCGCTGCGTTGAGCGCGATTCTCAAAGAGCTAGGCGCGTCTATGACCGCTTGGGCCAACCGTAACGGGGGATGGACTGCCGTGTCGGCCGGTTTCAGGATCATCGGCTCGAAGAGGCTGCGCGGATCTTCCACGGCGGTTCCGTTCTCTTCCAAAACCGACACCCGTTCGGGGTAGGTCAAGGAGTAGGCGATCGGGATCCGCATATCGGGCGGTCCAGCGTGGATCTTGAAATGCCCGTCCCAGTACGCGAGGACCGCGTGAACGAAACTGTTGTGACAGAAAGCGGCCGCGATCGTTTCCTTCGGCAAATCGAAAAGGAACTTCGCCTCGATCATCTCCAGCGCTTTATTCATCAACGTGGCGGAATCCACCGTGATCTTTGCGCCCATCTGCCAGTTGGGGTGTCGCAGGACCTGCTCCACGCTCGCGTTCTCTTTACGCGACTCGTCCCAGTCGCGTAAAGCGCCCCCGGAAGCGGTGATATAGACCTTGCGTATTTCCTTGCGATCGGTGCCCAACAAAAGTTGAAACAGCCCGCTGTGCTCGCTGTCGACCGGTATCAACTCTTTGCCTAAGGCTTTGGCCCTCTCGGGAATCAGTCGCCCACCGAGCACGACGGACTCTTTGTTGGCCAAACAGAGCCTCTTCGAGGTCTCGAGGGCCTTCAAGGCATAAGACAGAGAGATTCCGCCGGAAGAGGCGATCATCGTCATATCGGGGTGCAGCGCGTCCAGCATC
>Ga0116173_1003370_pt1 | contig 11965 bp, 10 predicted proteins | sample AD_UKC085_MetaG_FD_89800 | JGI IMG/M metagenome (GOLD analysis project Ga0116173, IMG submission 89800) | Active sludge microbial communities of municipal wastewater-treating anaerobic digesters from USA - AD_UKC085_MetaG | ecosystem: Engineered > Bioreactor > Anaerobic > Digestate | place: USA...
AGCGAGGGGACGGGTTTGACCTACAAAGAATATGCGCCTAACAGAGTTTGTAAAACAGCCAATAACAGCGATGTGGTTTACAACACTGAAAACGGTATGATATGGGAAGCGGCAATAGCTCATTCAAAATCAGCAACCAGAACTGACTCGTATTCGAGTTGCCAGAACTATACTCATGGCGGTGTTTCGGGCTGGTATCTTCCTCATTTTAATCAAATCCAGTTAAATAACAGCGACACCCATCCAAATTTTATTGCAGGAAGCAGCGCAATCTGGAGTCAGACTCAGCACTGGACGACAAGCGATAACGGCTTTATGATGATGACAGAAAAACAGGGTGTTGTGATTCCGTTCTGGATTGCAAGAGGGATGTCTTTCACCGTCAGCTATAATTATATGTGCGTCAACTATCTTAACGAATGATTTCTTTTTAGATCTTCTTTGTTGACTTGAAAAAATCCACGATATCTTTAAGATTTCTCTGATTTGCCGTGTCAATAGGAGTGTTGCCTGAGCTATCTTTTACATCAACGCTTGCTCCTGAATTAACGAGCACTTTAACCATGTCAAGGCGGTTATATTCAACTGCGAAATGAAGTGCAGTCTTACCTGTTTTTTCTGAAAAATTGATGTTCTTTGATTTCGGGGCGAGAAGTTCGACAAGTTTCGGCTTATTGTTCCTTACGGCATACATCAATGCTGTAAAACCGGAATAGTTGTCGGTTTCATCGGGGTTTGCCCCTTTTTCAAGAAGGAGAACAGCAATATCTTCAAAACCCATGCTGACAGAAGCGATCAGCGGGCCGTAACCGTTTGATGCAACTACATTAGGTGAAGCCCCTTTTGCAAGGATCGTTTCAACAAGTTTTTTATTGCCTGACGCACAGGAATAATAGAGCATTGAATATCCGGCACTGTCGATATAATTTGTATCAGCCCCTTTTGCAATGAGAATATCTGCCGCTGAGAATTTCTTATAAGTTATTGCTTCCTTAAGCGGAGTGTAACCGTCACTTGAAGCAAAATTGATGTTGGCCCCTTTTGAAATGAGATATTCCATTATATCTATGAATCCCATTCTGGAAGCGATTTGAAGGGGGCTGTAACCACTCTGGTCAAGGTCATTCACACCGGCTTTTTTCCCTTCGACAATCTCTTTTACAGATTTCATGTCACCAGTCTGAACAGAGTAGGAGAGTGTTCCTTTCTTGGCAGTTCCCACAGCCCCGTAATTATCGTAGTAATTGTCGTAATAAGGATATCCATACTGATTATACTGCGGTGTTACAGCTGCCTGCTTTTCCGGCATTTTAATGTCTGCCGCTTTGTTGAAACCGTCTTCAAACCCTTTTGCATAAGCCGATGCATAGGTCTTTGCATAATTTGATTCAGGCGAAGCCGTTGCACAACCTGAAACAACTAGAATCGCGATCATTAAAAGATAAAATCTCATTTTCCCCTCCGTTAAATTGACTCATAATGATAAACCAAAGGGGTTTTATTTACAAGAAAAGAGATGAAAGAGGGAAAAGCAAGCTACCCGGAAGGGATTTTTTCCTTTTCAAAGATTTTCCAGATTGCATAAAGAGGAATGGAATATAAGTTGTCTGTTTTTGAGAAATTCCTTTCTGAAAAATGGAATCCTTCAACGGAATTGCCTTTTTCCTTTAAGAACTGATGAATGCTTTTCAAATGTCCCGATGTTCCGCTTTTAACTTCTACCGGAACGATCTTTCCTTCAAAAACATCTACATAATCAACCTCTGCATTTGCACCTTTTTTCTCTCTAACCCAGTAAAAAAGCTGTTTTTTTGAAAGATAATCTGAATATGCAAGCAGTTCCGTGCCGACAAATGTTTCTGCAAGAACACCTTTATTCACGATCGTCTGAGCAGGGTTGAATATCCAATCCCCGGTTTCAATACCCAAAACTGTCTGACTTAAAGCAACATCAAGAAATATCGCTTTAAAGAACGAACTTTTGGTTTCAGCTCCAAGAGGTAATCCGTTAGATGCAGAATGGACAACAGAGTGAATGACGCCTGCTTTTTCAAGAAGATCAAAAGCATTTTTCAGGTCTCTTGATCTTGCACCGGCATCAACTTTTGAATAGACAAATTTTTCTCCGCAAAGTCGCGGAACCGCCTTGAAAACCGTTTCAACAAAATCAATTTTGTTCTGTCGGGCATATTTTGAAAAATCCTGTTTATATGTGTCGATCAGATCGTTGTGAACATTTTTGACATCTTCAATGTTTTTAGTTTCATTCCATTTTATTACTGCTTCCGGCATTCCCCCCACAGCAAAATATTCACCGAGAATAGAAAGAAGACGGTTGTGAAAAATGTCATCGATGTTTTTTGTATTATCGTGATCCTGAATATAGCTGTAAAGCTGTCCGTTGTCTGTGGCAAAAAGGAATTCTGCGAATGAAAGCGGATACATATAAAGATTTCTAACCCTTCCGACAGGGATTCCGATCTTTTCAACAATGAAATCAACCAGCGATCCGGCGGCAATTACATGAAGATCGGGCATCAGTTCATAAAAATAACGGAGCGATGTCACTGCCTGCGGGGATTTCTGTATCTCATCAAGAAAAAGAAGCGTTCTGCCCGGCTCGATCCTGCATTTCACAGCAGCCGATATTTTGGGAATAAGCGTCTGTGGCTGAAGATCATTCTCAAAAATTTTCACAAGCTCCGGCATAAGTTCAAAGTTAACTTCGGCGAAATACTCAAATTCTTTTCCGAACTGTTTGACGAGATAGCTTTTCCCGACCTGTCTTGCACCTCTGATAAGAAGTGGTTTTCTGCTGTTGGACTCTTTCCATTTTTGCAGATAGCTATAAATTTTTCTGCGCATTGACACCTCCTTGACGGAACAAAAAAACACTCTTTTTAAATATTACGAAATAATACAATAAAATCAAGCAAATAGTTAAAAAATTGGCAATTTACATAGGGTGTTTGATGCCAAATTTGGCTATTTTACGGGGGGTGTTTGATGTCAAATTTGGCTATTTTACGGGGGGTGTTTGATTTTTGTTGTAAGGGTGAAAAATCTTTCACCCGACGAATATTTGTGTATAGTTACTGAAGTTTTTTTGATGAGGAGTTGGATATTATGAAAACCATCATTACAGAGCGGATTCCGATAAAAATGTGGCTTGAAGAGATTGAGGATGGTGCTCTTGTTCAGGCAGAAAATCTTGCAAATTTCCCTTTTTCTTTCAGTCATATTGCAATTATGCCTGATGCTCACGAAGGTTACGGAATGCCGATTGGCGGAGTGCTTGCAACTGAAAAGGTTATTATTCCGAATGCTGTGGGCGTTGACATCGGTTGTGGAATGTGTGCTGTGAGAACATCTGCGGAAAACATCAGCAGAAAAGAACTTCTTAAAATTGTTGATGAACTTAGAAAAGCCGTTCCTGTCGGTTCAAATCATCATAAAGAGCCTCAGAAAAAGGATCTTATGCCCGAAATGACAGGAAAGATGAAAATAATTGAAGAGGAATATGAAAATGCTCTTTTTCAGATCGGCACTCTCGGCGGAGGCAACCATTTTATTGAAGTTCAGAAAGGAAATGACGGATTTATCTGGCTCATGATTCATTCTGGGAGCCGGAATATCGGATATAAAGTTGCGGGCTATTATAACCAGCTTGCAATAGAGCTCCGTGATGAATTTAAAAGTGAAATTCCTTTGTCGTGGCAGCTTGATTATCTTCCTCTTGAATCTGTTGAAGGGAAAAATTATGTTGATGAAATGAATTTCTGCGTCAGTTTTGCCTTTGCAAACAGATTGCTGATGATGGAACGGTTTAAAAATATCTTTCTTGATGCATGCAACGAAAAAAATGTCTCTTTTGAACCGGTTATCAACATTGCACACAACTATGCCGCTTTTGAAAATCACTTTGGAAAAAGTGTTGCAGTGCACAGAAAAGGGGCAACTTCGGCAAAAAAAGGAGAAAAAGGAATAATTCCCGGATCTCAGGGTGCAAAAAGTTATATTGTGGAAGGGTTGGGAAACCCTGAAAGTTTTGAATCGTGCTCTCACGGAGCCGGAAGAAAAATGGGAAGGAGGGAAGCGATAAGAAAGCTCGATCTTGATGAAGAAATCCAAAAGCTTAATAAAATCGGAGTCATACACTCAATCAGAAAACAAAATGATCTTGAAGAAGCGGCAGGAGCATACAAAGATATTTGCGAAGTAATGTCCAACCAGAAAGATCTTGTTAAAATAATAGTGGAACTTTCACCTCTTGCCGTTATGAAAGGGTGAAAAAGTGCGAGAATTAATCCGGGTGGATGCGGCTACCGGACAGCCCGTTTTTGTTTGGGAAGATCTGATTTGAAGATAAATCTTAGAAAAACGACTGAACTTTCATTAATATTGCAAAATATCGAAGAAAATACAGCTGTTCTTATAAAAGTGAGCGGCAGAATTTCGCACAAAACACTTGTTGCTTCCTCTGCATATATGAAATCGGGGAATAAAAGAATTCATCTTGATATTTCAAATACTTTTGGAATTGACAATATTCCTGAAAAATGTTTTGAGAACTGTATAGATTTAAAAAAGATTGATCTTCCTTTGAAAATAAGAGAAATCGGAGAACGGGCTTTTTGTGCAAGCGGTTTGACAGAAATTGTTATTCCCCAAAAAGTTGTCAGATTTTATTCCGGATGTTTTTTTGAATGTGAGTCGCTTGAAAAAGTTTCTATCCTTTCAGATGTGTTTTTTTATGAATTCGATTATGTCAGAAAAGAGGGTCCGTTTGAATCGTGCAAATCGTTAAAAGAAGCGATTCTGCCTGCAAAACTATATAAAATCGGTGCAAGAATGTTTGCATCCTGTACTTCTCTTAAAAAAATTAATATCCCTGAAAAACTGTCGGTTTTTGAATTCGGAGCATTTATGAATTGTGAGGAACTTCAAAATATCAAGGTAGGAAAAGATGTTATTATTATAGATGATTATGCTTTTTCCGGATGTTCCGGTGACATTACGGTTGACAAAGAAAATCGCAAATACAGCAGTTATGACGGAATGCTTTTTGACAAAGGGAAAGAGCGGTTGCTGTCTGTTCCGGCAGGCAAAACATTAGTGACAATTCCGGAATCTGTTAAAATAATAGGAGCCGGTGCTTTTTCTGATTGCAGAAAAATAAAAGAGATCACAATTCCAAATACGGTCAATGAAATAGAATGCGGTGCTTTTTGCGGCTGCTCACAATTAGAGAATATTCATCTGCCTGAAAATATTGAAGTAATTGAAAGCGGACTTTTCAACAGCTGCATAAATCTCAAAAACATCAATCTTCCAGAGAAAATAAAATTAATAGAAGCAGGTGTTTTTTATAACTGTACTAAACTGGAAAATCTATTAATTCCGGAAAGTGTGGAGGAAGTGGGCGAGTCTGTTTTTGAAAGTTGTATAAATCTTGAAAGAATAGAGATTCCTCAAAAAATTAAGTATCTCAGGAAGAAATTTTTTAAAGGATGTCAGAAGCTGGAAAAGATTCACATTCCCGATTCTGTTAAAAAAATCGGTCATAATATTTTTGAAGCATGTATAATTCTGAAAAAAGTTCAACTATCTGAAAATATTAGAAGAATCAGTAAATACGCATTTAAGGACTGTGTAGGTATTGAAGAGATAAATCTTCATGAAAAGATAAGAAAAATAAGAGATGGTGCATTTTGGGGATGTGTCAATCTTAAAAACATTAAACTTCCACGAAAAGTTACAAGGATAAGCAATCATACTTTTCACGGCTGTGAAAATTTAGAACAAATCAGTATCCCTGAAAATTTAATCACAATAGGAAAGCATGCTTTTGAAGGATGTTCCGGCTTAAAAGAAATTGTAATCCCTGAGCATGTTATAAGAATAGAAGAGTCTGCTTTCAAAAACTGCACAAGCTTAAAAATTGTGAGAATTCCGGAAAGTGTCAGAGTTATTGAAGAAAATGCTTTCGAGGGATGTGACGACCTTGAGGTTATTTATGTTCCTTCAAGCATAAAAAGATGCGGAAACATTAAAGGAATGGTCAAATACAACCGGAAAAAAGGTATCAATATTTTTTAGGTATTGCTGTAATGATGAGCATAAAAATCAAGGTGTTAGATTTTTTCACAGGAAGCACTTGAAAAAGTTGAAAATTTAAGATTTCCCTCTAAATCCCATATTTCTTTTTTATTATTAATTCCAGCGACAGTGACAATTCCGATATTTGGCTCTTCGAAAGATTCTTTAATAAAATCAGGATATTCCGTTGCCTCTACAAGCTTGATTTCAGTGCCTGTTGCTTCTCTTATGATAAAATAGCTGCCGCTGACAGAAACAATCCTCCCTGTGGAAAGCTGAAAAACTTTTCTAACAAAAAAATGATTGTTCCACTTTTCAATGAATTCCCCCGAACTAGTCCATAGTTTGATGTAATAACTTCTTCCATATGTAAGAATTCGTCCGTCGCTAAGCTCAATAACATTAAGTCTTGCACCGTCAAACAGTTCATTTCTGTCGAGAATTGCCAATAGATTTAAGCTGTTGTCAAAGAGTAAAATACCAGGGGCTTCTTCCTCGTTTCGTCCATTTTTTGGAATTACAGCGGTTTTTCCGCTTTTTAGGGAGACAATTTTTCTGATGTTGTCTTCAGATATATAATGAGAAAATTTGTTCATGGTTTATTCTTCCAACGATTTATAAATGTTCTGAAACAGCAGAATCTGATAAACCATTTTGTAATAGCCGGTTTTCAAATAATTCTGCCACTTAAATTCATTTTTCTCTGCTTCATAGATTATTTTTCTTAGTTCAGGAATTCTTTCGGCGAGAAGTTTTTCATATGCAGCAACTCCGTTCTTTTTTATGAATAGCGTTATCAATTTTTCGAGTTTTTCAGCTTTTTGAGAGATACTTTTATCAGCCCACAATTCGAAATCCTTAATCTTCTTCCTGTATTCTTCATCGCTACCTTCAAATTTATCAGGATTAAGATCTGCGTCCATTTTGTTCAGGGTTTCAATGTTCTTTTTGATTTCATAAGCCGAATTGATGATTTGATCCTTCAAAGTTGCTGCAGAAATGCTTTCTGAAAACAATGCCAATACACTGAAAATAATAAAAAAATGCTTCATTTTAATCTCCCAAAGAAGTTGTTACATAGAAGATTATACTGATGAGCTGCGTCAGATAGTGTCGGGGTGGTATTATTTTTTAGGGAATTCAGAAAAATTGCTATCTTCTGAAAGTTTGACATTTTCTGGGTTCACAACAATGAAGAAAATTTCTTTAGAGTTGTTTTCAACATAAATTTTAAAATTAAGATTTTTTCCGTTTAGCATTTTTCTTTTTTTGTCTATATCCTTCTTAAAATTAACACCACGATTTCTATGCTGATAAATTATAACCGTGTTTTCTCTGAATTCGTCTATTTCTTCAACTGACAAATGTTCCTTAGTCTTTTTTCCTTTTATTCCTGTATCTGGATCAAGAAAGATGATTCCCTTTAAATTTTCTTTGTTTTCGAGTTTATCTATCACAGCTATATTTTTTTTCACACCAAGATAATTGCGAACCCCATCATAATATTTTTCCCAAAGAGCTTTTACATCCCAAAGACCGTTTTCATCTTTTGTGCCGAATATAGCTGATAAAAAATTTTTACGCTCTTGGTCTTTACATTCTGATTTCATTGGGTAAATTGTTAATTCTTCGGATTCGCTTGCTTCCACAAATTCTTTTAAAAATCGGTATTTAATGATGTCGAGTTTGTCAAACATGTACTTGGTGTTCATGGCTTTCTCCTTTCAATGGTCTTTAATTTTTTCATGTAGTTGTTCGATTCTTTTTATCCATTCGGATCTAAATGATTCGGGGTTGAGTGCTTCTGCATAAGGTGAATAATAAAAAACACGGTCAAGGATTTCCTGATAGTCAGCTACAGGAAGAGAAAGATCAAGATATTCACCATTATTATCTGTTCCAGAGTTAATCCGCTGTTTTGGATGCCATTTCTGTCGTGAAATCATTTGGTTGACAGGATATCTGAATCTGATTGTAACGGTTTCAGTGTTGCTGGACTTGAAAATGCCGAACCCTTCTGAAATAAACCGCTCTATTTCATCGGCTTCGATAATTTGAGAAAACAGTTCAGTCATTATTTTTAAACTGGTTATTCTGCTTATCATAAAAGTTCGCAACGACTTTGCTTTGTGACAGTAGGAAATCAGATACCATTTTCCGGAGTAGTTGAGAATATGCTGAGGTTCAATATCACGAGTACTTTTTCTGCCGTTTCCGTCAATATAGTCAATCTGTATAATTGTTTTGTTGCGCATTGACAAAATTACAGTTTCTATTGTTTCAGAGTTTAAAAAAAGTTCTTCTTCAGGCAGAGCGTAGCTTATTCTTTGAGAAATAGGTTGTAATTCTTCCCCGATACATTTTTCAACGGCATCAAGAATGTTTTCGGAAAAAAATGGAACATAACACCGTTTATTAAGTAAGTCTCGTAAAAATGCGGAAAGAACCATCGTTTTTTCATCAGTGTAGTTTAGCATATCAAACGGCTTTTCATAACGGTAGGCATGATGTTGAAAAGAATAAACAAGCGGTGCCTGAAGAAAGCATTTCATATACGAAACATCTCTCTGGACGGTGCGGTTGTTCACCTCAAATTTTTCAATTATTTCAGAGGTTCTTACAAATCCTCTCTCTTTTATTCTCCGGTGAATAAAAAGAATCCTTTCAAGATTGCCACGAGATTGATTTTTCATTTCTTATCTCCTCCTTCCGTCTTTGTTAAAAGTATTATAAAAATTACAAATTACAAAACAATATTAATGATGAACCAAGACACCAAATGTCGTATTTGCAAATACATATGTTTTCGATGTGACACACAAGTTATACTGGATAGGGATATTGCAGAGTTTTTCGGAGTTGAAACAAAAGTGCTTACCCAGGCAGTAAAAAGAAACCCTGAAAGATTTCCGCAGAATTTTTGTTTTCAGCTTGACAAAGAAGAGCTTAATAATTGGAAGTCACAATTTGTGACATCCAACCAGATAAAAAAGGGTCTTAGAAAAAGACCATTTGCTTTCTCGGAACAGGGAGTATTGCTTGAAGGTCAGGTTTTTGAAGCACACAAATTCGTTTCAGATATTGTGTCGGTTTTTCCAAAATGGATGTTGAAGTGACGAAGATGCTGGCAAGAATTTATTCCCGTTGAGAAAAAAGGCAACATCTTGAAAAAGTTTGAAATTAAGATATTATTCACAGGGCTGAGAATTGCCGCTGCGAATGCCCCTGTGAAAGCAGGAGAATTAATCCGGGTGGATGCGGCTACCGGACAGCCCTAATCTCATCAATATTCATAAAGGTATCAATATTTTTTAGGTCTTAATAAATAGGAAATCGAGATTATAAACGGCCAGAATACAATCCAAATAAGAAAAATAGAAATGGGTGTCACAACAAAAGATGCCAGCCATATATTCCCCTGATATGGATCCGTTCCGGTAGTTAATATTATAAAAGAGACTAAATATCCAGTCACAACATTTATGATTTCAAAAAAAGGTAAGTTTTGAAAATTCCGATTTGTTTTTACTTTTTGAATGTAAAGTTTTTTCAGCTTTTTCAACATGATGTTTCTCCAAAAGCGGAGTGGAGGGCCAGCATCACCCCTCATACACGGTATCAAAAGATCTCGTCCGTAGGCCACGCCGTAAATTTCCTACTGTCACTCCGCATTGAAATTATAACGAAATAAATTTTTTTGGCAAATTGACACGATGTAAGGGCAAAAGATTTTTCGCCCCTACGGCAACACCTTGAAAAAATAAGAAAAAAGTTCAAATTATGAGAAGTTTGTAATATCATCGCTTGTTTAAGATTTTAATAGCAGAGGCAGATATGGACATTCGTTCTTACATTTCAAACATTTCCAAGAGTTATTCATCCGGTAGAGCAACAGAACACACTTACCGTGGAGATCTTGCACAACTCATTGAAGCGATCATTCCCGGAATAAAGGCGACCAACGAACCGAAACGGCAGGAGTGCGGAGCTCCCGACTATATTCTGACGAATAAGAATAATCTTCCGGTCGGCTATATTGAGGCAAAGGATATCGGAATAAACCTCAGGGAAACTGAAAAATCTGAACAGCTAAACCGATATAAGGAAAGTCTTGATAATCTGATTCTGACCGATTATCTGGAATTTCGTTTTTACCGGAACGGCGAAAAAGTTCACACAATTTCAATTGCGGAAGCCGATAACGGAAAGATCACACCCCTCAAAGATTCCTGGGACAATTTTGAACTATACCTGAAAGAATTCTGCACTTATCACATCCAGAGCATAACTTCGCCTGAACAGCTTGCAAAAATGATGGCAGGAAAAGCCCGTCTGATGAAGGATATTATTTACAATGCGGTCACAAACGAAGCGGAAACAACGCTCAAAGATCAGCTTGATGCATTCAAGAAGATTCTAATTCACGATATGGACGAAAGCACCTTTGCCGATATTTACGCTCAGACAATCGCTTACGGTCTTTTTGCGGCCAGATTGAATGATGATACACCGGAGACATTTTCACGGCAGGAGGCATTGCAGCTTGTTCCGCAGTCAAACCCTTTTCTCAAGAAGCTTTTCGGCTACATTGCGGGATTTGAACTTGATGACCGCCTTGTCTGGATAGTTGATGCCTTGGCGGAAGTTTTCGGTGCATGTAATTTGCAGGAGATTTTGAAAAACTTCGGCAGATCTACACAAACACAAGATCCGATGCTTCATTTTTATGAAACATTCCTGAAGGAGTATGATTCAAAGCTCAGAAAATCAAGGGGAGTTTATTACACACCGGAACCGGTTGTGAACTTTATTGTCAGAGCGGTTGATGACATTTTGAAATCAGAATTCAATCTCCCGAAAGGTCTTGCAGATACAAGCAAGGCAAAAATTCAGATGGATGTTCCGACAAAAGGGGGAAGAACCACAAAGATTGACAAGGAAGTTCACAAAGTTCAGATACTTGATCCGGCGACAGGGACGGGAACTTTTCTTGCCGAAGTCGTGCGGCATATTTACAGCAGTCAGTTTGAAAAACAGCAGGGCATGTGGTCCAATTATGTTGAGGAACATCTTCTGCCCCGGCTTCACGGATTTGAAATACTCATGGCAAGTTACACGATGTGTCACCTGAAACTTGAAATGTTACTGAAAGAGACGGGATATAAACCGAAAAATCAGCAGAGATTACAGGTATATTTAACCAATTCGCTTGAAGAACCTAACCCTTACACCGGAACGATCTTCGCATCATGGCTTTCACAGGAAGCAGCAGAAGCAAATTATATCAAAAGAGAATCACCGGTCATGGTGGTGCTTGGGAATCCGCCGTATGCTGTTAGTAGTACAAATAAAAATGAATGGATTCAAGGACTTATTGCGGATTACAAAAAAGATCTGAATGAAAGAAAAATTAACCTTGATGACGACTACATCAAGTTTGTTCGCTATGGCGAATATTTCATTGAAAAGAATGGCGAAGGAATTCTGGCTTATATCTCAAACAACAGTTTTATTGACGGCATCACACATCGTCAGATGAGAAAACATCTTCTCGAAACATTCGACAAGATTTATATTCTGGATCTTCACGGCAATTCAAAAAAGAAAGAAACCGCACCTGATGGAAGCAAAGACGAAAATGTTTTTGATATTCAACAGGGCGTAAGCATTAATATTTTTGTGAAAACAAGAAAGAAAAGGAAAGGTGAACTTGCACAGATTTTTCACACAGATGTTTTTGGAAAAAGAGACAACAAATACAATTACTTGATTGAAAACAAAATAGAGTCCATCTATAAAAAAGAGATTAAATGTTTATTTCCCGGCTATTTTTTTGTTCCCAAAAATTTTGGTGGTTTTGAAGAAT
>Ga0116173_1003381_pt1 | contig 11939 bp, 8 predicted proteins | sample AD_UKC085_MetaG_FD_89800 | JGI IMG/M metagenome (GOLD analysis project Ga0116173, IMG submission 89800) | Active sludge microbial communities of municipal wastewater-treating anaerobic digesters from USA - AD_UKC085_MetaG | ecosystem: Engineered > Bioreactor > Anaerobic > Digestate | place: USA...
ACATTTTCATATCTTCATCAGAGAAATAAACGCAATGAAACGCGGTGAGCTTCTCGTTGAGATAATCAATGTCTTTCAGGAAAGAAACCGCCCCCTTGCCGAATTTTTCTTCGAGTTGTTTTTTCTCGGCGGCGTTTTCCAGCAGATGCAGTCCTATGGGAACATTAAATTCTCTGGATAGTTTTTTGACATCGGCCAGCAGCGGTCTGGAGCAGGTGTAAAGGGCGTGCGGTTCGATCATGATGTTGACCAGGGGATCATCCTGCCATTTTTCAATCAGCATTTTTGTGTAAGCAACGCCTTCGTCGGGAGTTTTGAAATTGGGTGAGGGGAAATCGAAGAGTACTTCGCCGACAAGACAGCGAATACCGGCTTCTTTGGCCGCGCGCGCCGTTTCATCCTCGAAAATATACATGTCGCAAAAAGTGGTCGTGCCGGACTTGATCATTTCAGCGGTGCCAAGCAACGAGCCCCAGTAAGCCAGGTCCGTGTTCACGTTTTTGGCTTCGGCGGGGAAAATATAATTATTGAGCCAGTCCATTAACGCCAGATCGTCGGCAATACCGCGAAAGCAGGTCATGGCCGCGTGCGTATGACAATTGACAAAGCCAGGCATGATTAAAGAATCCCCGGCTTCGACGGTTTTTTTTGCCGTGTATTGTTTTACTATTTTTTTCGAGTCGCCGACGGCAATAATTTCATCACCGTTGACCGCCACCGCCGCATTGTTCAGACAGGTGTTTTTGTCATCGAGCAGCAGCGCTCTGGCCCCGGTAATGATTAAATCAATGTCCTGCATATTCAGTATCCTTTTGATTTTTTGATTTCTTAGCATAACTTTTTTAAATTGTCACTTTGTCCGTGCTACGCCTGCGAGGCAATCTTTACGGGGCCAAAAAAAAGGGAACTTTATGGGCTCTTCTTTTGTCTAACCTGCAAAAGGCAAGCAAAAGCCGGAAAATTTAGAAGGAGGAACATATGAAAAAAATAATAATGGTCAGCTTTATGTTGTTGGTTTGGGCAAGTATTTCCGCGGCGTCAACTATTGGTAATGCGGTTGAGGTCAGTGTTATTACCGATAATGGCAGGATGCTGCCTTTTTATCAGGTCAAAAGCCGCCATAATCTGAAGAAGGTTTATGCTGAAGCCGTCAGGGGTGATTATTACCGGATTGTCGTACGCAACAAACTGAATCGCCGGGTGGGCGTGGTTATTGCGGTTGACGGCAGGAATATTATTTCCGGTGAAAAATCATGGCTGAAGAACACGGAACGGATGTATATTATTGACCCGTATTCCACCAACGAATATTCAGGATGGCGCACCGGGCAGGATAAGATTAACCGTTTTTATTTTACCGATGTTCCCGATTCCTATGCGGCGGCCTTCGGCGACGAATCCGCCATGGGTGTGATTGCCGTTGCCGCTTACCCGGAAATCCGGCATTGTCCGCAACCTCCGTATTTTTCTCACCGGACCAAAGATGGAGCAAAAAACGAGTCAGCCCGAGATATGGCGGCACCTTCCGCTCTGGGCAAATCTCAGGCCTCTGAAAGCGCGGGCACCGGCTACGGTCATGAGGAATATTCGCCTTCCTATCGCGTTGAATTTGAACCGGAAAGAAAAGCTGTTGAATCCATCCTGATCAAATACGAATGGCGCAAGACACTCTATAAAATGAATATCATCCATTGCGGCAGGCCGTATGAATATTCTCACAACCGCATCTGGGAAAATAACGGTTATGCTCCTCCCCCGCCATGTTGCCGCTGAATAACATAAGATTGTCGACGAAAGGCAGAAGACGTTTCTTCTGCCTTTCTTTTTGAACACGTTGTTTTGCGGTTAAAAAATGGTCCATGATCCATGATATTTTATTGCTAAAAGAACTTTGACACAAAAATTTCATATTGGTATACTTACAAGGCTTTAGTTAAATTTATTCAATCATTTGTGAGAGACTGCCATGGCAAAAAACAAAGTGAACGCAAAGCCTGCAAAGCGCAAAATTTCGGAAAGAGACCGCCAGCTGGCCAAAGTCTGTGTGAACTGCCCGGTATGCAAGCATGCCCGGAAAACACAAAAAGGCGCCGCATTCTGGTTTGTTCAAAAAATCGAGAGCGATCTCTGTCCTTTTTGTAAAGCTTACGAACGTGTGTACGGCCGGAAGTCGCATCAGCCGGTTTTTAATAAGAAATAATTATACTGTTTTCGGGATTCCCGGCAAGCAAGCAGGGGGATAAAATAGAAATACCCATCCACTCGGGGTATCTCTTTTTATTCAATGCCTATTTACCCATTCCCGAAAGGCAAAAAACACGGTCGCCATATCAATTACAGGAGAAGATCGTCATGGGAATTTCAAAATGGCTGGATCAGAAAGAAAGAGAAGGCTTTGATGTTTCGCATGTTTCGGTGCCTGAAGGAATGCTTCAGGAAGAATCCCCGGCCCAAACGATTTATTTCAAGGAGATTCGCCCCTGTTCCATTCTCTGCACCGGGGATCATCCTTTTGCCACCGTGGAACGCTTCGGTAACTGGTTTTATTGCCGCGGGCGCGATAAGGAAAAGGGGCCGCACACGACGAAACCACAGTGGTGGATGTGGACCAGAGATGTTGAACTGGCGCTGAAAACCGCCAGGGAACATCTCAAAGACGAATAACGGATGAAATCGTTTGCGGATGTCCGATGTCAGGAAAAATATTTTAGAGACGAGTGCCGATGGATAAAAAAGCAACATCCTTAACTGATATCTGGGAAGCGGCTGAACACGGAGACGTGGAGGCTCAGTTCAACCTCGGTTTGATGTACCGGTCCGGCGAAGGCGTTGAACAAAATGAAAACAAGGCCATGTCCTGGCTTTTGAAAGCAGCCGATCAGGGATTTGGAGCCGCTCAGTTTTATCTCGGGGTGATGTATCATAACGGCGACGGCGTTGCCCAGGATTACGTCGAAGCGGTCAAATGGTATCGCAAAGCCGCTGAACAGGGACACTCCGTGGCGCAAAATACCCTGGGATGGATGTATGAAAATGGGAAAGGCGTTTCGCAAAGCTACGAGGAAGCGGTGAAGTGGTATAGCCGCGAAGCCCAGCAGGGGGATGCGTGTTCTCAGTACACTCTGGGATTAAGATACCGCAACGGCGAGGGCATCAATCAGGATGATGCGGAAGCAGCCAAATGGTTCGGCATGGCGGCCGAACAGGGACTTGCGGAAGCGCAGTTCAATCTGGGCCTGATGTATCGCACCGGTGACGGCGTTGCGCAGGATCATACCGATGCCTTGAAGTGGTTCCGCAAGGCCGCCGAACAGGACAATGCGGAAGCCCAGTTCAATCTCGGGCTGATATATGATGAAGGTGGAAGCGTGCCGCGGGACAATGCCGAGGCGGTGAAATGGTACCGCAAAGCCGCCCAGCACGGAAACGCGGGAGCGCAGAGTAAACTGGCTGTTAAATATGAAAATGGAGAAGGAGTCCCTCAGGATTACGCCGAAGCGGTCAAATGGTATCGTAAAGCCGCTCAGCAGGGTGACACGGAAGCGCAGTGCAATCTGGGCGTAATGTATCACAATGGTAATGGCGTTCCGCAAAACTATGTGGAAGCCGTCAAGTGGTATCGTAAAGCGGCCAAGCAGGGCGACGCCAGAGCGCAGTGCAAATTGGGCGTGATGTACCATAAAGGCAACGGTGTCAAGGAGGATCATGCCGAAGCGGCGCAATGGTATCGTAAAGCCGCCGAGCAGGGCAATACCGAGGCGATGAACAATCTCAAGGCCATGGCTGACAAAAGCATCGCTTTTGCGCAGTTGAACCTGGGGATGATGTATGAGGAGGGCGCAGGTTTATCCCGTGATTACGCGGAAGCCGTGAAATGGTACAGCAAGGCCGCCGGACAGGATCTTGCCCAGGCGCAATTTAATCTGGGGTTGATGTATCTTAAAGGCGACGGCTTTCCGGTGGAAGGCGCCGAGGCGGCGAAATGGTTTCGTAAAGCAGCGGTACAGGGATTCGTGGAAGCGTATCTCCACTTGGGATTGATGTATCGATATGGCGAAGAAATTGCCCCGGACGATGCCGAAGCGGCCAAATGGTTAATTAAGGCGGCTGAACAGGGCAGTGCTGTCGCGCAGTTTAACCTGGGCGTGATGCACACACTGGGCGAAGGGGTCCCCCTCGATGATGCCGAAGCGATCAACTGGTTTCGTAAAGCCGCCGAGCAGGGAGATCCGGATGCCGGGTACAATCTCGGTTTGCTTTACCGGACCGGCAAGGGCGTTGCTGTGGACAACGCGGAAGCGGCCAAGTGGTTTTTAAAAGCCGCCGAGCAGGGGAATGTTCGCGCTCAGATCAATCTGGCCGATATGCATCAGAAAGGGGAAGGGCTGCCTCATGACGAAGCCGAGGCATTAAAATGGTATCGTGAAGCGGCCGGGCAGGGTAACGCGTATGCCCAGAGCAATTTGGGCTTGATGTACCGGATGGGTCGGGGTGTTTTGCAGGATTATGCCGAAGCGGCCAAATGGTATCTCAAGGCGGCCGGGCAGGGCGACGGCGGCGCCTGTAATAACCTCGGCATGCTGTATGTCATCGGCCAAGGCGTGGAAAAAAATTATGACGAAGCCGCAAAGTGGCTGGCCAAGGCGGCCGGGCAGGGCATCGAATCCGCCCGAACCATGCTCGGGATGATATCCCAATCGGATCAAGACGCCTCGTATGATGAGGCTGCTGTGTTTCGCTGGCTGCATGACGAGTCACGGGAAGACGACGCCGAGGCCCAGTTTAATCTGGGTGTCATGTACGAAGAGGGTAAAGGCGTTGCTCAGGATGAGGCTCAAGCTGTCACATGCTATCGGAAGGCCGCCGGGCGGGGACATGCCGGTGCGATGAATAATCTGGGCGTTCTATTCTCGCAGGGGAAAGGGGTTATTCAAAATGACGCCGAAGCGGTCATGTGGTTTCTCAAGGCGATTCATCTAGACCATGAAACAGCTCTCAATAATCTGAAAGCCATGGCTGAAAGCGGGAGTCCCATTGCGCAATTACATCTGGGACAGATGTATCAGGAAGGCGGCGGTGTCGAACAGGACAAGGACGAAGCGGTACGGTGCTTTTTACAGGCCGCGCAGGGAGGCAATGCGGAAGCCCAGTTTAAAATGGGCATGAAATATATCAAAGGGGAAGATGTGCCTCAGGATGGCAGCGAAGCTGCCCGATGGCTTCGGAAGGCCGCCGGGCAGGGAGATGTTCGCGCCCAGGTATATCTGGCCTTTATGTATCAGCGGGGCGAAGGCGTCACTCGTGACGATAGCGAAGCGGTGCAGTGGTATCGCAAGGCGGCTGAACAGGGCAATGCCGAAGCGCAGCTCAATCTGGGCGAAATGTACCAAAGCGGCAAGGGCGTTCCGAAGGACGACACCGAGGCCGTTCAATGGTTTATCAAAGCCGCCGGTCAGGGAGATGTGGCAGCGCAGAATAATATTGCCGCCATGTATCTGAGCGGCAGAGGCGTCGAGCAGAGCGATGAAGAAGCCGTCCGGTGGTATCTGCAGGCCGCCGAACTTGGAAGCGCCGGGGCGCGCAACCGGTTGGGCACTCTGTATCAAACAGGGAGAGGTGTTGCGCAGGATGATGCCGAGGCCTGTCGATGGTTTCTGCAGGCGGCCGAGCAGGGCAACGCTGAAGCGCAGGTTCATCTTGCTTTGATTTATTTAAACAGAAAAGATTCTCCGGCGGATCAAGCCGAGACCTGCAAATGGTTCCAGCAGGCGGCTGCACAGGGGAATATGGTGGCCCAATACCATCTTGGTCTGATGTATGAGCAGGGAAAAGGCGTTGCGCAGGATGACGCTGAAGCCGTCAAGTGGTATCGTGAGGCCTCCCGGCAGGGACACGCTGCTGCGTTGAATTATCTCCGGACGATGAGTGATCGCGGCCATGCCGCTGCGCAATTCAATCTCGCTGAGATGTATCAGAATGGCGAAGGTATGATCCAGGATGCTGCCGAAGCCGTAAAATATTTCCAGCAGGCCGCAGGACAGGGGCATGTTGAGGCGCAGTTTGCTCTTGGCGTAAAATATGAAAACGGTCAGGGTGTTGAGCAGGACGATGCCGAGGCGGTGAAGTGGTATCGCATGGCAGCGGAGCAGGGACATGCCGACGCTCAATGTAATTTGGGTGTAAAATACACAACCGGTCAGGGGGTTTCGAAGGACGATGCTCAGGCGGTTCAATGGTTTCTCAAAGCCGCCGAGCAGAATAATATTACTGCCTTGAACAATCTGGGTGTGATTTATCAAATGGGAGAAGGAGTTGCACGAGACGATGCCGAGGCTGCCAAATGGTATCGTAAAGCGGCAGAGCGCGGGCATGTGCAGGCCCAGATTAATCTCGGTTTGATGTATCGCAACGGCGAGGGTGTCGAGCAGGATGACGAAGAAGCGGTGCAGTGGTGGAAGAAGGCGGCTGATCAGGGCGATCCCGTCGCGCAGAATAATCTGGGTGTAATGTATCTGAATGAGCGGGGTGTTTCACGGGATGATGCCGAGACGGCTAAATGGTTTCGTAAAGCGGCCAATCAGGGACACGCCGATGCGCAGAATAATCTGGGCGTGATGTATCTGAACGGCAAAGGCGTTCCCCGGGATTATTCCGAAGCGATAACATGGTATCGCAAGGCGGCTGAGCAGGGAAATCCAAAAGCCCAGTATAACCTGGGGCTGATGTATCGCAACGGTGAAGGCGTTCCCCGGGATGATGCCGAGGCGATCGAATGGTTTCTCAAAGCCGCCCGGCAGGATGAGGCGGGCGCCCAGTGTATTCTCGGTCTGATGTATGAGGAAGGCAAGGGAACCAGGCAGGATGCCGCGGAAGCGGTGATGTGGTATCGAAGAGCCGCCCGTCAGGGAGACGAGGAAGCGTTGAATAATCTGACGGCCATGTGTAACCGGGGCAACTCCATTGCCCAGTTCAATCTCGGCTTGATGTATGAGGAGAGCGAAGGTGTTCTGCAGGACGAAGCCGAAGCCGCGAAGTGGTATCGCCGGGCGGCGGAACAGGAACACGAAGACGCGTTAAACAGACTGATGGAAATGTGTGAAAGGGGCATTGCCGTTGCGCAGTTCAATCTGGGCGGTATGTATCAGGACGGCGAAGGAGTTCCTCAGGACGATGAGGAAGCCGCGAAGTGGTATTGCAAAGCCGCCGAACAGGGGCATGCCACAGCCAAACTCAGACTGGATAAAATGAAGGACAAATAAGATACGGCAGAAAGGCTCTATCTTATAAAAAAGGCAACGGAGGCGTCAGGAAATATTTTGAATCGATCGTATTTTCCTGATAAGAATTGATGGAAAAATGAATGCATCATCCTTAACCGATATTCGTAAAGCCGCTGAGCAGGGAAACATCGACGCCAGCAACAATCTGGGTGTCATGTATCTTACGGGGAAAGGTGTGCCTCAGGATTATACCGAGGCGGCCAAATGGTTCCGGATGGCGGCTGAACAGGGAGATGGCCGGGCACAGTTTAATCTCGGCTGGATGTATCAGGAAGGGAAAGGTGTGCCGCGAAACGACGCGGAGGCGGCCAAATGGTATCTGCAGGCGGCTGCCCAGGGCAACGCCCGCGCCCAGTTCAATCTCGGTATCATGTATCAGGAGGGTGAAGGCCTGGCGCAAAACGATGCCGAGGCGGCCAAGTGGTATCTGAAAGCCGCCGAGCAGGGTATTGCGACCGCCCAATTCAATATCGGCGTGATGTATCAGGAGGGACTGGGTGTCGATCAGGATTATGAGCAGGCGCTCAAGTGGCTCCGGCAGGCGGCCAAGCAGGGAGAAGTGGACGCCCAGACGATCATGGGCATCATGTATAAGGAAGGTCACGGCGTTGTTCAGGATTACGCAAAAGCCGCAAAATTGTTTCTCAAGGCAGCGGAACTCGACGATGCCAAGGCGCAGTTTCACATCGGCTGGATGTATCAGGAAGGCAAGGGTGTCCCCCAGAGTGATGAAGAAGCCGCCCGCTGGTATATCAAAGCCGCTGAAGGAGGAGATCCGAATGCTCAGTTTAATCTCGGCCTGATGTATCATAACGGAGAAGGTATCGATCAGGACGATGAAGAAGCCGTTAAATGGTATCGCGCTGCGGCCGAGCAGGGACACATGGAGGCTCAGAACTGGCTTGCCGCCATATACAGAGAAGGCATATTTGTCGCACAGGATGATGCCGAAGCCGTCAAGTGGTACATCAAGGCGGCCGAACGCGGGATGCCGAGGCTCAGAACTTGCTGGGCATGATGTATGTGGAAGGCAAGGGGGTAAAACAGGATTATGCCGAAGCGGCCCGGTGGTATCGTAAAGCGGCCGACCAGGGGCACGCGGAAGCAAAAAGTGCGCTGGAGATTATTTCTTCCCTGGAAGAAGAGGTGGAGACGCAGGAGGATACCAGGGAAACACCGGAAGAACGCAAAGAGGAATCAATAAAGGACGAAAGAGCCGCGGAAAAACCGTTTGCCGATCTGGTCGAAGCGGAAAGAGAGCCAGTCGCTCATGAGACGGCTGAGGCGAACCGGGAATCGGTGAGCATCAAAGAAAGTGAAAACAACATCGAGACACCGTTGGAGGCGAAAGAGGAGATTGAATCAGCCGGAGGAATATCAGCGTTGCCGGAAGCTGCAGCCGAGACGAAAGTTGAAGAACCTGCTCCGGAGGAGGATGTCCTGCCGGAGAATGAAGAGGCGGCAGTCCAATGGTACCTCAGAAAAGCTGAAAAAGGCGATGTCGATGCCCAATTTCATCTTGCGTTTATTTATCGCGAGGGGCGGGGCGTTACACAGGATTACGCCGAATCCGTCAGATGGTATCTGAAGGCGGCCGAACAGGGAGACATTTCTGCCCAGAGCGCTCTGGGGAACATGTATTTAACGGGCGAGGGTGTGGAGCAAAATGATGCCGCAGCGGTCCGGTGGTTACTAAAAGCCGCCCAACAGGGAGATGCGGTTGCGCAGAATCATCTGGGCATGCTCTATCTCACGGGCAGGGGTGTTGTTCAGGATCCCGCCGAGGCCGTGATGTGGTATGTCCAGGCGGCTGAACAGGGACAGGTCAACGCCCAGCTCGTCTTGGGCAAAATGTACAAGGACGGCACGGGTGTTCCGCAGGATTATACTGAGGCGCTGAAATGGTTTCTCAAAGCCGCCGAAAATGACGATCCTGTCGCGCAATTTAATCTCGGATGGATGTATCAGGAAGGTGAAGGAACTCAGCACAATCTTGCGGAAGCCGTAAACTGGTATCACAAGTCGGCACAGCAGAACAATGCCGAAGCCCAGTTCAATCTGGGATTAAAATATTTCTACGGCGAAGGAATCGCACAGGATTTTGAAGAAGCCGTCAAATGGTATCGCGCCGCCGCCGAACAGGACCATATCGAAGCTCAGATCTGGCTTGGCGACATATATCAGGACGGGATTTTTGTGCCCCAGGATAATGCTGAGGCTGAGAAATGGTATGCGCGGGCGGCCCGGCAGGGGGATGAAAAAGCACAATCGAAACTCAATGCCATGAAAAAACAATCCGCAAAAGAAAAGCAGTAAAACGGGTTTTTCCAAAAATAAGCCGCATCGCACAGTGAATCTGCCAGGCAGATTTAAATAATCCTGTAAACAATAATTCATTAGCCCGCCGGTGGCTGTGCATTTTCATTTGCGTGGCGCCAATCAGAAAGGTATCGTGCCGTCAAGATTGTCTTGACATCATTGCTGACGTTTTCTATATTTACACAGCTTATTATCACCGTAATCATTTAATTGTAGCGACAGACCAAACCTGACGTTAACGGATTTCTGGAAAAAGGAGATTCCTATGCTGAAAGTGCTGGGTGTGATAATCAATTTGGGACTGGTGATATACCTTGGGCTTCAGTTGTCACAATATATGGGGCCGGAAAAAATCGCAGGTCTTAACACCTTTCAAAACCCCATGATCATTGCGTTTGTTGCTGTTGTTGCATTATTTATCGCTTTGAAAAATTAGCGTTATAATTTTAAAATAGAATGCTGAATATTTTTATGGAATTTAAATCAATTTTGGATTCTTCGATTAAAAGGAGTAATTCAAAGAAGGAGACCCATCATGTTGAAACCTAAAGCCATAATCACTGTCCTTGCTGTTTGCCTGCTTTTCATGACCGTCGCTTTTGCGCAGACGGAAGATGTGAAAGAACATAAAACAGTGGCAGGCGATACGCTGTGGGGTATTGCGCATAAAGAATTAAAGGATCCCTTCATGTGGCCCGCGATCTGGAAAGCCAATCCCGATATAAAAAATCCCCGATGGATTTATCCGGGCCAGATCATCAGGATTCCTTCTTCTCTGATTCAAAAAGATGAAAGCGATAAAGACGCGGTGCGCAAACCGAAGGAAACATATCGGGAGCCCGCTCAGGAAAAAGCCATGGATATCAAAAAGGAAGCCGCTGTGGTTTCATTTCCCGTGGTCAATGAACATCTGATTGTGTCTGCCGGCTATATTGCAGAAATGATTCCGGTGATCGGGAAGGTTGACGAGTGCATGACCGGGAAAGCCGCTTTCCGGAATACGAACCCCGATGTCGGACAGGTGAACGATTCCGCGTCCGGCAGGACGCTGTACGGTGTCAATGACGTGGTCTATTTAAACGTCGACCAGCCCGCCAAGGCGGGAGATAAATTTTATGTGGTCCATATTTCCGATGAGGTAATACACCCCATTACGAAAGATACGATCGGCCATGTTGTTACCATCAGCGGCATCGCAAAGGTACTGGAAGTAAAAAATGGCGATACCAGGGCCAGAATCATTAAATCCTACAGCGAGATTGCCCGGGGGGATATTCTTGATACGTATTATGAGATTAAACCGGTCATGACCACGGGAAAATTCCGCAGTCCTGATGTCAACGGCATGATTATCGCCGCGTCCCGGCAGACGATTGTCAGTGCGTCCGAAGATATTGTTTATCTCGACAGAGGATGCAAAGACGGTATTGAAATAGGGGATATGTTCAAGACCATGGCAGTGAATCATCATACCGTCACGAACGGGACCATTCAGGTCATCAACTGCAAGGATCATACGGCTACGGCGATTATCCGGAAAAGCGATGCTCCGATTGTTCCCGGAAATATTTTTGCGAAACTGGAAGAACAGGTTAAATAGGCATTGTAAGGAAAAACAAAACACGCGATCCCGGATGCGGTGACGGTTATGTTGGAGTGTATAAAATTTGCTCCGGGATGACGACGGGGGTGCGAAAATATAAGAATGTTAAAAATCGGGCCTATGGAAAAAACGGCATCGTTTTACCGGATCTTGAAGATCCGTCAGGCCTCGAGGGGAACGTCTTGAAGATTCCACAAAAAATCCTATGGCTGGTTTTGCTGTTGTTTATGATTGCCGGCTGTCAGACAATTTCACGATCGTTGATCGGCGATAATACGGATTTATATTATATGCCGAGTGGTGCAGAAGGATTTGCCCGGTATTACGCGAACAGTTTTAACGGTAAAAGGACAACGTCCGGTGAAATCTATTATTCAAAAAAGCTGACGGCAGCCCACCCGACCCTGCCGCTGGGAACCCTGGTCAAAGTGGTGAATCTGGACAACAATAAATCGGTGGTTGTCAAAATCAATGACCGATGTCTTGAACATGAGGATGTTTTTATTGATTTGTCGCGAGAAGCGGCCCGCCGGCTGGGTTTTTTAAGGCAGGGCAAGGCCAGAGTCCGGATTACGGTTATCTGAAAGATAAATCTTCAACCATGAATCCGGCTGCTTTTGCAAAGCCGTTCCGTATTGTTTTTTCGCCGTCACAAAACCGCAACCGCATGATAATTCTTTACAGTGATTCTTTTCTTTTCTTCAGTGCCAGCGCCGCCTTGATTCCTTTTTGCCGAA
>Ga0116173_1003387_pt1 | contig 11931 bp, 10 predicted proteins | sample AD_UKC085_MetaG_FD_89800 | JGI IMG/M metagenome (GOLD analysis project Ga0116173, IMG submission 89800) | Active sludge microbial communities of municipal wastewater-treating anaerobic digesters from USA - AD_UKC085_MetaG | ecosystem: Engineered > Bioreactor > Anaerobic > Digestate | place: USA...
CTCTTACTACCGCAAGCTTAAAGCTCATCGGGTAGTCTTTTTGTGAACGTCTAACGTACTGTCTTTCTTTCCCTTTCATATTCGTTACTTTTTTGTTGTAACGCTATTTCAGGACGTGACAAAGTAAAAAAGTAAAGAGGCCGTTTCCTTTCGGAGACGGCCTTTTTATTTGCAAAAAAAGTGTCAAGTTACAAACTTTACACGCACTTTTTTAGATCAGGTGCAAAACCCTTTGACACGTCCTTTCTTATTTTTGGTTGACCTAAAATAAAAGAATTCGTGGTTTAAAACTGTCCACGAACTTTTTCTCTTTATCCATATATATCACAAGCATCATTAGTTGCGTTGTGACTTTCTGAGAATTGATCGAATTCAACAGTATACAACCATCACATGAGGATATATTAAAAAAGCCATATCCTTTCGGAAATGGCCTTTGTGTATGTAATAGAATTTAAATTTATCGAATCTATTCCTCGATACATACATTATCATAGACTGAAAGATCAATCTTATCTTTAAGATCTTCCCAACCTAACACTTCCAAAGAATAGAGCAATTCTTCTTTGCTGTTACGCATAACTGCATTGTATTTTTCTATTCCCTCTTCTCTTGTCATCAAGCCATGTCTAATTTGATTGCTCAAATAGCTCAAATAATAAGAAGATCCATTAGTAGTCTTCATAAACATATAGTCTTTCAAAGAATGGAACATACAGTCAGCATGCCAATCCTCTTTTTTCTCATCAAAATACCAGTCAACCTTCTCTCTGATATAAGATTTTATATATTCAGGTTCCCAATCTATATAATCAAATATACTGAAAGTAGCAATATCTTTATATTGATTCAAAAGGTAAGGAGCTCTATGAGTAAGAGAACGACAGCCAACATAACATGTCTTCAAATTACTTAAAACGGTCTTCATTCCTATAGGATTTTGAATCAATGTTTTGGCAAGAGCAATTGCACCAGACTTTTGATCAACCTCCAACTTACCATCCTTTACAACACGTTTGGCACCTAAGAAAGGAGGTGTTTCATATGGATTAGAAGCCATAGCAATCATTGGTATATTACGTTTCTTTGCTAACTGGAAAGCCATAACATTTGTATACTTACATGCTACGCAAGCCATATTAGCCATTACTGGACTGTTTTTATAAAACCAAGCATCAACAAATTCCCTATATAGTTTTCTATGCAAATCACCATCCAATGATACAATATGATGCTTAATACCTAATTTCTCACATACATGCTTAGCATTTTCAAGAGGTATTTCTGAACTTCCAGAATGTACATAGGTGAAAGCTTCTGTCTTGATACCCAATTCAGCTAGTTTCACTAAACAATAAGTTGAATCCTTTCCACCTGATATTCCAACCAAACAATCGGCCTCTGTTCCTGGTCTTTTATGCGCATTAAGGAATTCAACTAAAGCAGCTTCACCCAATGGTTTATAATATGGATAGTTATCCTCACACAAATCGCAAATACCTGAATCATTAACTGCAGCACCTAAATATTTGCTGTCATTCAAACATTTTTTACATCTCATATTTATACAATTTTACAATAATTCGGATTAAATTTTTAAATTAAAACAAAAGAAAACAGCCCTATAATAAACTGTACATAAAGCGTAAAACAAATATATCAAAAAATCACACAACGACATATTTAAACATAAATTTTATAAAACTTTTTTTCAGACCCATCTGAGGGTCGTTCTTATCTCACAAACCGGATTTATTGTATTTCATCACTTGTGATTCATTAAAAACGGAATAAAAATGGATATTGGACAATATGCATATACTCAGATTGTATCTTTTCTTCCCCAACGTCATTTCGAACGTCTTCTCAAAAAAACAGATAAATTCCTTATTGATATTGCTACAGAAACCAGTTTTTATATTTTGATAATAAATTCTCGACACACGGTTACGTTTCAGCATAACACGGTCTATTTTTTTTGGATCAAGATCATTATTGGGTATCAGATCTATTTTACGATGCAGCACCTTATCATCAAACGATGGAGCACCTTGCAGAGGCATCATTTTAGCCCACCACTCATTAACACGCTTGTCTTTTGAAAAAGAAACGATGGCCGCCAATGTCCTTTCGGTTACCATTAAGGCATACCGTTCTTGATATACCACCAATAGTATCAGACTCTTCTAGAAAATGACCTCAAAATCATTTGATTTTGACAACATCTCGTATCCAAAAGTCAATCCTGCAGGATGCACCTATCACTATTATTTTTTTTTCTAATTCTGTGTCAAAAAAGTTTTTATTCAAAGAATATGTTATAATTATTTAGGCTGTGATTTCACTAATGTACCCTGTTTCCAAATTCCTCTGGCCAACTCTTTCCCATCTGCAGCATATATGATTCCAAAACCATCAGGTTTTCCATTCACAAAAGAGCCTTTATATTTTCTGTCTCCATAATACTCTGTACCTTCACCAATCATCAATCTACCATTACTCCAGCTACCTTTCATTTGTAAAACGCCTGTAGAATCATACAATTCTCCTTTACCGTTTGGTGCATTATTATGAAATTCACCTACATATTTTTTCCCGTTTTGGAACAACTCATAACCTTGACCTTCTTTTTTTCCATCAACTCGGTCACCATAATAACCCCATTTGTTATTGAATTCTATGATATATGTAGGATTTTCCTTGGTCACTGTATCTATTTTACCAACAACATGGAGAATTTTAAATTTTTCAGGATATTTCTTAACCGCAGGCAAAATAGTAGTAAATGCATGTTTAAACCAACTGTCCATAATGATATGAGTAGCCTTATTATTGACAAAATATGGTATTACAGAATCCACATCCATATAATGTTTGAACATTGCTGCCTTATGGTATCCAGAATACATATAATACAATTCCGGCTTACGACAAAACATACGTGCCGTATCTGGTATATTCTTCTTACACCAATCTATTGCCTCTAGATAATTTATACCATTCACGTTAGGGAAAACCTTTTTCAACGGCTGTTTTGCATACACACGATAACCTTCCTGAGACGCAGAATGTGTTGGCATCAGCCAAACTAAGAACAGGCCTAACACCAACAGAGAAATAATGTTTGGATTGAGAGCTTTCTTGTGATAATAAATTCTCAACTTATCAACGACAAACACAAAGACATTGTATATTCCATTTAAGAACAAGAACAACAGAAACGGAACTGTCGCTACATAATAACGCACACTGGTATATTGCTCTGGCCATACCAAAAGGACTCCGAAGGTAACTGCCAAATAAGAAAAGATCAAGAATCCTCCTACTCCTGTTTTAGCAAATCCTATAATCAGAAGCAAACAAACGATGATACCAACAAGGTAATCTCCACTTGTATTTGGTGTCTCCAATTCAGAAAACTTTGCTATTGTTGTCTCAGGAAGCAGTTTTGCGACATATGTTTTTGTATTTGTCTTAATTCGAACTAACCAATCCTCAACGGAAGTCATCTTTTGTCCATTTTTTTTCTTTTGGAAGTCTGAAACATAATCAGACTTAGCATGACCAATCTGGTTATTACGAATTGTCCAAGCTGTTTTTCCTACAGAGAAAGATAGAACAATCAAACCTGCTAATGCCAAATAATAAAACGATCTTTTTTTATTGCCATCCACCATCTCTGAATCCTCTTTCTTTTTCTTATACAGATAAAAAGAATAAACAGCCATTGCGAAAAAGAAACCGGCAACACCCAAAATCATGGAAATTCCCATTGTTCTTACAAAATAAACATAACAAACAGAAAGGACCAATACAGCCAAACATGAATATGTTTTCCAATTAAATTCACGAAAAGACTTCTTCTCATACAAAATCATAGCTGTATATGTAATTACCGTGGTCAAGAAAAGATACAGCATCTCACTCATCATAATTGTTGACCACCGCAGCAAATCCTTATGAATACAAATCAACAATAGCGTTGTAAATACAAGAACAACATTATTTTTTGTGATTTTACGCAATATCAAAAAGAACATCAAGATAGAAAAAGAAAGAAGCAATCCGTTCATTCGTTTAACAGGCACATAATTAGTATCTCCAAAGGAATACATACCAACTGAAATGAATGCTGAATAACCAGGCGGGAAATGCGTATGAGGCTTCTCTTCAAAGCTTACAATATCTGTATAACCCTTACCTGCATGTAAAGACTGAGCTAAAGAATAATAATAGATATTATCACCATTCAAATCTAATTTTTTATCATAATTGGCTTCATAATTTATAAAGAAAATAACGCCAACAAAGATTAACAAAGCAATTTGAACGTATTGATTAGATGCTAAAGTTTGCCAAAATGAAACTTTCTCATCATTCTTAGTTACGACTTGCTTTTTAGGATTAAAATTCTGACCTGTAAACTGTTTCTTCTTATTCATTTCTTAAAACGATATTTTATCAAAGTATAAATTGCCATTAATCCATCTTTCCAATTAATTTTCTTTCCATCTTTTATCGTACGTGGATAATAATGAATTGGCACTTCTGGTATTTTATAACCTAATTTTGCAACCTTAGCTGTCACCTCAGGACAAAATTCGAATTTATTGCATTCCAATTTGATATTTTCCAACAGATCTGAAGAAAACATCTTATAACATGTAGGTTCATCAGTCAGGTTCTGGCAATAAAGGATATTAGTCACAAAAGAGACCAAACGTCCTCCCAAATAAAAGCTAAGATAGGAATGTGTATTTTGCTTATTCAAGAAACGAGAACCATAGACGACTTTCGAATTATTCTTTTTACGATAAGACAATAGAACATTATAATCCTCAGGATCATATTCTAAATCGGCATCTTGAATAATAATAACATCACCCGACACGTGAGAAATGGCCGTACGAATAGCCGCACCTTTTCCTCTATTTTCAGAATGACGGTAATATTTAACATTAACATCAGGATAAATGCTAACAAATCTATCTATTTCCTTTTTGGTATCATCAGACGAGTAATCATCAACAACAACAATCTCTTTCGTCATAGAATCAACTAAATGGACATTAGATATCTTGTAAAACAAAGAAAAAATAGTAGAAGCCTCATTATAAGCAGGCACTATTATAGACAACATACTCATATAAACATCTTGTTTCTTACATACCTTTATCTAATAATGAGCAAATTTACAAATAATTGCAAAACCAAAGTGTTCATTATCTAAAATTAAAAAAAGGATTTTCCAATTTTTCACAGAAAATCCTCTTTTTATATAACTTAATTTAAACTTATCCGAAGTTATCAAAACGAATCATGTCGTCTTCAACACCAAGGCTATGAAGCAAATCAATAGCAGTTGTTGCCATCATTGGAGGTCCACACAAATAGTATTCGATATCCTCTGGAGCTTCATGTTGTTTCAAATATGTATCACCAAGCACAGGAGCAATGAATCCTGCTGTATACTTGATACCCAACTTGTCTGCCTTAGGATCCGGACGGTCAAGAGCCAAATGGAAGTGGAAGTTAGGAAACTCCTTCTCCAATTCTAAGAAATCTTCCAAGAAAAATACCTCATCGATAGCACGTGCTCCGTAGAAGTAATGCATCTCACGATCACGAGTTTTCAAAGTCTTCAACATGTGCATGATCTGAGCACGAAGAGGAGCCATGCCGGCACCACCACCAATCCAGATCATCTCACGCTTAGAGTCGAATACAGGATGGAAGTCTCCGTAAGGACCGGACATCATTACCTTATCTCCTGGCTTCAAACTAAATATGAATGTAGAAGCGATACCTGGAGGTACAGGCTGGAATCCAACCTGAGGCTTTGGCAAGAATGGAGGAGTTGCGATACGTACTGTCAATGTAATGACATCTCCCTCATCAGGATAGTTGGCCATTGAATAAGCACGAACAGTAGGTTCGGTGTTTTTGCACTTTAAAGTGAACAAACCGAAATTTTTCCAAGATGGCATATATAAATCACCAATCAAACTCTTGTCTATATCCTTATCATAATCAATATCGTATGCAGGAATCTTGATCTGCGCATAAGATCCCGGAATGAAGTTCATGTGCTCACCTGCAGGTAACTTAACCTTGAACACTTTGATGAAAGAAGCAACGTTACGGTTTTCAATAACCTCGCATTCCCACTCTTTAACACCAAGAACAGACTCAGGAATTTTGGTAGACATATCGTTCTTAACCTTAACCTGACAACCCAAACGCCAATGGTCCATCTGCTGTTTACGAGAGAAGTGAACCTGTTCTGAAGGAAGGATTTCTCCTCCACCTTCCAGAACCTGACATTTACATTGTCCGCAAGAACCTTTACCACCACATGCAGAAGACAAGAAAACTTGATTTTCTGCAAGTGTGCTCAACAAAGTAGAGCCGGCCTCAACCTCCAATTGTTTTTCTCCGTTCATGGTGATTTTCACCTTTCCGGATGGCACCAAATAATTTTTGGCTACCAACAATATAACTACGAGAAAAAGGATAATCAGAAGGAACACCCCAATACTCGCCAATATTAAATTTATATCCATTGTTTATTCCTTTCCTTTTAGATGTTCAAACCTGAGAAACACATGAATGCCATAGACATCAAGCCTACAGTGATAAATGTTATACCTAAACCTCTCAAAGGAGCAGGCACATTACTGTAAGACATTTTTTCACGGATAGCAGCCAAACCTACGATAGCTAAAAGCCATCCAATACCAGAACCCAAAGCGTAAGCGAAAGCATCACCTATATTAGCAATAGCCTGCGTATCTGACGGGTCTTTTGTGATACGTTGCAACATAAATAAAGAAGCACCCATGATGGCACAGTTTACAGCGATCAAAGGCAAGAAAATACCGAGTGAAGCATACAATGCAGGAGTGAACCTCTCTACAACCATCTCAACCAATTGCGTAATACCTGCAATGACCGCAATGAAAAGTATGAAGCTCAAGAAGCTTAAATCAACACCTTCAATCAAACAATCCGGACCAAGGACTTTGGTCTGCAACAGATAGTTGACAGGCAATGTGATCAACAAAACAAACGTTACCGCAATACCTAAACCAAATGCGGTCTTTACATTCTTAGATACAGCCAAATAAGAGCACATACCAAGAAAAAAAGCAAAAATCATATTGTCCACAAAAATGGAGCGGACTAATAAACTAAAAAAATGTTCCATATTCTTTTCTATTTATTGGTATGTTATTATTCCTGCAAATCTTTATTATATGAACGATGTACCCAAATGATACATGCCAAAAGAATCAAAGCCATTGGAGGCATCAACATCAAACCGTTATTTACATAACCTGCATCGTAGAATGACTGAGGGATGATTTGGAAACCAAACAGACAACCAGAACCCAACAACTCTCTGAAGAATGCAACGATAACGAGAATGATGGCGTAACCCAAACCGTTACCTACTCCATCAAGAAATGACTCCCAAGGACCATTCTGCAAAGAGAATGCCTCTATACGACCCATAAGGATACAATTGGTAATAATCAAACCGACGTAAACAGACAAAGCCACGCTCACATCGTAAAGATATGCCTTCAGAATATTACTTACAATTGTTACCAAAGCTGCAACAACAACCAATTGAACAATGATACGTATTCTGTTTGGAACCGTTTTTCTCAACAATGACATAACAACATTAGAAATCGCAAGAATCACCGTAACGGAAAGACCCATCACGATAGCAGGTTTCATTTGAGATGTAACTGCCAATGCCGAACAGATGCCCAGCACCTGAACCATAATAGGATTACTGATGCTCAACGGATTTACGAATACCTCTTTATTTTTCTTTGAAAACAACATATTCTATCTCCTCCTATTTTTGATTTAAAAACGCATTATACTCAGAAAGGCAATTCTTCAACATGGCATCTACACCTTTTGAAGTAATTGTACCACCAGAGATTCCATCAACTTGGAATTCAGGATTCTCTACTTTTCCGTTCTTAACAACACCCAACTCAACCTCACCATCATTCACAACGTGTTTGTTCGAGAATTGTCTTTGGAACTTTTCAGAATCGATTTCTGCACCCAAACCAGGAGTTTCAGACTCATGAGAGAAATAAACGCCGTAAACAGTGTTTTTATCTTCGTTCAAACAAACATATCCCCAAATTGGGCCCCAAAGTCCGGCTCCGTATACAGGAAAAACATATTTGCGAGCTCCATCTACATCACATACATAAAGAGGAAGATTGTCTGCTTTGATATCCTTTGATGCAATCTTAAAACCGCCATTCTCAGAAACAACAGCACCCTGAGCATTCAGGATTTGGTCTGCCTTTACATATTTTTGATATTCAGCCTCTGGATTTTGAACGTCTCTAATGTTCAATGCGTTCAATATCTGTTTCATCTTATCCAACTCAACATTCTTATCTTGTTTTTCTTTCAAAGAAGAAGATACAAATGCCAGCAAGAATGCAACGACAACAACCATTATCGAAGCATATATGATAGTATAACTATTACTATTTGTATTCATGATCTTTCGATATTAATTGTTATTATTTCTTAACTCGTTTCAATCTACGGTTGATGTTAGCCTGAACAAAGAAGTGATCGATCAATGGAGCAAACAAGTTCATCAACAAGATGGATAACATCATACCCTCAGGATAACCTGGATTGAGAACTCGGATAATGATTGCAAACATTCCGATCAAGAAACCGAACACGTATTTACCACACTCTGTACGAGCTGAAGTAACAGGATCTGTTGCCATGAACACAGCACCGAAGGAAAATCCTCCTAGCAGAATGTGGTCATACCAAGGCAAGTTCATGATTGGAGTTGTACCGATCTGATTGAAGAGAAGAGCAGTCAAAGCACCACCAACAAAAACAGATATCATTGTCTTCCAACTTGCAATGCCAGTGAAAAGCAATATAACAGCACCAATTAAGATGGCAATCTTACTTGTTTCACCGATAGAACCAGGAATCAATCCGATAAACATATCCATTGTTGAAATCTCAGCACCTACTGCATTAGTGATGATTGGAGTAACAACCCCTTGTGCAACACCAACCTGACCCAGAGGAGTTGCACCTGTGAATGAATCAATCACATTAGATGCACCACCTATACCGAAAATCCCTTCAGTTCCGATCCATACGCTCTCTCCTGACATTGCTGTTGGATAAGCGAAGAACAAGAAAGCACGAGTAATCAAAGCAACATTAAATATGTTCATTCCCGTACCACCAAACACCTCTTTTGCAAATATCACTGCAAATGCAGTAGCAACTGCAAGCATCCACAAAGGACAGTTGGCTGGAACGATCAACGGAATTAAAAGACCTGAAACCAAGAATCCTTCCTGAATTTCTTCTTTTTTCCATTGAGCAACAATAAACTCAATTCCTAAACCTACTACGTAAGAGACAACGATTTTAGGTAATACACAAGCCAAACCATAGGCAACGATGCTACCAAATTCCATCTCTTGACCAGTTACCAAAAAGTGTTGGTAACCAACATTGTAAATACCGAACAATAAAGCCGGCATCAAAGCTATAACGACCATCGACATCACACGCTTTGAATCTATACAGTCGTGGATGTGTGCTCCCCTCTTTGCCGTAGTATCAGGAACGAACAGAAAAGATTCGAATCCTTCAAAAACGGAGCGGAACATCGCCAGCTTGCCACCCTCCTCAAAAGATGGCTTCACTTTGTCGAGAAAATTCCTTAACGCTTTCAATTTATTTATTTATTTTTTTTGTTATTATTTCTTTTTAAAACAAGATGGTTATGCCAACTCCTTGCGAATATAATCCAGACCCTCGCGAACTATGCGCTGTGTCTCAATTTTAGAGGTGCAAACAAATTCGCAAAGAGCAAAATCTTCAGGAGCAACCTCGTAGATACCTAACTGCTCCATTTTATCGATATCTTTAGCAAGAATTGCCTTTATCAGAAACTCAGGTAAAATATCCATCGGGAATACCTTGTGATATTCATTAGACATGATAAATGCTCTTTCGCCTCCGTTCAAGTTAGTATCCAAAGCATATTCTTTGTTGCTACCCATCAACCATGAGAAGTAAGTATGGTTAACACTGAACTTCTTGAAGCGTGGCATGATCCAACCCAAGAATTCTGAAGTATTTCCTTCTGGAATAACACAGATCTGAGTATCGTATGCACCAAGGAATCCGTCTGCTGAAATATGACGACCAGAAAGCGGATTACCGCTGATATATCTTAAAGGAGTAGTCTCAACAACATTTCCTTTTACGATATTTGAAATCTGTGCTCCGTAAACAGTTCTATAATAAGCTGGGTGCTTAACAGAGCTACCGTCCAAAACAATGACCTTTGAGAAATCATAACTGCCCTTTTTCATGGCGGTTCCAATTGTCACAACATCCTGTGGATTGATGGTCCATACAGACTCACCCTTGTTTATTGGATCTATATGATGGATCTGAACACCAACATTACCTGTTGGATGAGGACCATCGAACTCATGAATCTCAACACCAGTTAGGCTCTTGTAGATTTTTGATGCGCTCTCAACGTTAACACCTATATGAATTTTTCCATTTGTAAGCTTAGCCAAAGCATCAACACCCAACTGGAACTCTTCCTTCTTGCCCTGGATAACGAAATCGTAATCTGGAGCTAGAGGAGCTGTATCAAAACCAGAAATGAAGATTGCTTTGGGTTTCTCATTAGGATTTGCTACAATGTCGTATGGACGTTGTTTAATGAATGGCCAAAAACCAGAAGACAATAATAGCTCTTTGACCTTTTCACTTGTCATACTAGAAGGATTTACCTTTTGAAATGATTCTGACTCAAACTTACCGTCAGATTGGATACGGATATCCAAAACTTTTCGCTTATCACCCCTATTTACGGCAAGTATTGTACCGCTGACAGGAGACACGAATTTCATTTCAGGATTTGCCTTGTCATAAAATAAGACACTACCAGCTTTCACGGCATCGCCATCTTTGACAATAACTTTTGGCTTAATTCCTTGAAAATCGTCAGGTCGAACAGAAAATAAAGTAGCAGGTTCAGATTTGCCGAAAACCTCCTCCGACTTACCTTTCAATTTTATGTCCAAGCCTCGTTTAATCCTAATTACCTCAGCCATAATGAATTATAAATTTTATTTGAAATTTCTCAACAAAATTACAATTTTAAGAGATAAAACACAATAATTTATCGATATTTATCTTGTTTAATAAAAAGTAATTGATTCTGCCATTTTTTCATAACAAATTGAACAAAATAGAAATCATTTTATTTCTTTCTGTCATAAACATTGACATAAGTAAACAACAGGCAAAAATGGATTAAGAGGAATAAATTATGTAAAATTGCAAACAACTGGTTAATAGTAATTATTTTTTTATCAACCAAATTCAGAAATAAGAGTTCTCAATATGAATGGTACAGACATGCATTTTGAAGAAATTTCTTAGCGCAACCTTCATCTACAAAATGACAGCCTTAGATACATTTCATTTCGGCTCAAGACAAGGGAAAAAACAGGTAAACAAAGAAAGAGGAGAATCTCATTCTCAGAAATCCTCCTCTTTTATCTTAATCAAAACAAATCAATCAGCACCGCCTTTAATAAGACCTCTTTGAGATGTTTTAATGAAATTCACAATGACATCTTTCACTTCAGAAGGATTGATCTCTTCTTCGATACGAGCCAAAGCCTGAGATACGTTCAATCCTGACTGGTAAATCAAACGATACATTTCTTGAATATCATGGATCTGCTCATCAGTGAAACCACGACGACGCAAACCAATTGAGTTCAAACCAGCATAAACAGCAGGGTCACGGCCAATAGTTATGTAAGGAGGAACATCCTTACCAAATCTAGTACCACCTTGTACCATGAC
>Ga0116173_1003389_pt1 | contig 11922 bp, 15 predicted proteins | sample AD_UKC085_MetaG_FD_89800 | JGI IMG/M metagenome (GOLD analysis project Ga0116173, IMG submission 89800) | Active sludge microbial communities of municipal wastewater-treating anaerobic digesters from USA - AD_UKC085_MetaG | ecosystem: Engineered > Bioreactor > Anaerobic > Digestate | place: USA...
CGCTGATGTGCGCCACCCGGCGCCCGAACCTCGACAAGGAAGGCACAGGTTTGGCCTGCCGCTTGGGCACCTTCCCGCTGGGCATGCCTGCCGCCAACGGGCTGGCGACCCGGGCTGCCCGCCCGGTGGACGTCACCAGAAAACCCTCGGCCGTCAGTTGCTCATAGACGGCGGTGACGGTGGTGCGCGAGACGCCCAGCTCCGCGGCCTGCGCCCGCGTGGACATCACCCGTGCGCCGGGTAGCAGCGTGCCATCGGCGATCTGGCTGCGCAGCAGGTCGTAGATGCGGCGCCCCGCACCAGTCGCGCCCGGGTGATTGCGACCTTCTTCGTCAAACTGGCCCATTGAAAATCTAAAAAACTGGATCTTCTAATTATGCCGGTTTGACATCAAAGTAAAGCTCTTTCATACCGTCTCAAGGACTTCCCTGCGATGTACGTCCCCGCTCACTTTGTTGAAACCCGGCCTGAAGAACTGGCCCGCATCATCCGCGAGCACCCGCTGGGCGTGCTGGTCACGCACGATGCCGAGGGGTTGGACGCCAACCACCTTCCCTTCGAGTTTGATCCCGGTGCGGGAACGCATGGCATGCTCACGGCGCATGTGGCCCGCGCCAATCCGGTGTGGCAGCGCTGTGCTTTGGGCAGCCCGGTGATGGTCGTATTTCGCGGGGCAGAGGGCTATGTCTCACCCAATTGGTATCCCAGCAAGCACGAGGCGCACCGCCAGGTGCCAACCTGGAACTATGAAGTGGTGCACGCGCACGGCCTGCTGACGGTGCGCGACGACGAGCGATTCGTGCGCGGTATGGTCGGGCGGCTGACGCGCCGGCATGAGTCAGGCGAACCACGGCCCTGGAAGATGTCGGATTCCACGCCCGAATTCATCGACGGCATGCTGCGGAGCATCGTAGGTATCGAGGTCGCCGTGACCTCGCTGGTGAGCAAGCGCAAGCTCAGCCAGAACAAGGATGAGCGCGATCGGCTGGGGGCCGCCGACGCGTTGCAGGCAGGTGGAAATACCGAACTGGCGCAACGCATGCGCGAGGCCGAATGAGCAAGCTGCAAGGATAGTATCGACCCATGCGAACGATCTATGCCTCCACGTTCACCTTTGCCATGCGTGAAGTGGACGAAGAATTTCATGCTCTGGACAAAACCATTGCCGATGCCGCGAAATCCATTCCCGGCTACCTTGGTGATGAAGCCTGGGAAAACCCCTCGTTGGGATTGATCTCCAACGTCTATTACTGGGACAGCATGGAGGCCCTGCAGGCGCTGATGACTCATCCCGCACACCTTGAAGCCAAGCGGCGGCAGGCCGAATGGCTCAATGGCTATCACGTGGTGATCGCGCAAGTGGTGGGGTCCTATGGTGATGGCAGCATCGCCCATCCGCTCGCGGACATCCAGCAGCCCTGGCTCGGCAGGGATGCCGCTGCCGTTCTGAACCGCTGAAACTTCCAGGTCACGTCATGTCATTATTTGCGTTCCTTGTCGCCGCCATCCTCCTGGCTGTCACACCCGGCCCAGGCATTGCCTATGTCGTCGCCCGCACGGCGGCGGGTGGCCGATCCGAAGGTCTGGCCTCATGCCTGGGCACCTGTCTGGGCGGATTGCTGCATGTGCTCGCGGCGGCATTCGGCCTGTCCGTACTCATTGCTCAATCGGCATTGGCGTTCAACTTGCTCAAATACCTGGGCGCTGCCTATCTGGTGTACCTGGGCATCCGCATGTGGCTGCGGCAGGAGCCGACGGCAGCAGTGGCAACGATGGCGCCTCAAGGCGCGCGTCGTGCGCTGGTCGAGGGCATCGTGGTGGAGGCATTGAACGTCAAGACCGCGCTGTTCTTTCTGGCCTTTCTGCCGCAGTTCGTCGATCCGGGCGCGGCATTGGTGCCGCAACTGGTGCTGCTGGGCAGCCTCTGCGTTGCGCTCAATACTTTCGTTGATGTCGTGGCGGTCTTTGCTGCCCATCGTCTGCTCAGGTCGGAGGCGGCCCGTGCCGCCCGCGCCCGCATGATGACCCGCATGTCCGGGGTCACGATGATGGGACTGGGAGCATTTCTGGTGCTGGCACGGCGCGAGGCCTAGGGTCGGAGAGACTTACAGTGAACCCTGCAGCTGACACGCTGCTCACTAGCCAGTAGATCCATATTGACCTCGGCGTGCCGGCGCAACGCGCCGCCGGGCTTTCGGGCTGCGCCCCGTGCCACCTTTGCCGTCACGGCCATTCGGCTTCAATCCCTCACGCCTTCGCGCCTGCGGCGCTGCGCGCTGACGCTTGCCTCCAGGGGATCGGCGCAAGGCCCATCCCCGCCGCGCGATGCTTGGCGCCCCTTCAAGAGAGAGCCGAACCGGCTTACGCCGGATCGGCCTGGCCAGCGCCCCGCCGTAATAGGCTTGGGGCGCCGGATACGCCGAGGCTTGCTGCGGCAGGTTGTGCGAATGTGTGCCGCCCTCGACGCTGGCGGTTCTCGTCTATCGCATCACGAAGGATGGTTCACGGACACACCGCCCGGCCTAGCTATGGGACTTCCACGCCCCACGCCTCAAGACCGACACCGCAAGGTGCGGCAGGGGCTTTCTCGTCAGTCGTTGGAGCGTTGACCTGGCCCGCGTCAGGGAACGAGTCGGTGAAACCTTCGTGCGGGGATGCCGAGTCGGCCATAACTCCTTTCGGAGCGGATCGGCCCAAGGCGTCCTTGTCTCGTTGTGAATCCTGGCGGTGGCGCGGCTGCGCCTCGGGCTTCATGGCTGCAACCGTGCGGCGCAAACAATTTCCCCTGCTTTGTCACTGCGTTCGGCGCATTCCTCGCGGGACAAATTCTTTTCGCCTCCCGGCTCTCCACTGCGTTTCGACCGCAAGCGGTGCAGCCAGCCCGTCCCCCGCCGGTCGGATCACAACAAGGACGCGATGGGCGCGAACCTTGTTCAACCGTAAGGAGATTCATCATGGCCAATATCGGCACCTTCACCGCAGACAAAGACGGCTTCACCGGCACGCTGCGTACCCTGACGCTCAACGTCAAGGCCAAGCTGGTTCCCAACGACAAGGGGGACAACGAACACGCCCCCGACTACCGCGTGCAGGCGGCGGGCTTCGACATCGGCGCGGCGTGGAAGAAAGTCAGCAAGGCCGAGCGGCCCTACGTGTCCGTGACCCTCGACGATCCTTCGTTCCCGGCAACGGTCTATGCCCGCCTGATCGAGGAAGAGGACGGCACGCACTCGCTGATCTGGTCGCGCAACAAGCCCCTGGCGGCCTGACGGCCGCCAGCGCCCCGCCCACTGCGGCGGGGCGTTGTGCTGCTGTGCCATTTCGACAGCCAGGAAGGTGTGACCTTCAAATAGCTGTTTCGGGATGATTCGACCTCTCGGCAAGACTATAGCTTGAGTTCGCAGAGGCAAATGCAGGGCGGGTCGGCGCCATGCGCCACCGGGCTTTTCGGGCTGCGCCCCGTGCCGTCTTCGCCGTCACGGCCATTCGGCTGCAATCCCTCCCGCGGCTTCGCGCCTGCGGCGCTGCGCGCTTCGCTTGCCTCCGGGGGATCGGCGCCAGACCCATCCCCGCCGCGCTGTGCTTGGCGCCCCTGCAAGACCGCCGAACCGGCCTGTGCCGGATCGGCCAGGCGCGCTACGATACGTCGCTTGTCTTCAACATCGCCTCCAACTCCTGCCGCACCTGAGTCAGAAGCTGCTCGGCCCGCTGCGGGCTCTTGCCCGCGTAGGCCAGCGCCAGCAGCGTGACGGGATGCACCTGCATGACCTCGCACAGCTCGGCCAGCTTGTTCAGGGTCGGGCTTTTGAGGTCGCGCTCCAGCGAACTCATGTACGTGCGGCTGGAAACGTCGGAAAATGCTTCCTGGCTCAGACCGCGCGCCTTGCGGACTGTTTTCAATGCTGTTGCTAATGAGTGCTTTGCCTCCACCTCAGGTTTCTCCCTAAACCTAAGATGACATTCGATTGCGTCCTATAGGACTACAATCTATAGGGCTCGTTTTGTGCTTTTGCGGAAATCAGTAAATCCGCATCTGTGTCTTCCGGCAGAACCGCAGAACCACATTCGTGTCTTTCCTGACTTCCACCGATGCGGTTTGGCGCCTTCACGCTTTGGCGGATTCGTGCACCGACGAAGGGATCACCACCATGAATCAACTCATCACCGAGGACGAGCGCAGGCAGTTGCTGGCCCACGGCCAAGCCCGCGCTGAAGGTCAGGATGTTGACCCGCTGCCCGTGGTGCGGCTGTTCACGCCCGATGCGCACGCCACCTGGCTGCTGGTCGCGCTCAATCCCGCCGATGGGGACACGGCCTACGGCCTGATCGACCTGGGAATCAGCATGCCCGAACTGGGCCACGTGAAGCTGTCCGATCTGGCCTCCATCGTCGGCCCGAACAAGCTGCCGGTCATGCGGGATCGGTATTTCCAGGCGGTGCGCCCGCTGTCGGAGTACCTGCGGCTGGCCCAGGAGAACGGTTCCATCGTCGATTAAGCCGTTCGCGCCACGGCCAAACAGGGCGTATTGAGACTATTTCAGTCTGGCATCAGACCTGGCCGGTCTGAATCTGCACTCTTGCATCAAACCTGTGCATCTGTGACTAAAACAGTCACGATCTTTCATGCGGGTTGCGGCACGGTGTTCTGTGCCGCGTGACGCTTTGGGATTGCGCGGTCGTCGTATTCGGACGAATTTCGCAATGCACCGGAGCCAATCGGTCTTGACACTCAATGTTACAGCTCGCCCCGATTCTGATGGCAATTGGTCGTCTGCGATAGCCCTGTGTTGAACGCCCGTGACGACGTTCCTGATCTTCGACAGGAGCTTGCGTCATGGTCGATCCTCATCATCTCGCGCACTGGTATCCCACAGCCGCTTACCTTTATGTCCTGGGTCTGGATGCCCTCGCACTGGCCTGGGAGTACCTGCGCAGGCATCCCGATTACCGGCTCGACTGGCTGCGCCGTGCGCGCCGCCCCGATGCCGCGCATCGCTGGGGCTTGCGCCTGCTGGAAGACCCGGCCCTGGATGCGCGGGACGCACAACCGGCCTGGCTGCCCGGCCATGCGGCCGTGGCGCAGCTTTACCCGGATGCAGACCCGCCGCCCGATGCCGAGGCTTTCGCGTTCTGGCACATCCCTGGCCACAAGCAACTGATCCACGACGGCAAGGGGCTGGCGCTGATCGCGCGCAGCCCAGGCCATTGCCTGCGCTTCGTGCTGGCCCCTGGCCTGGAAGACGGCATGGCCGTGGTCTATGCCCATCGCGACGGTGCTGCTTCGCTTGCGCGCAGCCATGCGCCCGATGCGGCTCTGGCCGATGCCAAGCCCAGACCAACGCCGGCCGCGCTGCTGGAACTGCACACCTTGCAGGCGCTCGACGCGACCCTCACGGGCGCGTCCTTGCGCGAGGTGGGCGAAGGGCTGTTCGGTGAGGATGCCGTGGCCGATTGGTATAGCGACGGCGGCCTGCGCTCCAAGGTGCGCCGCCTGGTGCATCGCGGCGAGGCGTTGATGCGTGGCGGCTACCGCCGCCTAGCACAACTGCCGCCGCTTGAGAAGGGTCGTTTTGCAGGGGACGCAAAACGACCCTGAGCAAGAGAGCTTCGTTTTCTGAGACTGCCTCCATCCGGTTGCGCTGTGTGGCCGGAGCTTTGACACCGATGGAGGTTTTCACCATGCGTCCTGCTCCCCTGCGGCCTGCCGCCGCACCCTCGACCGCTGCTGCGCAGCCCCAACGCTACCTGACCAACGACGAAGCCGCCGACTACCTCCGCTTGTCGCCGCGCACGCTGGAAAAACAGCGCGTGATCGGCGGCGGCCCGCGCTTTCGCAAGTTCGGCCGGCGCGTCATGTACGCCGTGGCAGACCTCGATGCCTGGGCCGCAGAACGCAGCTTCGAGAGCACGTCCGATCCCGAGTACGCCGAGCAGCACTCGGCGGACAGCCGTGCGCGCTGATCGCCGGCGCGCGGGTGGCCTTCGCCATGTCCAGCCCCTCGCTGCCAGCGCGGCAGCGACCATCGCAGGAGCGCGAACAGCTCGACCTGTTCCGCGCCTTGCCGGGCGACATGGCGCCGCGCGACAGCCAGGACTTGATGGCCTTTCCGTTCTTCTCGCTGGCGAAGTCGCGGCGCACAGCGCCGATCGACTTCAGGGCAGCGAACGTCACGATTCGCGTGGAGGGCACGCAAGAGCATGGCATCGCCACGATTTGGGATGCCGACATCCTGATCTGGGCCGCCAGCCAGATCGTAGAAGCGCGCGATGCGGGCTTGCGCCCGTCGCGGCTGATGCAGGCCACGCCTTACGAGATCCTGCGCTTCATCGGGCGCGGCACCTCGCTGCGCGACTATCAGCGCCTCAAGGCCGCGCTGGATCGGCTGCAATCGACCACAGTGGCAACGTCCATCCGCGAGACCACGGGAAGGCGCCTGCACCGTTTCTCGTGGATCAACGAGTGGAAGGAACTGGCCGATGCTCGCGGTACGCCGCTGGGCCTCGAACTGATCCTGCCGGACTGGTTCTTTGCTGGCGTCATGGATGCCGCCCTGGTGCTGACCATCGACCCGGCGTATTTCCGGCTGACGGGGGGCATCGAGCGATGGCTGTACCGGCTGGTGAGGAAGCACGGGGGCAAGCAGCCGGGCGGCTGGCAATTCGATTTCCAGCACCTGTACCGCAAATCCGGCAGCGTGGCGCGGTACTACGACTTCGCTGCCGACCTGCGCGCGCTGGTGGCGCGGCAAGCCTTGCCGGGCTACCAGTTGGGCATCGAGCATGTCTCGGGCATTTCCTCGCCACTGCTGACGTTCCGGCCCGTGCTGCAGACGGCACGGGGATAACTGCGGCAAAGCCTGTGGACGGACTCGTGCTATCAGGCAACAGAGGTATCGTGCTATCAGGCAACAAATCCTCGTGCTATCAGGCAACAAAATCGGCTGCAAAGCCAATAACGGCGCCGGTTTCGGTCTCTCTTAACTTTCCTAACTTAGATTCTCTAACTTTTAGTAGGAAAGCGCCGCTGCGGTGGACAACCACCACGCGGCCACAAACGCAGCAGCAAACGCCCAGCTTTCCAGCTTGGAGGGCCGCGCCATGATCGTCGCTTTGCTCAACCAGAAAGGTGGCGTGGGCAAGACCACACTCGCCACCCACATCGCCGGAGAGCTGGCGATGCGCGGGCAATCGGTCATCATGCTGGATGCCGATCCGCAAGGCTCCGCGCTGGACTGGACGCAGCGCCGAAGCCAGCAAGGCTTGCCAAGGTTGTTCAGCGCCGTGGGCCTGGCACGCGAAACCCTGCATCAGGAAGCCTCAGAATTCGCCAGACGGGCCGATCACGTCGTCATTGATGGGCCGCCCAGGATCGCCGCTTTGGCGCGCTCCGCGTTGCTGGCGGCCGAGCGCGTGCTTATCCCCGTACAGCCCAGTCCCTACGACCTCTGGGCTAGCGCCGAGATGGTGGCGCTGATTCGGGAGGCGCAGGTGTTCCGGCCGCAGCTAGCAGCAGCCTTCGTCATCAACCGGCGCGTCAGCACCACGGTGATCGGACGCGAAGCACGCGGTGCGCTGGCCGAGCAGCCGCTTCCTGCACTGCGCTCGGAAGTGCGCCAGCGCATCGTGTTCGCCGACAGCGTGGCCGCCGGCCGGGTCGCACGCGAGACGGCGCCGGACAGCGCCGCCGCGCGCGAGATCGCCGCGCTGGTGGATGAGCTGCTGCGGTGGCCGTCATGACAGCGAAGCCCGCATCCAACAGCAAACGCTCTGGCAAGCGCGTTGGCATCGGCGCGCGTCCGCCTGCGAATCCGCACGTCGAGGCGTGGATTCGCCAAGGCAGCGCCGAAGACCTCCAGAAAGGCGATCTCTATACCGCTCGCCTGACCCTCGACATCACGCCCGCCATGCGCTCGCGCATCAAGGTATCGGCCTTCACGCAGGGCGTGACGGTGGCCGACCTGCTGCGAGCACTGCTGGAGAGGGAGTTTCCAGAACACCGCAGGGAGAACACACCATGAACGCATCCGCTGCGCCTGCCGCTGACGCGGCCACGGCTGCACTGTCGCCGTCGCTCGCTGCGCTCACTGGTCGGCCTGCCGCAACGCCGCTGACGCGGGTTTCGCTGGCCTTCCTTGAGCATCGCTTCAAGCTCTATCTGCGCTTTGGCGAACCGGCGCGCACTCTTCGGTACGACCGCTGGCGGAGCTGCGCCGTATTCGTGCCCGACGCCATGTTCTGCCGCATCCGCTGGCAGTCCAACGATTACGGCACGATCCGCTGGCAACTCATGGTGATGCAGGCTTGCACGCCCTTGGATGCGGCGCAGCGCATTCCCGGCGTGCAGCCCGGCGCACGCCTGTTGCTGCACGCCGAGGGCGACAGCGCGGTGCGCGCCGTGCTGGAGCGCATCGACGCCATCGAGGCGCTGAGCATCGCGCCCGCTGCCGCTTCGCCTGCGTATTGGCGCACGCTGGGCAACCGGCTCGCGGCACGCTTGCCGCTACCCGACTACAGCGCCGAGCGGCACGCCGCCTGGCTGGCCGGGAGGGCGTTGCCATGACGGCTCATTCCACCGCCGTACATTCCGCCGAAGCCGCGTCGCATCCTCGCTCGCGCCTGCGCGCTCGCCTGGTGCTGGCTGCGCTGTCCGCCTGCGGCCTCGCTGCGCTGGCCTGGGCGTCCTTTGGACTGCCGAAGCCGCGCCTGATCTACAACCCGTCCGACAGTGTTCCGGTCGGCTGGTATCGCGTCGATCCATCCAGCAACCGGACCGACTCGCTGCCACGTCCGTTGTCCGTAGGCAGCATCGTGCTGGTTCCGCTCCCGGCCGAGGCTGCCACTCTGGCTGCGCAGCGTGGCTACCTGCCGACGCGCGTTCCGCTGCTCAAGCGCGTGGGCGCGATCGCGCCGCAGGAGGTGTGCATCGCTGGCAGCAGCGTTCGCATCGACGGCGTGCCTTCGGCCGCCGTGCTGCGGGCCGACCGCCTGGGTCGGCCGCTGCCATCCTGGCGCCAATGCCGGCGGCTTCGTCCCGGCGAACTGTTCCTGCTCAGCAGGACCAATCCGGCGTCGTTCGACAGCCGCTATTTCGGCCCGGTCAGCGCATCCGCCGTGATCGGCGTGGCGCGCCCGGTCTGGCTGGATTCACGCCCATGATGGCCGCCGATTCACTGCACGCAGACGTGCATTGCATCGTGCCATCAGGCGTGTCCATCCGGTGGCTGCTGCCGTGTCGTCGCGCGTGCAGTGCAAATGCGTTCGCATTGCACTTCGCGCTGCCTACGGCGCAGCCGTCCACTGTGCAGGCGTCTTGCCTTGAACGCGCCCGGCCTGCGGCCCTGGCCGCGTTCGCCGGTGGGCTGGCTGCCAGCAGCGCAGCGCCACCCGGCCGCCATTGCCGGGAGCGCAAGCAGGAGGCAAAGGCGGAAGGCAAGACAAAAGGACGCGGCACCGGCCCGCGTCGAAAGCCAGTCTGCACATGGGGGTGGCGCAGCACGGCGCGGCTTCGCCGCCGTGCTGCGTGTGGCGCTAAGCCCGCGCCAAGACAGGGCGGCCCGCGTGCTTCGCACGATGGGACACGTCGCAGCTTTCCGAGGGGACGGCCATGAGCGACCACCGCGATGACGATTTCCGCATCCGCCCCGGTGTCCCGAAGAACCGGGGCCAGGGCTTTGTTTCCAAGGTGCTCAAGCAGGTCGGCAAGACCAGCGGCGGCAAGTCGGCGATGCGCCGTCCGGCATCGACCGGGAGCACTGGAAAGCACGCCGGCCAACGGCCCGGCTCGCGCTTGGGGCGCGGGCATACGGCGGCACGCTTTGCGGGTGCGAAGTTGACGCCGCTGTCGCGCCGCGTGACCATCAAGTCCTTGCTGGTCAACCAGCGCCAAGTCAGCCCGCAATCTTTGTCGAAGCACCTGCGCTACATCGAGCGTGATGGTGCAGGCCGCGATGGAGAGCCGGGCCGGGCCTATGGGCCGCAGGCCGATGAAGCCGATCTGGATGCGTTCAAGGAGCGCTGCGCCGACGACCGGCACCATTTCCGCTTCATCGTCTCGCCTGAGGAGGGGGTCGATCTGGATGATCTTCGGACGTACACGCGCCATCTGATGAACCGCATGGAAGCCGACCTGGGCACGCGGCTGGAGTGGGTAGCGGTCGATCACTGGAACACCGACAACCCGCACACCCACCTCATCGTGCGCGGGCGCGACGACACCGGCAAAGACCTCATCATCGCGGGCGACTACATCGCCCACGGCTTTCGGCACCGGGCCGCCGAGCTGGCGACCGAATGGCTAGGGCCGCGCACCGAACTGGAAATCCAGCAGACCTTGCAGCGGGAGGTGGAACAGGAGCGGTGGACGAGCCTGGATCACACGCTGCAACGTGAAGCTGGCGACGATGGTCGCGTGCAGGTCAGACGCTTCAACGAACCGAAGCTGCAACGCCAGCGTCTGCTGCTGATTGGCCGCTTGCAATGCTTGCAGCGCCTGGGCCTGGCCGACGAAGCGCAGCCTGGCACCTGGACCACCCATGCCGATGCCGAGAAGACCTTGCGCGCTCTGGGTGAGCGTGGCGACATCATCCGCACCATGCAGCGGGCCATGGGCGGCCAGCCGCGCGAGCTGGCGGTGTTCGAGCCGGGTGACGATGGAAGAACAATCATTGGCCGCGTGGCCGCCAAGGGGCTGGCCGACGAGCTGCGCGACCGGAGCTATCCGGTCATCGACGGCGTGGACGGCAAGGCGCACTACGTCGCGCTCAACGCCCGCGACGAACCCGCAAACTATCCGACCGGCGCGGTGGTGGAAGTACGTGGTTCCGCCGAGGTACGGGCGGCAGATCGCAATATCGCTGCGCTGGCCAGCAATGGGCTCTACAGAACCGATCATCACCTGGCAATTGCCCAAGGTCAGGCGCAGGCCGGCCGTGATCCGCACGAAGTCGTTGCCGCGCACGTTCGCAGGCTGGAAGCCCTGCGCCGGGCCGGCATCGTGGAACGTATTGCCGAGGGGCTGTGGAAGGTACCCGACGACCTGCCCGAGCGTGGCCGCCAGTACGATGCGCAACGCCTGGGCGGCGTAGCCGTGGAGCTTAAATCGCACCTGCCCATTGAGCGGCAGGCGCGCGTGATTGGGGCTACCTGGCTGGATCAGCAGTTGATCGGCGGCGGCTCGGGGCTGGGCAACCTGGGGTTTGGCGGCGAGGCGAAGCAGGCGATGCTGCAACGCGCCGATTTCCTGGCCGAACAGGGGCTGGCCGAGCGGCGCGGTCAGCGCGTGTTCCTGGCGCGCAATCTGCTGACGGTGATGCGCAATCGGGAAGTGGCGCAGGCCGGGAAGGACATTGCCGCCGAAACCGGGCTGGAGCATCGGCCTGCGGCAGATGGCCAGCGCGTGGCCGGTATCTACCGCCGCAGCGTGATGCTCGCCAGCGGGCGCTACGCGATGCTCGATGACGGGATGGGATTCAGCCTGGTGCCGTGGAAGCCGGTGATTGAGCAGCGGCTGGGACAGCAGATCGCCGCGACGGTGCGCGGCGGTGGGGTGTCATGGGAAATTGGACGGCGGCCTGGGCTGTCCCGAGGTTAGTCAGGCCGACGCCAGCGATCCCACAGAATGGATTCAACGTGCTCTGCTGGAGCACCAACTGGGGGCTATCAACCCCGGGAGTAGAGACGCAGACGCGCGGAGCGTTCGGCAGGTGACTCGCTCAGCAGTTCGTTGATTACTTGCTCACGCGTCTTGCCAGAACTTACATCAGGTGTGCGGATGGGGTAGTTGCTCTCACCATAAGAAAGGCGGCCTTGCCGCATCGCAGTCTCGGTCTCCGCCTTGACTTGGGCGCGGGTTTTCTCGCTCTTGAAGTGTTCCGGGTGAACGATTACGCCCTTTTCATTGTTGGCAGGATGCTCGTAGGCTGC
>Ga0116173_1003409_pt1 | contig 11890 bp, 9 predicted proteins | sample AD_UKC085_MetaG_FD_89800 | JGI IMG/M metagenome (GOLD analysis project Ga0116173, IMG submission 89800) | Active sludge microbial communities of municipal wastewater-treating anaerobic digesters from USA - AD_UKC085_MetaG | ecosystem: Engineered > Bioreactor > Anaerobic > Digestate | place: USA...
AAAAGCACCGACGTGTGTGGCACAAAAGGTGCCTGCTGTCAGCCCACCGAGCTTGAACCCGAAGACGACGAATAACAAAGGGACGCCGTTACAGGCGCCCCTCACACATAATGATATAACAGGAGGTCAATTATGGATAATCAGAAACAGGTAGATAACCTTATCGAGCTTCTCGACGGCTACGTTGAAAAAGGCGGTCACCACCTCAACGTGAACGTTTTTACAAGAGAGACTCTCCTTGACGCTCAGGCTCACCCTGAGAAGTACCCTCAGCTCACAGTAAGAGTTTCGGGCTATGCAGTAAACTTCGTCAAGCTCACCAAGGAACAGCAGGACGATGTTATCTCAAGAACCTTCCACTCTGCTCTGTAAATACACACAAAGAGGCTGTACCGCCATGGTACAGCCTCTTTTTATATTTATTATTCAAGAGAGTCGATCTTGCCAAGAAGGAATTCCTGTATTTTCAGGGCATCTCCGCCTGTGAGTCCCGGAGTAGTCTTGTCAACGTCACATTCAGCTTGCCCAGGGCAGTAATGTGCTTGGGTGCGGAGCCGTTTTCGCCATATTTATCGGGATTTGCAAGAGCCTGCATAATGAGTATTGCGTCTGCCAGCTCCACCTTGCCGTCGCAGTTGACATCGCCGGGAACGCCCTCAACATAAGGCATTGTTGTAGTGGGACCAACAGTGCAGGTAGTGGTGGAAGTCGTGGTGGTTGTAGCTGTGGTAGTTGTGGTGGTTGTTGTTACCTGCTCCTGTGACTTCTTTATGACCACATTCGATACAAAATTACCTTGAGGGTCGCCAATACCTGCTATTCGCTCATAATGGACAACAACACCATCTTCAGGAGTAACTATCTTACAGTCCTTGAGATCGATCCAGCAAAAACCTCTGACAGCCTCTTGGTTCTTACTGTCGGCATTGACATCTGAATTGATTATATTCAGTACTTTCATGTAGCTAAAGCCCTCAATTGCACCTGCCTGCGCATCGATGACCAGATCTGCGTCTTTTATGTCCACATCGCCCCATGAACCTATACCAACTTCTCCCGCTAAAACAGAGAGCTTTCCATTAGTTGTCAATGTAATATCGCCGTGATTGTAGATAAACCACGCATTAACACATGAAATAATAGAATCAGCAGCAGTGGTAACTGTAAGACCGTTTATATCATTCTGGATGACCGAAAAGCTTGAATCAGTCTGGTAATTACCCTTTATGGTAAGAGTTTTTGTCTTTTCGTCATAGCTGAAAATTCCGTTGCCCAGTATGTCATCCTTGTTTGAGTCATACACCCTCTGTTCGACGATCTGAAGATCGTAGTATCTTTCTATCAATACATCCTGCACATTATTCTTGCCTGCATCAACGATCGAGCCCTTTGCGGTTTTCAGGACTGTCCTCTCGCTTGCGCTTGGAACAATAGGCTCGCAGCCCTCAAACTTCAGCTCCTTATTGAAGCCCGTGACAGCAGACAGCTGCTTGTTCTTCTCGTTCCTGGCTGTAACGTGAGAATCCACGATCTCAAGAGAACATTCAGCCATTGATACATCTGTACCGCCTATGGCAGCTGCATTATGGTCTGTATTTGTGTTCAGAGAATTAAGAGTTGCGTCCCTGACGGTAAGCTTACAGCTGTCGACCGAAATAGTCCTTATACCGCCTTCAACATTCAGCACTCCGGGACCTGTGATAGTGGTGTTTTTCATGATCGAAACAACAGGATTAACAAAGGGCTGAGTAAGGGCAGAGTCCTTTTCAACATAGATAGTCAGATCCTCGATGCCGTCATTCAGAAGAAGAACAGTGGGCATCTTGGTTTTACATTCAAGGTCTCCCCTGATAGTCAGTGTCTTTGTCTCGTTATCATAGCTGAAATTGCCGTCGCCCATAATATCGCCGGCATTTTCACCGGTGACCTTTGTTCCGCAGAGATACAGCGGGTATTCCTCGGCTGCAACTGCCTTCACAGGCTTCGGCTGCATAAAAGTCAGTGTCATAATGAGCATTAGCATTGCTGTGACCATACACTTACATCTTTTTGTCAGTACTCTGATGCCGATAGTTCTGCTTTCCTTCATAATAATACCTCATTTCCCATATAAAATATACTCATACCGTCCCTCTCTTTCCTGCGGTCCCACAAAAAATGCACACCGGAACTGCCGAAAAACAGGCTCCTGTACTTATTTAAAGTATATCATGAGGCATATTTGAAGTCAATGCAACTTACCCACTGAAAAAAGCAACTTACTGCCTTGAAAATGCAACTTGCCCTACAATAAAAGCAGCCTGCACATTTCATGCAGGCTGTTGCTTTACATATTCAGTTTTAACCGAGCGAGTCTGTCTTGCCCAAGAGGAATTCCTGTATTTTCAGGGCATCTCCGCCTGTAAGTCCCTCGATAGTCTTGTCAACGTCGCCGTTTTTCCTTCCCTGTGCAGTCATAGGCTTTTCTGCCGAGCCGTTTTCGCCGTATTTATCTGGATTTGCCAGGCTTTGCAGAATGAGTATGGCGTCCGCCAGCTCCACCTTGCCGTCGCAGTTGGTGTCACCCTTTTTCAGAGACTCACCCTCAAGAGCCGTGAACTTAAGCTTATTTGCCTCGGCATAAGCCTCAGCAGTTGAGCCCTTGTAGCCGATGACCTCATCTGCGTCAAAACAGTTTTTCCCCAAAACACAGTCAGTATTCTGGATAGTAACACTTGGGATCGAATGAAGCATACGAAATGCATAGTCACCTATTGATTTTATAGTATCAGGGAAAACAATAGGCGTTTCTATATTCGCACCACCGAATGCCCTTTCTCCTACATATTCAAGCACATCATTCAGTTCCACTGACTTGATTTTTGGACAGTTTAAAAATGCTTGAGCACCTATGGTCCTGACATTTTTTCCAAGCTTTACAGATTCGATGATGTCCCTATGCTTCGAATACATGCTGAATTCTTCTCTTACCGAGACAACAGGATAGCCGTTGACCTCATCGGGAATTACCAGATCGGTCAGATCGGTCATGATATTATACAGACAACATCCGCCATCAGTAACAGTATATAATAATCCGTCCTTCTCAAAATTATCCCGTGGAGTATTTTCATCTTCTATGTCGCAGAACTCAACTTCAAAATTTCCATGATACTTATTTGCATACTCCTCAGCAGTTGAGCCCTTGTAGCCGATAATTCTTGTATATATGGCAAAATCAGACCCGAGTTTGCAATCAGGATTAGGGATAGTTACACTGGGCATATTCCGCGAACCCATAAAGGCATATTCTCCAATGCTCTTTATTGTATCAGGGAATATGAGCGGTGTTTCTATATCGCATTCGGTAAATGCATTGTTCTCTACAGTCTCAAGAACGTCATTTAACTCAATAGATTTCACTTTACTGCAATTAACAAAAGCAGCTTTTTTTATGGTTCTGACATTCTTACCGAGCTTGACCGATACAAGGCTGTCTCCGAGCTTGCTTCTTGAAGCAAAATCCTCACTGACAGCTACTACAGGATAACCGTTGACCTCATCGGGGATAACGAGATCTGTAATATCGGGATCTTCGACATATCGCAGTGTATATCCGCCGTCAGTTACGAAATAGTATGCACCGTTTTCCACATAAATATCCCTGGGAGTGTTTTCGTTCTCTATATCGCAGAACTCAAGTTCATGGCTATTTGTTTTCTTGACATATTCTTCGGCTGTTGACCCCTTGTATCCGATCATAGCTGTCCTGAGTATAAAATTTTCTCCCAGAACACAATCACGATTAGGAATAGTTATGCTTGGTATTTTAGTAGCATAAGAAAATGCGCTTTCTCCGATATATTTTATAGTTTCCGGGAATATGAGCGGCGTTTCTATGGGACAGCTTGAAAACGCATCGTCACCTACTGTTTCCAGAGCGTCATTCAGCTCCAGTGATTTGATACTCTCACAGCTGCTAAATGCATTTTTTCCAATAGTTTTGACATTCTTGCCCAGCTTTACAGATCTGAGGCTCTCACGTCCGTTTCCTATCTGACTTTTTATCTCGATCACAGGATAGCCGTTGACCTCATCGGGGATAACGAGATCGGTGATCTCGGTGCTGATAGCGTCCAGGATATATCCGCCCTTTGTGGGGGCAAAGCGCATTCCGTCCACCTCTATCTTCTCAGCGGGAGTACGGGTGTCCTCTATTTCATGGAATGTTACCCTATCATTTGCTTTGGCGTATTCCTCCGCCGTAGAACCCTTAAAGCCGTACAGGTCAGCCTTGCCGAAGCTGTCAGTGTTGAATTCACAGTCATCGGACAATATTGTAATGCTGATCGGATCGTATCCGTGCATGAAAGCATGATATCCGATATGTTTTACTGTATCGGGAATAATTATAGGAGTAGTAACATTTTCACACCAAAATGCATCCAAACCTATACTCTCCAGTGAATCGTTGAGCTCCAGCTCCGTCAGAAGGTCACAGTCACAAAATGCATAGTTGCCTATCCTCCTGATGTTCCTGCCAAGCTTCACGGAGGTAAGTCTTTCATTAAGGTTGCCTCCTCTGCTGAAATCGTGAGGCACTTCAACAACAGCATAACCGTTCACTCTATCGGGAATATTGAGCTCAGTGATCGTATCATCTGTATAATATACCTTATATCCTCCTTCAGTGGGGATATAAAAGATTCCGTCCTTATCACATACATCCCGCGGGACAGACTTATCCTCTATATCAAAGAAATCCCACTCATAATAATATAGACTGCGGCTCGGACTCACATTTAAACTGCTTCCGCGGGCATTTTCTGCTGCATATTTCTCCGCTGTCGAGCCCTTGTATCCGAATAAAAATGTCTCAGCAAAATGCTCTCCCAGAACGCAGTCGGGATTTGTCACAGTTATACTTGGGATATGATGACAGGTAAAAAACGCCCCTTCTCCAACATAAGTTACTGTTTCAGGAAGCACCAGCGGAGCGGTAAGCATTTCTGTATGAAATGCGTGATCTCCAATACTTTCCAGGCCGTCATTAAGCTCCAGAACAGATATATTTTTACATATAGAAAATGCGCTATTTTCTATTGTCCTGACATTCTTTCCCAGCTTTACCGACTCAATGTCCACACATTTTGAAGTTGAGCCAAATCTGTACGATATTGAAACAACGGGATAGCCATTCACCTCATCGGGCACAACGAGTTCCTTTGCAGACCTGCTGATAGTTAACAGCGCATATCCGCCCTCAACAGCCTCAAAGGTCATACCGTTGACCTCAACCTTTTCTGCTTTTTCCGCAGCTGCGCTGTCTGCGGCAGTATCCTCTGCGGCGAAGGCAGAGCTGCCCGAGCTATACTGATAGCCCGATGCACCATAGTTTACCCCGACTATGGCAAGTGCCATTACAGCAGCGATGATCCTTTTGGATTTCATAGTAAATCCTCCTTAAAAACACCTATATTTTGCCTTATAAGACAATCATATTATATCATATGATTTTTTGATAATCATATTTTTTCTTTGAATTAGTTAAAAAGCGCATCGAAATGTTATCCGATGCGCTTTATATGTTATAATGAGCTTATCTTTCCGAGCAGGAATTCCTGTATTTTCAGGGCATCATTTGAGGTCAGCCCCTCTGTGGACTTGTCAACATCGCCGTTCAGCTTGCCCTGTGTCTTAAGGTGCTTGGAGTCGGTGCCCTTCTCGCCGTATTTATCGGGATTTGCCAGACTTTGCATTATGAGGATAGCGTCTGCCAGCTCCACCTTGCCATCGCAGTTGGTGTCGCCCTTTTTGCCTCCCGACACGGGAGCGGTAGTTGTGGTCGTTACAGGCTTGGTGGTTGTCGTAGTTGCCTTGGCAGTTGTGGTAGTAGCCTTGGTAGTTGTGGTGGTAGCCTTGGTGGTTGTGGTAGTTGCCTTGGCAGTCGTGGTGGTAGCCTTGGTGGTTGTGGTAGTAGCCTTGGTGGTTGTGGTAGTGGTCACAGGCGGTGCAGCAGTAGTAGTGGTTATAAGCGTCGTCTCGTCAATGACATTGAACTTATAGCCGTATACCGAAGCGAAGCTCTGGGCGGTGGAGCCCTCATAGCCTGCCACGATGGTATTGGCTGCAAAGCACATCATCTCCAGCTCGCACTCGGGATTGAGCACCGTAACCGTAAGCTTTTTTCTATGGGTGATATTGTCTATATTGTACTTGAGCTTGAAGGCTGTCATGCCGATATACTGCACATTTGCAGGAACTATGACATCCGTGAGGCCTGTGTCCTCGAAAGCGCTTTCGTTTATCTCCGTGAGAGTTGAAGGAAGAGAAACGGTCTCAAGATAATTGCAGTCATAGAATGCACAGGGGTCAATGACCTCAATGCCCTCGCTGATATGAACAGAGGTTATCCCCTTGTTGCTCATAAAAGCCGAGTCTCCTATTACTGTCACGGGCTTACCGCCTGCGGAAGCAGGAATGGTGATATCTCCGGAAAGGCTCTCATCGCCGTAAAGCAGCTTTGCAGATGTTTCGCCAACACGGAATGTCATACCATCTACCTTTACTTCTGAGTCCTCTGCGGCGGAAACGCTGTACTCTCCTGCCCATGGTGCGGAGCTAAGGGGCGAAATGCCCGTGAAGCCGCAAATGGCAATTGCAAGGGCAGCTGAGATGATCTTATTGAATTTCATGGTATACCTCCTTATGGTATTGTTTCGTAAGATAAATTTTTATAGCAGAATTCCCGTTCCTTTTAATCCTTTTACCCATATGGAAAGCCACAGCACCCTTTCCGAACAGTGCGGATACCATGGCTTTTTATCAATTATTACCGCCTCAGCTGGTGGAGTTCTTCGCATATATAGACAGTATCTGTGAGGCGTCCACAGCATTTACCGCATCGTCTCCGCTCACATCTGCCTTAGCCCTCTGACCAGCGCTGAAGGAGGAGGACTTTCCCGAACCCGTGGCAGCATAATCTGCCAGGACCAGAGAAGCGTCCACGGCATTCACCTTTGAGTCACCGTTTACATCGCCGTAATCCTTAGGCGAAAAGGCTTCGGGGTGAGCCTCGGTAGTACCCACGAAGAACTGGGTCCAGTAGAGTCTGCCGTTTGCCTCGGTGACGCCCACGCCAATATACTGATAGTCCGAATTCAGTATATTTGACTTGTGGTCGGGAGAGTTCATCCAGCTGTTCATTACCATCTGGGGAGAGTTCTGTCCGTAGGCGATATTCTCGCCGATACGGCTCCATTTTATACCCAGCTGGCTGCATAAGGTAGTTATGCTGCTTCCGTCCGGGCGGGTGTGATCCCATTTTATCACAGTCTCATCAGCACGGATACTTGCGGCATGGCTGAGCTTGGGAAACATTTTCAGCTCGCTGAGGCCGTTCCTGCTTCTCTCCTGATTTACAAGGCGGACGACCTCGGCGGTAAAGCCCGCAGTATTCACAGCTGTGACCTTATTCTCATATGCAGGTGCAGCTAATTCTGTGGAAGCCGCATAGGTGCTCATCTGAGCTGTTGCAGCAACAGCCATTACAGCAGCGCTGAGCAGAGCGATCATCTTTTTCATACTAAAACCTCCTTTTGCCGCGACAGAAAACTGCCGTAAACAAAAACTTAGTAAAACGAAATCCGAGTCAATTATAGCATAAAATCGGCTCAAAGTCCAGCGCATTATATGAACTTTTTCGTTTTATATGCTTTTTCTTTCGGTATTACGGCTTTTGCGAAACTCCTGTGAAATCATATAATTGACTTCTACCAGAAATTTCTACCGTTTTTTCTACCAAAATCGCTCTTTTTCGATTCTTTCTATTTCGTCCTCGGTTTTGTCACAGTATATTATATAATTACACGGCTGCGGGCTGTGACTTGTCCGCAGAGGTATCTTTCTTCTTTTTTCTGCTGTTTGACTTCTTGGGTGCTTCTTCCGGCACAGTCTCTTTTGTGTCGGTGGGAGCATCTTCTTTTTTGCCGCTGAGAACTCTTGCAATGGTTTCAGCCGAAGTGACCTTAGCGTGATATTCCAAATGGCTATAAAGGTTTGCCGTGATATTAAATGTCGCATGACCGAGCCATTCCTGAATTGCCTTCATCGGAATATCATTTGCAAGCAATAGACTCGCACAGCTATGTCTCAGATCATGAAAGCGAAGCATCTTCAATCCGTTCTTCTTGATCACCTGATGAAAATCGTGAGTGACCGTGTTCGGACTGATGAGCTTTCCATAGGGATCACAGCACACAAAGCCTTCAAACTCCGTATTGTATTCTTTACCACAGAGTTTCTTATAGCGCTTGTCCATATCCTTCTTTTCAAGAAGCATCTCTCTGATATGAGGGATCAGCGGAAGGGTTCTTCTTGTGGAATGGGTTTTCAGTCTTGTCTCCACAAAGAGCTTGGACTGTCCGTTTTCGTCATAATCGCATACGACCTTACGCTCGATAGTGATAGTACCTTTCTTGAAGTCGATAGAATCCCACTTCAATCCGAGGATCTCACATCTTCTCAGACCGTAGTATGCTGCGATGTGTACGATAAGTTCCAGTTTGTTCCCTTTGAATACCTCAAACAGTTCATTCAGCTCGTCTACATTATAAAAGACAGCTTCATGTCTCTCTGCTCTCGGCACGACCATCTTGTCCATAGGGTGCTGTGTCAGCATTTCCATTTTTACTGCATAGGCGAACGCCGAATGCAAAGCAAGGTAATACTGCTTGACCGTACTGCCCTTAACGCCCTCGTCCATTTTATAATTGAGATAAGCCTGGATATGTGTATGGTTCAGATCGGCAAGTGTCACATCAGGATAGTGAATACCCATGTACTCTACAAAGCGCACAGCATTTCTCTTGTAACACTGGAATGTGGTTCGGGCAGAATTCGCCTTGATCGCTGTGAGCCAATCGGAAAAGAAGCTGTTAAGCTCCTTGTTGACGATGATGTTTTCATTGCTTTCGGTATCACTATCATTCTTACGATTGACACTGAGTACAACCTGATTATTGTTCCACTTCTCAGCAAACTCAGCTACGATCTTCTCGACAGCTTCGTTGAGAGCCTTCTTGGTGCATTTCTCAGGCAGTCCCGATGACACCCACTTGCGCTTACGCTTTCCCGCTTTATCCTTGAAATCAAAAACAACATACTGTTTTCCGTTCTTCACGGAAGTGATGTACTTGTAAGGCAGACTTGCTTTCATTATTATTTCCTCCTTGCGTTGAAAGCGGTAGAAGTCTGCTGTTGACCACTCAATTATAGCGCGAATCGTAATATAATGCAAGACCTACAAACCGCAATTCTCTATTTTCGGCGCATTGACCTGGTTTTCACGGCTTGTTTTGTGCGCGTTGCAGAACGTAATTTATGACCTCGATTTTTGCCACTCTGATCTTGCGACCATCAGGCATCCGAGGTATCTTACCCTCTCTGACGAACTTGCACACAGTCTTGTATTTCAGGTCGAGCATTTCACATAGCTGGTCTACGCCTACAATATCGGGATAATCAGCAAACATCGTCCGATATATATCGTCCTCTGCCTGCTGATGCTCCTGAATTTCTATAGTTTCGTCCATGATGAACACTCCTCTCAGGGAGGAAGAAATAGAAAACAAATAGCGTTGATGTTTCATATTCAGTTTTCAAGGTGCTGTAATACATCGTCTGTCGGTTATTTTTATGTCCAAAGATTGATGTACTGTTGGCAGCTCCTACTCAGAGAAGTAGAAGCTCCCGACGGCACATCGACCGTCGTTCAAAACAAGGAGGTGTGTGTGAAGCACCATAGGCAGTACCCGATGAACGGATACTCCCGACAGCGTTTCAGCTATCGTCCTGCTCTATGAGGGGCAGGATACCCTCTTTCTTCAACTGTTCGTAAATGAACATTCTTCCGCGCTGCGTCCACTGTGTATTCGGCTTGGCAATGGAATCACCGTTTTCGTCCAAGACAGTAAAAGTCTTTGACTTAACATAGCCACGATCGGCATACTTCTGATACAGAAGCCATACTTTACCGAGCTTGTACTGTATGCCGTGTTCGTGAAGCCACTTGTTAAGCCACTTAGCGGACTTTCCGTAGTCCTTTGCGATAGTGGTTATGGGCATAAGCCCTGCGGATTGCAGAACCATATCGCAATATGTCGCCTTCGGCTTCATTTCCTCGATCTGCTTTGCCTGAACAGCGGTTGTCTCGATAAGACTGCCGTTCTGCTGTTTGGCAAGCTCCAGCTTCTGGTCTGCGATCTGTAACGCTCTCGCCATGACTGCATCAGGACTGTTCCATTGCTTTTCAAGGTTCAAGAAGTATTCACGGCAGCGCTTGCCAATCTCGGTACGCTGTATCATACAAAGCTCCTTTGCCATATCAATGGTGAGCTGATGATCTGTTACTTCTCTTGAAACGCTACGGCTTCCCTCAATTTGAACCCGGACATTTTTGTCCGAGTTGAAATCTATGCCCTCGGCAAAGCCGTATTCACACATTCTCGGAAACCATTTGTGATACGGTGTATCAATCATGAGTGCAGCGTGAAGTTCTCGTCCGCTGACGGTACGCATATCGTTGTTATATCTCACAGCTATCTTCCGGCGTTCACCGATCAGGCGGTGTATCTTGTCCAAGTTTTCTAAAAGATCAAGCGTTGACGGACAGCGTTCATTCAGAACGATACGGCTAATAAGCTGCCTGATCTCAGTGTCGGAACACATACCCTCAAACTTTTTGATCAGTTTCTGTTTCTGGTATGCGCTAAGGAACTTGTTGATTGAGATTGAATCCACAATGAAACGTATCTCGTTGAATGAGAAGCCTTTGTCGATCAGAGCATAGTATGCCGTATTATGCTCACCTCTATATTTGACGATGTGATTGCCTGCACTGGTGAGTCTGTCAAGGTCACGACGTATGGTCACATCATTCACCCTGGACAGGTTGCAGACATTTGCAAGGTGATGCTGTATATCTTTTATGGTTACAGCCTTGTTCTCATCGGTATACCTTGACAGATAATCGAGTATGAATATAATCCTCTCCTGGTCCATAGAAAATACCTCCGCATACAATCAAATGCCCCGTCCCGAATGACTATCCGGACAGGGAACATACCGCTAACAGACCTCACTATTCTGAACGCTCAGAACGGTGAGGTTTTCTTCATTTATATTTTACCATATCGGACAGGTTTCATCAATCAGGTTCGGAATATTACATTATGATGTTCGGTAAGTCGAAGTATATGGACTTTTAATTGTAAACTTTCTGTGAACATTTGCGTTTTTCTTTCCCGAAAATCTCATTTTCTTATTAGGTAAGTGAGGGGGTATGCGCACTCAGTCGCACAGCTCCAATTCCCATACAAAGTGGGAAAAATCCGAGAGCCGCAGGCTCAATTTGAAAAACGCCCGATCAGGGCGGTTTCAAAACCAGCAAGCACGGCATTGATGCACTACAAATTGAGATTTGAGTGACTTTCAATGCAGATGCTTGTCAGAGGGCTCTGCCCCTAAAACCCCGAATAGAAAGGAGAGAGAATGGAAGAAAAAATCAAGCGAACACGGAGCGTTCAGGTTAGGTTGACACAGGAAGAATACGACTTCCTTGAGCAGAAGTTTCAGCTCAGCGGTTACAAGTCCAAGAGTGAGTTTATGCGTATCGCATTCTTTGATACACTTATCGTGAAATTCAGCACTGAGGATATGCAGGAACTTCTACGGCTTGTCCGCAGTATTTCCAACAACGTGAATCAGATAGCAGTCCGTGTAAACAGTACCGACAAAGTGTATGTTGAGGATATTTCTGTTAAGCTTCCTTTTCCATTGAGGTAATCTTCTACTGCTGCTTCTTTTATTTCATTGGTATAGTGTCGATACGGTGATGCCTTTGCAACGGATT
>Ga0116173_1003413_pt1 | contig 11884 bp, 10 predicted proteins | sample AD_UKC085_MetaG_FD_89800 | JGI IMG/M metagenome (GOLD analysis project Ga0116173, IMG submission 89800) | Active sludge microbial communities of municipal wastewater-treating anaerobic digesters from USA - AD_UKC085_MetaG | ecosystem: Engineered > Bioreactor > Anaerobic > Digestate | place: USA...
AAGAGACAAAAGAAGAGAATCCCGTAGAGGAGATAGACCTCACGCCTCCACCTCCACCGTTGAAAAGTTCAATCAAATTCACGGCACCTATCATCACCAAAGCGGAGGTAAAAGAGGAAGAGGAGATCAAGACTCAAGAAGAGGTCACTCAATCGAAGGTCACCATCTCAACAGCCGACATCAAAGGCACAGATGAAGAGAATGGTCAGATCATCGACGAATTGAACGAAATTGTGCAAGAGCCACAAAAGGAAGAGAAGCCTTACATTCAAGTGGAACAAATGCCTCAATTTCCAGGAGGAAACGAAGCGATGCTTAAATATATTGCCAGCAATCTCCGCTATCCGACTATTGCGCAGGAAAACGGAATTCAAGGCAAAGTGTATGTACGATTTGTCATCGACAAAAACGGAAAAATAAGCCACGCAGAAGTACTCCGAGGTTTAGACTCAACTTGCGACAAAGAAGCCATACGCGTCATCCTATCGATGCCGCAATGGATTCCTGGCAAACAAAATGGAAAGACTGTACCCGTAGTTTTTACAGTTCCAGTACACTTTAAACTTTTGTAAAAAACATTCTCTTTTTTATGGAGATTCCCGTGGTTCTTATCAAATTACGGGTTCTCCTTTTTTACTAATTAAAATCAAAGATCATGGAAGAAGACAAACCTCTAAGTTCAAAGTTCTTATATAGTGTTTGTATGGGCATATTATACATCGTAATAGCAATTATCATTGTAGCATATTCCTTATTAGACGGACAAATTCCAGATAACACAATATACATTTTGGCTGGAATACTCTTTTTTTATGGAGTCTTCAAAATTTGGAATGGTTATAAGAAAAAAGAGAAATAGACGAGTCTCCACTTCAAGCAATTTTCATAACAAATAAAAGTATTTTATGATGAAAAGAACAACATGGATTGCCTTCACTGCCAGCCTTTTTTTCGCAGAAGCGATAGCGGCAGACTGTAGCGAAGGCATAGAATTCTTCAAATACGGAGATTTCAAAATAGCCAAAGAGATTTTTTCCAACTGCAACTCCAGCAACACAGCCGAGAAGATGTTCTATTTGGGAGAGATTTACTTTGCAGAAGGAAAACGCGACTCAGCCTTCCTTTTCTATAATAAAGGGAAAATGGCAGATGAGAATTATGTATTCAATGAAATCGGACTTTTAAAGTTAACACAAAAAAGCAATCCTTCTGTAACAACAGCCGAACTTCAAAAGATAGCAAAGAAAAACAAGAAGCGAGCAGATGTCTTGACCTCCATTGCCAAAGCCTTCTTTCAGAACGGAGAGAAGGAGCTAGCGCTGAATTGGTTACACGAGGCACAGTCCGTAAACAATCAATACGCAGAGAGTTTCGTGCTCGAAGGCGACATCTATGCCTCGATGTCTGAATACGGAAAAGCATCCTCTTTCTACGAGATGGCTTTGACAACCAATCCGAAGTGCGAAGAGGCCTACATCCGATATGCGAATATTTACACGAACATCAATCCGAAAACGGCTATTGAGGTATTGAACAGATGTGTCAACGTAAACCCAAGCTCTGCATTGGCACAAAGAGCACTTGGCGACGCCTATTATGCAGACGCCCAGTTCTCCAAAGCTGCTCAAGCCTATGCTCAATATGCAGAAAGCCCATATTATCAGCCTGCTGACCTGTCCAAATATGCAATGATTCTCCTCTTCAACGGAGAGTTTCAAAAATCGACAGATATTGTCAACGAAGCATTGAGGAAAGATCCAAACAATCTCGTCATGAACCGTCTCCTCATGTATAACCTGTACGAGCAAAAGCAATACGAACAAAGTTTTTCTGTGACTAAGAAAATTTTCAATGAGAAGAATAAATCTCAACTCATTTGGATGGATCATTTTTATTACGGCAAACTTCTGTCAAAGAAAGGAATGAAAACGGATGCGCTTAAACAATATGAAACAGCGTTGTTGCTCGACAGTACCAAGAATAACATCTACAAGGAGATGGCTGAAGTGTATGAGTCAACAAACGATTATGAAATGGCCATCCGTCAGTTTCAAAAGTTTATCGACAAAGAGAAAGCCGGAGCAAACGTCAACGACATTCTTACGTTAGGCAAGTATAATTATTACGCTGGCAATCAGATTTCTGAGGGCAATCAGGATTCTCTTTCCTTCAAGAAGCTTTATCTGACCAAGGCGGATTCTCTATTCAACATTGTAGAGAAAAAAGTTCCGAAGAATTATCTTGGTCATTTATGGAGAGCCAGGACAAACTCAGCCCTCGACCCTGAATCGGAGCAAGGATTGGCTAAGCCTTATTACGAATCAGCATTGACGGTTCTAGACGTCAAAAATCCACGTGAGACACGCATTGTGATTGAGTGTTACAGTTATTTAGGATATTACTATTTTTTGAAGAAAGAAACAGATTTATCTAAAAGTTACTGGAATAAGATCATTGAGGTAGATCCACAAAACGAGGTAGCGAAGAAAGCTTTGCAGGGAATGAAATAAAACTATTTTTTACTATTTTATTACATCAAGAAAGACGATAGTTCTACGGAATTATCGTCTTTTCCAATTACAAATTTCATCCTTTTGTTTATAAGCATTTTTTGCATTTTTATGCAATTAAACAGACCTTTTTTTTCTATCACGATTTTTTCAAAAGAAACATCCCCAACAGGTTTATTTGTATTTTACGAATAAATAATTAGTATTTTACAAATCATATTCCTGAATTTTTGCATTTAATTTCATTTATTATAAATAATTCTATATATTTGAATAACGAATTGAATAGAACTTAGTTATTTTGTAATGATAGAGCGTTCTGGTAATGTACCGAACGCTCTATCTTATTTCTGAAAAAAAGAAATTGAGTCCTGAAAGGAAGAGAAACACCTGCTCTTAAAACCGTTATTAAATCCTTACGACTGAGCTTTATTGACCATACAAAAATGGCTGTCTGAAATAATCAAACAGCCATTCTCTTATTTTTAAACTCAATTAAGCCAACAAAGCTTTCATGAACTCTTCACCTGTCAATGTTCCGTATGAACCTTCCTTTGCAGACTCCTCGTCGTATTTTTGCACAGCGTCTGGTTCAACACCTGGCTTGTAGATCAAGAATGGAACCGGAGCAGCAACATGAGTACGTATGCGGCAAGGTGTTGGATGGTCAGGAAGTACGGCAATCGCTACAGGTTCATCCCATTTTGACACCTCTTCGAAAATTGGTTTCACTACCCTATTTTCCAAGAACTCCACCGTCTTCAACTTCAAAGACACATCGCCTTCATGTCCGGCCTCGTCACTTGCCTCAATATGTAAATATACGAAATCATTTTTCTTCAAAGCATCGATAGCAGCCTGTGTCTTGCCTTCATAATTCGTATCATAAAGACCAGTTGCTCCCTCCACCTCAATTGGTTTCAAGCCCGCATATACTCCAATGCCCTTGATTAAATCAACAGCAGAGATAACGGCACCGCTCTTCAGACCGTAAGTTTCCAACAACGTCTTCATGTTTGGTTTGTAACCTGCAGACCAAGGCCAGATACTATTAGCAGGATCTTTACCCTCAGCCATACGTTTCAAGTTGACAGGGTGCTTTGACAAAAGCTCCTGAGAACGAAGGATAAGGTCGTTCAAAAGATCGGCAGTAGACTGAGCCTCAGGGCAATCAGCCTTCACCATCACGTAGCAGAACGGAGTTCCTGGCACATCGTGAGGCGGAGTACAGCTCACACGCTTATCACCACCCTTAATCTTCAACAAATGGCGGTAAGAAATACCAGGGAAGAAACGTACCTTATCAGAACCAAGCTTCTCGTTCAAGAAGTCAATCAGCTGATAAGCCTCCTCGTTAGAGATATGTCCAGCAGAATGATTTTTTATCTTCTCATTTTCAATGCAGATGATGTTGCAACGCATGGCCATTTCTCCTGGTTCAATAGGCACTCCCATGCTTGCAGCCTCCAAAGAGCCACGGCCTTCAAACACTTTGTTTACATCGTAACCCAAAACCTCAAGGTTAGCAATTTCGCTACCTGGATGGAATCCTTCGGGAACAGTGATCAAACGTCCGTTTCGGCCCATGGCAGCCAACTTATCCATCGTAGGGATATTGGCAGCCTGCAATATCGTTTTATTACCAAGTGATTCGATAGGCTCATCAGCCATACCATCACCTAATATGATCAAATATTTCATAATATTTTATTTAATAAGGAGTCACAACCCTCGTTAAAAAACTCTCTTTCAGAAAAAAGTCTTTTATCGAATATTTGCAATGCTGATGATATCACCAAATACACCAGCAGCGGTTACTGCTGCTCCTGCACCGTAACCACGGATCATCATTGGATCCTTGTAACGAGCTGTATTGATGATGATCAAGTTGTTGCTACCCTCCAAATCGTAGAATGGATGACGGTTGTCTACAGCCTGAAGGCCTACACTGGTCTTGCCATTCTCCAAGGTTGCAACAAAACGCCAACGTTTGTTCTCCTGTTCAAGAACCAAACGACGTTTTTCAAACTCAGCATCAAAACCTTCCACTTTCTTCCAGAAATCGTCCAATGAGCCTTCGAAGAAGTCATCAGGAATGAAGAGGTGTTTCTCAACATCGTCCTGTTCAACACGAATACCAGACTCACGGGCCAAGATAACGAGTTTACGGATCACATCCTTACCACTCAAATCGATGCGAGGATCTGGTTCTGCGAAGCGAGCCTCCATAGCCATACGGATGGCCTTGCTCAACGGAATATCTTTGCTGATAGTATTGAAGATGAAGTTCAATGTACCTGAAAGCACAGCCTCGATCTTCAAAATACGGTCACCAGAATATATTAAATCATTGATTGTATTGATGATTGGAAGTCCTGCACCTACGTTCGTCTCAAACAAATATTTGATACCTCGTTTACGTGCTATATTCTTCAATTCCATATAATTGTCGTAATCACCAGAAGCAGCAATCTTATTTGCAGCCACAACAGAGATATTGTGCAACAATAGATCTTTATAGATGCTTGCGATAGCGCCACTAGCTGTACAATCAACAAATACGCAGTTGTATATATTCAAATCAATCAAAGCCTTCTTCAATGAATCTGGAGTTGATGTAATACCCGTCTTTAAAGCCTCGTGATAGGAAGTCAAATCAACGCCTTCGCGGTTGAGGATATAATTAGACACATCGGCAACACCGATAACTTTTACCTTCAAACCATTCTGATTCATCAACAACTCTTTCTGAGTATGCAGCTGCTCCAATAAGCTTCCTCCTACAGTTCCTGTTCCAACTACGAAAAGGTTCAACTCCTGGTATTCAGAAAGGAAGAATGACTCATGAATAGAGTTAAGAGCCTTTCTCAAGTTCTCGCTCTTTACAACACAAGTGATGTTTGTCTCAACAGAGCCCTGTGCCAATGCGATGATATTGATGTTGTTTCTACCAAGCGCATTAAAAAGCTTACCAGCCGTACCGGTTGTCTGCTTCATGTTATCACCCACGATGGCGATAGTAGCCAAATTACTTTCAGCGGAAATTGAATTAACGGCACCTTGAGTCATTTCCTCTTCAAACTCATCGCCTAGGATATCCAAAGCAACCTTTGTATCCTCGTCTCTGATTCCAATTGAAATAGAGCTGCCAGAAGATGCCTGAGAAACGAAGAACGACTCGATTCCATTAGCTTCCAAAGCCATGAAGATACGGCCGTTAATATTGTGCACGCCCAACATTCCCATACCTTGAAGGGTGATAAGCGTAGTATGATCAATGGATGAGATTCCCTTGATGGTCTTCTCACATCCGTCTTTATCGTTAGAAATATAGGTGCCTTTTATCTCTGGATGCATCAAATTCTTGATCAAGATAGGCACATTAGCAACGTATGCCGGATAGATTGTTGGAGGGAAGATCACCTTGGCACCGAAGTTACACAACTCCATAGCCTCAGTGTAGCTCAACTTCTCTATTGGATAAGCCTTGCTGATAACCATAGGATCAGCAGTCATGAATCCTTCTATCGTCTTCCAGATAACAACTTCGTTTGCCTGCAACGCAGAAGCGATCAAAGATGCCGTATAGTCAGAGCCTCCTCGACCTAAGGTAGTTATCTCTTCCGATCCCACCGCAGTAGCAATGAAACCCGGAACAACTACGCGTTTTGGCATATTTTTGAACGTACTCTTAATCAAACGATAAGAGAGGTCAAAATCAACATTACTTCTTACAATCGAACTGTTTGTCTTGATAAATTTTCGCGAATCGCACAATTCAGCATCTATAAATTTGCTGATGAAAAGAGAAGAGACGCGCTCGCCGTAAAAAAGAATTGCATTTTCGGTTTTATCTGTCAAATCCTTGATCAAATAGACACCTTTGAAGATGTTTCCTAACTCCTCATGCAACACAGCAACTTCTTTCAAAACCGACTCTCTCATAGAAGTAGGGATAATTCCCTCGACTATCTGATTGTGTATGTTTACTATTTCATTATATTCGTCGATGTAGGTAGCTGTACCTTTTGCGGCAAGCGTTGCGGTGGTTATCAACCTATCGGTAATGCCTTCAACGGCAGAAACAACTACCACTACGGGTTCTTCAACACTCTCGATCACCTTCTTGACTTGCTGTAAGTTCTTTATGGAGCCTACGGATGCTCCATCAAATTTCAAAACTTTCATACGAATATTTTAAATTATTATTAAATAAGTACACTCGGTTGGACCTTTTTCATTCCAAAAGAAAGGTGTTCGCTTCTACAATTTCGACTCGCCTTTACCGATCAATTTGCAAATATAACGAATTAAGATGACATAAAACGATTTTCAACATTGGATTTATTCAAGGAAGGATATGCTTCATCAATGAGTTTTTCATTTTTTCAGACAAAACTTTTTCACAAAAAGCATGAGAACCTTTTTCGTTTTATCGTTAAATTAAAACCTACGCTTATCCTAAGACAAAGAACCTTATATATTGATTAAAATAGGTTTTTTTGTATATTTGCATCCTATTCTTCATAGTATATGCTAAAAGACAGTTTTTTTACCATAAAAACCGCAGAAAACGACAACGAAGGCAACTACCATTTCGTCGTTTGTTTAAAACCGGAACATACGATTTTCAAAGGACATTTCCCCGAAATGCCAGTTGTTCCGGGTGTCTGCACTATTCAGATGGTAAAAGAATGCCTACAGTCTGTCTCTAATGAAGAGTACCAGATTCTGAACATCATCAACTGCAAATTTCCAGGGATGATTGTACCTACGATGGTTAAAAATCTAGACATTGACATCAACGTTGCTCTTTCTGAAGAAGGTATAACAATGAAGAGCACTGTCAAAAGCGACGAACATAAATTTCTAGTGATAAAAGCAACCCTCAAGAAGGAAATTTAAAATAAGAACCTTGGATACCAACGTTTCTAATATAAAGAATGAGCTGAAAGAGATTGGATGCTGTATCATCATACCTACTTTCAACAATTCGAAGACTATCGCACAAGTGGTTTCCGACGCAAAATTGTATTGCTCGAATATTTATGTTGTGAACGACGGTTCGACTGACGAGACCAAGGAACTGCTATCGACCATCGAGGGCATCAATGCCATAGGCTACGAGAGAAACAAAGGAAAAGGAAACGCCATCAAGTTCGGATTTAAAAAGGCCCTCGCAGATGGGTTCAGATATGCCATCACTATTGATTCTGATGGCCAGCATTATTTAAGCGACATTCCTCTTTTCTTAGACAAAATCAAGAAACATGCGGACGCACTCATCGTAGGAGTTCGGAACATACAGCAGGAAAATATGCCTCAGAAAAACACCTTTGCCAATAAATTTTCCAATTTTTGGTTCAAGGTGGAGACTGACATTTCTCTGCCAGACACACAATGCGGATTCAGACTCTATCCGCTCAATAAAGTGAGCGATCTGAAACTGATTACGAGCAGATACGAATTCGAGCTAGAAGTACTTGTCCGTTCCGCATGGAAAGGGACTCATATCATACCTCAGCCCATACAGGTCTATTATGCACCGAAAGAGGAGCGGGTTTCTCATTTCCATCCGTTTCGCGACTTCACCAGAATCAGTATTCTTAATACCTTCTTAGTATTGATAGCCTTTTTGTGGGTGAAGCCTATCCGATTTCTCAAATCACTGACCAAAGAGAACATCAAAAACTTCTTTCGCGAAAACTTCACCGATTCAAGAGAGAGCAATCAAAAATTATCGTCTGCTGTTGGGTTGGGAATTTATATGGGCATTGTTCCTTTCTGGGGTTACCAAATGATTATAGCCTATGCAGTAGCCAGTTTATTGAAGTTGAACAGATGGATCGCGCTTGTGGCATCCAACATCAGTCTGCCAATCTTTATTCCTTTCATTTTATTTGGCAGCTATGTGTGTGGAGGATTCCTTTTAGGAAACGAAATATTGCCAGACTTTGACAGTATAACTTTAGAGTCCATTTTAAAGAAAGACCTTTGGCAGTATATTTTAGGCAGTTTTGTATTTGCCACTATCTGCGGAATTCTAGCATGGGTAATCACTTTTCTCTTATTAACCCTTTTCAGAAAGAAGAAAGCTTAACTCCATCATTTACTTAACGAAGGCCTTTTTCTTTTTTAATCAGACCCTGTCAGCAAGATAGTTCAATAAAGAAATATGATGTTAAATCAAATTAAATATAAGAATTCACAACAGATATTCATTCCAAATTCATACATTTGATAAAAGTATCCATGTTAATCTCAATTATTATGAACAAAAAGATAGAGTTATTGCTTTTGTCGTTATCGTTTGCATTCTTTGCACATGCCGAAAATGTCACAGGATTCTATAAAGACAACGGAACCGGAGTAAAAGGTGTAACGGTTAGATCCTCATCAGGAAAAAGCACACAAACCAACAAAAAAGGAAAATTCTCTTTGAAGAAGGTCAATCTTGAGACTGACACCCTCTTCTTTGAAGGAAACAACGTGAAATCTGTGATTGTTCCTCTAGCAGGCAAATCGATTATAGAGATCAGTATTCAAGGTGGCAACACGAAAGTAGACTTGAAGAAACCAGAAAACAAACCTTCAGGCTCTTATGGCGGACTCATCTACACGCGTGAAGAGTTAGAGAAGACAGGTGAAATCAGCATTCTTGGCGCTTTGAAAGTCAAAAACCCTCAGATTATAGCGACCACACTCACAGGCACCACTACTCCTCTCTACTTTGTAGACGGAACAGAGGTTTATTCCATAGAGGGAATGTCTGTCAAAGAAGTGGGTTTTGTAGAATTGGTAAAAGCATCCAACTCAGGAAATTCCATGTGGGGAGCCCGTGGAGCTAATGGTGCTATCATCATCACAACAAACACTAAGTTGGAGACCAGTAAATAATCAGAATTAAGCCAAACATAATTAGGGGCGCATGGAAACATGAGCCCTTATTTTTTGATCTGAAAGCAAGGCACGAGCGCGTTTAAAATTGTTTAGCTAGACCTTGCGTCACTTCCACAGGAAGAGCCTTCACAACGACGACTCTTTTTTGCCTGCTTTTCCCAGTTGAAAGGGAAATGTAGGGTCTGTAAGCCAACGACAAATGATTTGTTGGAAATTTCAATTCATGATTGATGCTAATTTAACACACACCACAGGGTTTTGCACTTGATCTGACAAAAGCATACAATAGACTAGCTAACCCAATGAACGGGCAGTTCCAGGATCTTCACAAACAACAGCCAACCAATAGTTTTGACAGCCATACCTACGTACTATATACTTTGAACCATTCCATCTATCTTCCATAATTCTGCCACTTAAACATTGATGCAATGGAAAAGAAGGCGCACAAGTGGAATTGTTTTTATTTTAAATAGGTGATTTTGCCCGTTTTTAGATTTATAGTAAACTCAGAAGTGTCAAAGTAACCATGCACCTTGATTTCGCAATCAGATTCTCCGTTCCAGTTCATAGAAGAGGCGAAATCTTCCTTTTGCAGCTCTTCTAATGCCCAAACAACAAAATAGAGTTTTTTCCCCCTATCAAAGGCAACAATATCGCCAAAAGGGAATGCGATCACCTCATATTTCTTATTTTTCAAGACGCGGACACCGCTCATTTCTGCCTTCAACGGAGAAAATGGTTCTTTATAATATGGAAAATCGATCAGACTATCTCTCTTTATCTTTTCAAGATTATTCTTGAGGTTCCAAAGCACAACATAGTTCTTGATATCATCCAGATTCAAATCAGACAACTCTTTGATGAAACCCGTCTTTTCAACCTGTCTCCTCATATAATTAATCAAGGTTGTGTCTGTCGTACCCTTGACGCTCTGCGAGACATTCAAAAAGACAAAATCCGTTGCGTAAGCCGATTTGCGCAGCTTCACATTGCGTCGACTACCTTTGTTGGAAAGCTCGTAACATTTGCCATCTTCCAAAGAATAAAGAACTGCCACAATCTCTGTATGCAGAACGCTTATATTGGATGGCTGACGCTCATAAAAGAAAAAAAGGTAAGGCTTGCCATCCAAGGTATCCACCCTTGGATAGTTCAAACGTTTTCGAGGCAACTCCTTTACAAAAGCATTGTTGATACGATAGATGGAATCACGTTTCAGGAGAAGCGTCTGGTTTCCGGTAGAATAGCTCCATTTATAGACAAAGAACTGACGGGTATAAGTCTCAGGCAAAATCGTATCCTTAAATATCACCTCACACTTCTCCTTCCCGTCGAAATAGATGCAACGGGGATCTTCTGCAAATAAGGTATTGCAGAAGAAGATAGATAATATGAATAAAATATGCTTCATAAATCTAAGATACCAAAGATATAATGATATATATAAACGTTCTCAGAAATGCTGATTTTAAGTCATTCTATTAAAAAATAGGAACAGTCCAGAAAAGTCTCTCCTCATTAGTATTAGACTTACGATTACCTTGAATTATTGACTTATAACTGAAATGACTTAAATCCAACGATTTCAAATTAGGACAACAGCCAAACATATATTCCATATTTGTCACATTTTCTGTATTAAAAGAAGAGATGTTTAAATTCTCTAAATGATAACACCAAAGAAACATACCGCGCATATTCGTCACATTGGAGGTATTGAAATTACTTAAATCCAACGAAGTCAAATTCATATTAAATGCGAACATATAACGCATATCTGTCACTTTGGAGGTGTTGAAACTTGAAACATTTACAAATTTCAATGGATGACGACCCTCATCATAAGTTGCAAACATACCGCTCATATCCGTCACATTTGAAGTGTTAAAAGAAGAGAGATCCAACGTGTCTATTGCTATATTATTAAACATACGACTCATGTCTGTCACATAATCTGTATTGAAATGATTCAGATTTAAAAACTTCAAAAGTTCAAACCCTCCAAACAAATCTCTACTGAATTCTGGTAAATAGATAACATCTGCCGTTGTTGTCATCGTCAAAGTTTTATGATTAAGAGTCGCATATATCGGAACATCTCCACTTGAGACATTAAGTGTTTTGTCTTTCGATTCTATTTTCGTTTTTATCACTATTGAATCTAAGCTGCTACGGTATTCTATCTTTGTTAAATTAAACCATTTAAAAGATAAGATGGCTTTATCTTTGTTCCACGGTGCTTTCACAAACAAAAGTATAGACTTGGCAGGCATATTCATCCAATCAACAAACCCAGGACCTTTATCATTAGCTTTCCATATTCCTCCATCTCTGATAGGTATATATATTTTTATGATAATCCGCAATATGTCCCACTGAAAATTTGCATAAACCCGGCATAAACGCTAACTTTGAGCATATATAAAATCGGCATTGAAATGAAATTGTTGGAGTTCACACAAAAATATCCG
>Ga0116173_1003436_pt1 | contig 11843 bp, 10 predicted proteins | sample AD_UKC085_MetaG_FD_89800 | JGI IMG/M metagenome (GOLD analysis project Ga0116173, IMG submission 89800) | Active sludge microbial communities of municipal wastewater-treating anaerobic digesters from USA - AD_UKC085_MetaG | ecosystem: Engineered > Bioreactor > Anaerobic > Digestate | place: USA...
CTTGTGAGCTGGGAAATTACGGGTTCCGACCTCAGAATCCACAGCATCCAGGACCTCTTTGGGGCCTTGGCTGTTACCGTGACTGCCGACGATGGCTACTCGGAGGCAAGAGCCAAAAATGGCTTGAGGGTCGAGTGTAGCTTGAGCTTCAATGTGACTATCGATCCAGTGAACGACCCGCCCGAGCTCATATCAGCCTTCCCGGAGCAGTCGTTGCTCTACATTGCCGAGGGAGATGAGATCGATTTCAACCTCGAAGTGGTGGATGTGGATTCCCCTGTGGCTTATATCTGGCTGCTGGACAACGTGGACCAGAATAACAACGGCCCAGAGTGGAGCCATGTGTTTGACGAGCAGGGTTACCACTCTGTATCTGTAACTATATCAGATGGAGTAAATTCCTTCTTGTGGGGATGGGGGCTGCAGGTGCAAAGCTCCCCATCGGACGATCCTCTGGTGCCGGCTTTCACGGCCCTGTTGCCAAATACCCCCAATCCCTTTAGGGAAGGCACTTCAATCCATTATGCCATCAATCGGCAAGGTCAGTTTGAGATGGCTATTTACAACAGCCGGGGCCAATTGGTGAAACGCTTTCAGAATTGCCCTGGGGAGGCCGGTTGGCATCATCAATACTGGAATGGCTGTGACAGCCACGGCAGGAAAGTCAGCGCTGGAGTTTACCTTGTCAGAATGACCCACGAGGGTAAAAGCTACACCCGCAAAGTGCTATTGGTCAGATAGGCATAACTTATAGAAGGATATATCGATAGCCATTCTGGATTTATGCCTGGAAAGGTGCTGGAAAGCCGCTTGTGTGATGATTAATAGATGAGCAGGAGAATTATCTCTTGACATCCAGATAACGGCTGTTAGACTAGCTCCACACTGAAGCATACCGCTTCAGGGATTAGATAGTGATCTGTTCCATAAGGAGGAAAGATGACAAAGTCGAGTCTCTTTTCGAGCGTGAGGGCTATCCTCACAGTTCTTGTAGTAATATTGCTTGTAAGTGCTTGTGACGACGACAATCCCACCAATCCCACCGTCAACACGGGAGTGGTGTCCGGAACAGTCTTTAAGGCTGCCAGAACGGTTTTACCTGGTGTCACGGTCAGTATCGGAACTCAGACCACCGAGACCGATGCGGACGGCAAGTTCTTTATCTATGGCGTCAATGCCGGAACGTCGGTAATTGTGGATTTCGAGAAGGAAGGCTATATTGCCAACCAGAAAGTGATTACGGTCAATAAAGATAAAACCACCTACATCGACAGCACTCTCAGGATTCCATTGGCCACCACTTTTGCCTCAACGGTAGGCACTATGCTCGTGGATGGATATACTGAGATTACAATCCCTGAAAATGCTTTTATGGTGGGCTCGACTCCTTTCACTGGAAACGTGAGAGCCGAGTATCGATATTATGACCCCACCAACGCGGACAACCTAAACGCCTTTCCAGGTTCATTTTCTGGAGTGCAGACAGACGGCACCGAGACGATGTTTGAAAGCTATGGCTACATCTCCGCCAGCTTCACAGATGCTCAGGACCCCAACAGGCAGTTGCAACTGGCAGCCGGAAAAACCGCCTCGATTCTGTCCTACATTCCCACCAGCCTTTTGGCCAACGCGCCTGCCACCATCCCGATGTGGTATTACAACGAAAGCACGGGTAAATGGATGGAAGACGGTGTGGCCACCAAGGTAGGGAATTATTACCAGGGGGAAGTGACTCACTTTAGCTACTGGAACTTTGATCACCCCATCGTGGTGGACGATCAATCCACTCTCACCGGCAGAGTAGTCTCTGCAGAGAGCAAAGCCCCTATTCTCGGAGCTCAGGTAGTAGCCACAGGGGTCGACTATGCCGGATATACAAGAGTCTATAGCGATGCCAACGGTCTCTTTAGCATCACCGTCAAGGCTTCTGCCCAGGTCACGATCAAAGCATATTCAGGCATCAACTCCTCACCAGTTTCACCTGTCATCAACACCCCTGTCAGCGGTGGAACACAGGACGTGGGTGATATCAGCATACCTGATCTCAGCTTCACGTTAACCGGCAAGCTGGTTGACACATCCAACCAGCCTATTTCAGCTGGTTACGGACAAATGACTCAGGTTAATCCCCCTGATGGTGTAAACCCATTCAATGCATGGATTGGACTTGATGCCAATGGCAATTTCTCAATTCAGGAAGCCTACAGCGGCAGCTTGACCAGCTTTCCGGTGCAGTTCAGCATCAACCAGCGCGGGAACCTGTATTCTAGCAGTATCACTTTCACAGTTCCTCAACCTGGTCAGGTTTACAACTTCGGTACCATCGTCATGAGAGAGGGTGGTAAACTGAATGGCCGGGCCAAGGATCACCTGGGCAACTGGATTGCAGACTCCTGGGTATCTTTTATGCAGGAAGGTGCCACTGGCGAGGGTAACCATGTTTCGGGAAGTACGGACGCCAACGGTTACTTCACACTTACAGGTCCACCCAGCACAAATCTCACCAATATGAGAGGCAGTGTCTATGTGAACCAGACCAACCTCGTTTCCCCATTGATGAGCCTCAATTTCCCTGCATCGGGACAGGAGGGAAATATCGGCACGGTCATTTTCTCTCCCCAGAGCAAACGCTGAGTTTCAGCTAAGAAATAAAACAAGCCCGTCACTTCTGACGGGCTTGTTTGTTACAAGGTGCAAGCGGCGTAGATCAGATATACTTGTTGATCTTGCCTTCCACCAATTCTTTGATCTGGTGCATACGCTCTTCGGCGATGGCCTCATAGCGGGTCACCAGTACGGGTGTCGTGTTGGAGGCACGCACGAGGCCCCAACCGTCCGCGAATGTGATGCGGGCGCCATCGATATCGGTGACGTCATATCCTTCCCGCTTGAATTCATCGCAGACCGCTGCCACCACCTCAAACTTACGGTCATCGGCGCATTTGACGTGGATTTCAGGCGTGTTGTACATCTTGGGCTGGTCGGCAAGATAAGAGGAGACGGGCGCGCTGGTTTTTGATACGATCTCGATAAAGCGACAGCTCACATAGATGGCGTCGTCAAAACCCAGATAGCGGTCCGCTAAAAACACATGACCGCTCATTTCACCGGCAAATTCCACCCCGATCTCTTTCATTTTCATCTTGATGTTGGCGTGGCCGGTCTTGTACATCATCGGCACCCCGCCTCGGGCACGGATATCGTCGTAGAGGTTTTTAGAGCATTTGACATCGGCGATGATGGTTTTACCGGGGTTGTCAATCAGATAATCGCGGGCCAGGATATTGAGGATCTGATCGCCAAACAGCATTTTGCCCTTTTCATCCACCACCCCGATGCGATCGGCGTCGCCGTCGAGGCCGAGGCCAAGCTCATATTCCGCCGCTACGACAGCCCGGCTGAGGTCCACCATATACTTCTCGATGGTAGGATCGGGATGGTGATTTGGGAAGGTGCCGTCCGGCTCGCAATACATCTCGATCACTTCACAGCCCAGGCGCCGTAAAATCTCCGGCAGATAGGGACCGCCCATACCGTTGCCGCCATCCACGATCACTTTGACGGGGCGTTCAAGCTTGATATTGGCGGTAATATAGTCTATATAGTCGGCGTTGAGGCTATCGTCCTGCACCAGATTGCCCGCCCCGGTCTGGAATTTGCCGCTCTGGATAATACCCAGCACTTTCTGCAGTTCTTCGGCATAGACGGAACCCAAGCCCAGATTGAGCTTGCAGCCATTGTATTGGGAAGGATTGTGACTGGCGGTCACCATAGCGCCGCCATCCATCTTCAGCTTCCAAATCGAGTAATAGAGCACGGGAGTGGCCACCATGCCGATATCCGTGACATCGCAACCGGTTTCCAGCAGACCGCGGATTAGCTCTTTCATCAATCCGGGTGAGCTGGGACGCGCGTCCCCGCCTACCACAATGGTCTTCAAGCCCTTGTCTCTCATATAGGTGCCAAAGCCTCTACCGATCAGGTAATAGGTCTCGGTGTTGATCTCTTCATCCACAATGCCGCGGATGTCGTACTGCCTAAAAACTTGTGGGTTTACCATGGTATCCTCTTTTATTTATTATGGCGCCGCAAACGTCCCCGTTTGCGAAGGGGGTGATTGTGTATCGATGTACTTGATCTCAGAAAGATCCCCTATCTCAGGCTGAGTATCCTTTCCAGCAGAGGCCGGATCGCCAGGATGGCGAGGGCGCGATGGGAGAGAGTGTTCTTGTCGGAGTCGCTCATTTCGGCATAAGTCAGACCGGTTCCGTTCACTTCAAAAACGGCGTCGTAGCCAAAACCTCGCTGGCCGCGTTCCTGGGTGGTGATAATCCCTTGCACCCGTCCTTCTTCACAGCCGATGATCCCATCAGGAGCTGCCAGGGCAACCACGGTCCTGAAACTGGCAGCGCGGTCTGAGACGCCTGACATCTGCTGCAGTGCTTTGAGACGATTGTCCCGATACGTGCATCCCTCTCCAGCCCAGCGGGCCGCGAACACTCCAGGCTCGCCACCCAGGGCGTCGATGAAGAGGCCTGTGTCGTCTGCCAGGCAGAGCAGGTCGGCTGCCCGGGCGGTTTCGAGCGCTTTTTTAGCGGCGTTGCCTTCAATGGTGGCCCGGTCTTCTTCCACGGCGCTGAGCTGAGGAAAATCCTCCATCTTGAACAGATGGAAGGGCAGATCGCTGAGCAGAGCGCTGATCTCTCTGAATTTGTCTGGGTTGTTAGTGGCAATCAATAGGGAGCGCATCTACGATATCTTACCCAGCCATTTTTTGATCTTGCTCAGGACGTTTTTGTCCAGGAATCCTTCCGCGACACCAGTGATTTTCTGGATCTGCTGCAGCACTTCGCCTTCACCGCTCCAGTTGTCTGCCAGCACCTTGGGGTCGGTATCGTTGAGCACCATATTGAGGCCCATCACCACCAGCACCAGATCGTCCACGTGTCCGATGATGGGGATGAAATCCGGAATAATGTCAAAGGGTAGCATCATATAGGCCACGATGCCGCCCACCATCAATTTGCGTTTCCCTGGCACCCGTTTATCCAGCATCAGCCTGGTGAGCATGATAAAAAAGTCTGGCAGCAGAAAGAGATACTCACTCAGTTTGCCACCCATTTTACCGGTCTTCTGGCCGGTCCAGTCTTTGGCCTTGCGGCGCAAATCCTCATAAAACTTAAGCTTATCGGGGTCCATGTCGACCACCCGGTCGTCGATCTTTTCCTTTTCTTCTTCAGGAATCTCGCGTCCTTCCAATATGTCTTCGTTCATAAGCACCTCTGAAATCCATTATAACGAAGGTGAGTTTCACGGTCAATGTTTTTTTTCGGCTTGACAGATTAAGCGAGCTTGTGACAATGGAAGCATGCGGAAAGAGGAATTGATCAAGTACTGGCTGGACTCGGCAGAAATGGACTTTCAATCGATGAAACGTCTGTTCGATACCGGGGAATTTGCCTGGAGCTTGTTTTTGGGGCAGTTAGTCCTGGAAAAAGCGATGAAAGCTGTTTATTCTCAAAAGGTTGGGAATAATGCTCCCAGGCTGCATGACCTAAACCGTCTGGCCCTCCTTGCCGGTTTGGATGTCAGCGCTGAAGATCAAGCCCATCTTGATACAATCAGCCTTTTCAACATAAACGCCCGCTATCCGGACGTCAAGCTTGCCTCTACAAAAAGTGCACCCAGGATTATGCAAAAAAGTATCTTGATTTAATCGAGAGGGTTTACCGATGGCTGGTATCCCAGATAGAACAGAACTTATAGAAATCATCAACCGGTATGTGGAGCTGGTTAGCCAGCGTATCCGCGTGGAGTCCGTGTACCTGTTTGGCTCTTATGTGGACGGCAAACCAGATGATTACAGCGATATCGACCTACTGATCGTATCTCCCGACTTTGGAGAGGACCTCTTCGAAGAACAAGTAAGGTTGATGATCGCTCGCAGACAGGTTGACCTTAGAATAGAACCCCATCCCGTTCCCAGTGGTGAGCTTGACAGCAACATCCTCTTTGCTATGGCGGGAGATCAAATGCTCAGGGTTGTATAAGTATTTATTAACAACATAATAGAAGCGCCGGATTCACTCCGGCGCTTCCAGTTTATATGGACCAAGTTGTTGGTTAACGGATGGCTGCCATAGCCGCGGCCAGACGAGCGATCGGAACGCGGAAGGGTGAACAACTCACGTAGTTCATGCCCACGCGGTGGCAGAATTCCACGGAACTGGGCTCTCCGCCATGTTCTCCGCAGATTCCCACTTTCAGTTCAGGGCGGGTCATGCGGCCTCTCAGGGTACCCATTTCCACGAGTTGACCCACGCCCTCCTGATCGAGGATCTGGAAGGGATCGTGTTTCAGGAGGTTTTTGGCCAGGTAAACCGGCATAAACACGCCTGAATCGTCACGCGAGTAACCAAAGGTCATCTGAGTGAGATCGTTGGTGCCAAAGCTGAAGAATTCAGCCCGGACGGCGATTTTATCGGCCACCAGAGCGGCGCGGGGGATTTCGATCATGGTGCCCACCAGGTAGTCCACGCGGGTCCCTTTTTCCGCGAAGACCTTTTCAGCGGTCGCGCGGATGATCTCTTCCTGGAGCTCAAATTCAGCCGGGGTGCCGATCAGCGGTACCATGATTTCCGGCAGCACTTTGATGCCTTTGGCGGTCACGTTGATGGCGGCTTCGATAATGGCGCGGGCTTGCATTTCCGTGATTTCCGGATAGGAGTTTCCCAGCCGGCAGCCACGGTGTCCCAGCATGGGATTAAACTCATGCAGGGCGGCGACGCTTTCTTTGACTTTGCGGAGGGAGATACCGAGTTCGTCGGCAAGTTCCTGCTGCTGTTCTTCCTCATGAGGGACAAACTCATGGAGGGGAGGATCCAGCAGACGCACCGTGACGGGGAAGCCGTCCATGGCCTCGAAGATACCTTCAAAGTCGGAGCGCTGCATGGGCAGCAGCTTGTGCAGTCCTTTGCGGCGGCCGGTTTCATCCTCGGCGAGGATCATTTCACGCATGGCTTTGATGCGGTCACCTTCAAAGAACATATGTTCGGTGCGGCAAAGACCTATGCCCTGAGCTCCAAAACCGCGGGCCAGGCGCGCGTCTTTGGGAGTATCGGCATTGGTGCGCACTTTCATGCGGGTATGCTTGTCGGCCAGTTCCATCAGAGCGCCAAAGTCGCCGCTCAATTCAGGCTCCACGGTCTCAATCTTGCCTTCCAGCACCTGACCGGTGCTGCCGTTGAGGGAGATCCAATCGCCCTCTTTATAGACGTTTCCATCCACACTCATGGTGCGAAGCTTGTAGTCTATCACCAGAGCTCCAGCTCCGCTCACGCAGCATTTTCCCATTCCGCGCGCCACGACAGCGGCGTGAGAGGTCATGCCGCCCCGGGCCGTCAAAATACCCTGGGCCACGTTCATGCCGCGCAGGTCTTCCGGAGAGGTCTCAACCCGGCAAAGCACCACTTTTTTGCCCTGAGCTGCCCAGGCTTCGGCATCGTCTGCAAAGAAGACGATCTGGCCGGTAGCCGCACCAGGAGAAGCAGGCAGGCCTTTGGTGATCACTTTCGCGGCTGCCAGGCCCTGGCGTGAGAAGACGGGATGCAAGAGTTCGTCGAGCTTGTTGGGTTCCATGCGCAGGAGCGCGGTCTGATCGTCAATCATGCCGTCCCGCAGCATTTCCATGGCGATTCTCACCATGGCAAAACCGGTGCGTTTGCCGTTGCGGGTCTGCAGCATCCAGAGTTTGCCTTCCTGAATGGTGAATTCGATGTCCTGCATATCGCGGGCATGGTTTTCAAGCTTACGCTGAGCGGCAAAGAGCTCCTGATAGACTGTGGGCATGGCTTCTTCCAGACTGGGGAACTTGGCCACGCGATCAGCTTCCGAGACTCCCGCCAGTTTGGCCCAGCGCTGGGAACCTTCTTTGGTGATCTGTTGGGGAGTGCGGATGCCGGCCACCACGTCTTCGCCCTGTGCGTTGATCAGGTATTCGCCGTTGAAAAGGTTCTCTCCGGTGGCGGCGTCACGGGTGAAGGCCACTCCGGTAGCGCTGCTGTTGCCCATGTTGCCAAACACCATGGCCTGGACGTTTACCGCGGTACCCCATTCGCCAGGGATGTTGTTGAGCTGACGATAGAAGATGGCGCGGTCGTTGTTCCAGCTGTCAAACACGGCATAGATGGCTCCCCAGAGTTGTTCCCAGGGGCTTTCGGGAAAGTCGTGTCCGGTGTTTTCTTTCACCGCGGCTTTGAAGAGGGCCACCAGCTGTTTGAGGTCATCGGCGCTGAGGTCCAGATCGTTGGTCACGCCCTTGTCGTGCTTCATCTTGTGGATGATCACTTCAAAGGGATCTTCCTCCTCTTTGGACGAGGGTTTGAGGCCCAGCACCACGTCTCCGTACATTTGCACGAAGCGGCGATAGCTATCCCAGGCGAAACGTTCGTTGCCGGTCTTCTTGATGATGCCCTGCACGGCTTTGTCGTTCATGCCGAGGTTGAGGATGGTGTCCATCATGCCAGGCATGGAAGCCCGGGCCCCGGAACGTACGGAAAGCAACAAGGGATTGGCATCGGAACCAAATTCCATATTCATCAGCTTTTCCAGGTGACGGATAGCGGCTTCGACTTCGGACTTCAGAAGCGCGCTGACAGCATCCCTGCCAAGCTTGGTGTATTCGTTGCAAGTGTCTGTGGTGATGGTAAATCCGGGGGGCACTGGCAAGCCGATCAGGTTCATTTCGGCCAGGTTGGCTCCCTTACCACCGAGGAGATTCTTCATGTCGGCCTTTCCTTCGGCCTGTCCGTTACCGAATAGGTAAACGCGTTTGGTATCAGTCATTTATCCTCCATGTTATCATGTTTTGATAGTTTAATGGTAGAGTACCAAAATTCCTGCATGGCGATTCTGTCAATAGCAAACTGCCACAATCCCCTTAGCCTCCTTTACACCACCTATGCCTCTCCTTTGCCTCTCCTGTGCCTTGGCATGAGTGGAGCCCAGGCGGGGTGAAGGTGGAGAGGAGGCTGTTTTGCTGTTAAACCCTGGCCGGGATTATCATTAAACCCCGGGAGCAAGTCCGGGATGGACGCTCAGAGCCCTTACTGAGCCGCTGCCCAGGAGCATAGCCAAGGCAAGGCGGACCCAGCTCGCTTTTGTCCGAAGTGGGTGGGGGATGCTGCAGATAACAGAGAGGACAATCTATCAGCTAGAAAGCGTCAAGGATTTGCTGGGCATAGGATTTGAGCTTTTGGGCGGCGTCTTTTCCCAGTCGATAGCAGATCAGATTGAGGGTGCGGGGAGTGTAGCTGTACAGCTTGTTGCCTTTCTGCTCCAGAAGTTCCCACTGCCCGGGGTAACTTTGCACGGCTTTGAGCTGATAGTCCGTCTGGTCCACAGCGCTGATCAGTTCTTTCAGGCGATTCTGGATAGAGGCGCGGTAGCTGGCTTTGAAGATGGGATCAGCTTCCTGGATATATTTGGCATTGGTGGACAGGTAGCTGGTTTTTTGGAGATACCATAGGGCTTCAGTGTTTTCGTCTTTGAGAAGGGCAATCAGCCGATCGCGCATCTCCCGGCGTACATCTTCCTGGGTAGGATCTAAAAGCATGAGGCGGATGTGATGGGTCCCGAGAGGGACTTTGCTGGATCCCTGGGGATGAATCATTGCATGGAGCAACCTTTCTCCCAGATGGTATCTGTAGATTTGTCCGGCGCTGAGTACAAAGATCATATTATACACCAGGTTTTGGATCTCATCCCAGTTCAGGCTGAACTCAGTCTTCGCGCCTTTTTGGCTTTCCACCATTCTGAGCACCTCATCCCAGGAAAATGTCTTGTGATTGCCCAAATCCACCAGATCGCCTTCCCCGAAATCAAAACCATTATCTTCAAACCTGTCGACGCTATCCAGCTTGTAAGGGTATGCCAGTCCGGACACCTTGAGGGCGGGACGATCGTCCCCCTTGAGTCCCATCGCGGCTAATCCACAGAGGAGCAGAACAGCAATAACGACGATTCTGGCGAGCTTCATGATTCCTCCCGACCGGTCATCCGATCCCTGAAACCCAGTGGGATGGTGGGCAGCGTCTGTCAAGAAAAAACATCCGCGGATAAAAAACTTGACGGGAATCGGGGAACGCTCACACTTGTAAAAATATATCTACAGGAGAACCTCATGCACAAAACTATGTTTATCCTGAGTATCCTTGTTCTGGTTGGGGGCCTGCTCTGGGCCCAGGGTTATGAATTGCGCGTCCTCACTGAAAACTATCCTCCCCTCACGTATATGGAGGAAGGCGCGATCAAGGGATACGGCGCGGACGTGGTATCCGCCATCCAGAAACTGCTGGGCACCGAATTCCCCATTGAGTTGCATATGTGGGAAAAAGCCTATGAATTGGCCCTGAATGAGCCCAATATTCTGCTCTTTACCATGGAAAAGACCGCCGAACGCGAAAAGCTCTTTCAGTTCGTTGGACCATTGGGTGCCAATACCGCGTGGTTCTACGTGCCTGCTGGCAGCAAAATCGAGATCAAAGACCTTGATGCCGCCCGCAAACTGAACGCCATCGCCACCACCACCAACTGGTTTACAGAACAGGAATTGATCAAGCAGGGCTTTGAAAACCTCAAAAGCGTGGCCGATCCCATCGAAACCATCCACATGGTGCTGAAGGGCAAGGTCGATGCCTCCGTCTACACCGATCTCACTCTGCCTCAGCTTGCCAAGGAAGCCGGAGTGGCCCCAAACGAGCTCAAGCCTGCTTTGGAACTGATGCGCAGCGAGTATTTTCTGGCATTTTCCGCCAAGACCGATCCTGAGATCGTGAAAGCCTGGAGTGAAGCTTTCAACAAGCTGCAGGAATCGGGAGAGCTGAAAAGTATTAAAGCCAATTGGGACATTCCCTAACTAAACTTCCCTCTTTGGGTTGAGAGGATTGGGAAGGTTCAGAGGGTTGATACCCCCTGCCTTCTCAACTCTCTCAACCCTATCAACCTTCTAAACCCATTCCACTCCCTTATCCTGACAACAAACTGCGATCTGCGTTCCCATCCGCGTAATCTGCCGGAAACTTGCCTCACTTCTAAAACCTTAACGATTCAGTTGACACAAAGCGCCAGCTAAAAAGGATGGCTCTTATGGAACGCGTCAAGATAGCAATCACGGACTCGGACAATACAGCCAAACTCCCCTCCGGATGGTGCCTGATGGCATTTATGGAAGGGGATGAGGTCCTGCATTTGGGGATCAGCCCCAATGCCGGGAAGCGCTATGCTTATTTGAAAGAGCGCGCCAAAGAGGACGCGGGCGTGGATGAACTGCTGAAGACAGCTTCCAGCCTGCAAGTGGAGAAAGTGAACAGCGCTCTGGATGCCCTGATCGCTCTCAAAACAGGAGTTCATGACGCGCGGCCCCGCTTACAGAACAGCTACCGTCCCTGGCAAAACTATGTGTATCTGGCTATCGACGCCTACCACTTTCCATTTATCAGAATTACGCCGGACACCAATGATGACTGGATCTACCTGGGCCCCTTCCGCGACCGTTTTTTTCTGGCTGACGTGCTGGACTGCGTGGGACGCATCCTGAGGCTGCCGCGGTGTGAATCAGATGTCTGGCCTTGCGACAAGCTGGACAGAGGACTTTGCGGGGGGTATTGCAGAGGGCTGGATTCCAGCTTCCGCGAGCCTGACACAGATGCCGGGTTAAGCAATGATCCCAAGGCCTCCGGTGAATCCGATTACTCACTGGAGAAGCTTGACAGCCTGCTGAAGGAGAGCTTTCTGAGCCCCAGCCAGGGGATTCTTGAGATGTTGAAGCATGAACGCGATAAGTA
>Ga0116173_1003438_pt1 | contig 11840 bp, 10 predicted proteins | sample AD_UKC085_MetaG_FD_89800 | JGI IMG/M metagenome (GOLD analysis project Ga0116173, IMG submission 89800) | Active sludge microbial communities of municipal wastewater-treating anaerobic digesters from USA - AD_UKC085_MetaG | ecosystem: Engineered > Bioreactor > Anaerobic > Digestate | place: USA...
AAATCGATCCCACTGCAGATTCCGGTTCAAATCTTAGGAGATATGGTCTTGGATGGAGACGTCTCGCCGGATACTACCCCGGAGCACACTGGCACGGAGGCAACATTGCCGGCACCGCAACTATCTGGGTTGGCAATACAAATGCAGGAATGAGCGCGGCCATCCTTTGCAACTCCCGCAGTTATGACAAAAGTATTGATGGTGATATGCAGATAATGATCCGCGACCTTATGGAAGTATTTCAGTAACTGATAACAAGTAAAATACGGTGGGGATGGAGAGAGACATAATAGTGATAGGTGGAGGCGCTGCCGGTATGGTAGCTGCAATAAAGGCGGCTGAAAAGGGTTGTAAAGTCACACTTCTCGAGAAAAATGATATTTGTGGCAAAAAGATTCTCATCACAGGAAAAGGCAGATGCAATCTGACCAATACAAAACCCTGGTCTGATTTTTCGACTCATATCCATCCCTCCGCCAATTTTCTAAAGCCTGCTTTTTTCAATTTCAGCAATGTCGCGACAATAGATTTTTTTAATTCAATAGGTTTGCCCACCACGGTGGAGCAGGGCGATAGGGTTTTCCCTTTTTCCATGCGTGCGGCGGATGTGCCCTCAGTACTCATAGCACGTATGAAGGCGTTGGGAGTTGATATAAGATGCTCCTCTCAGGTACTAAATGTTTCCAATAGCGACGGGTTCTTCCATTGTGTTTGCGGAAAGAGCGATTCTTCGCGTGGAGATCGTATGCAGGTAGTGAAATATTCTGCTCCTGCACTTATCATTGCTACCGGAGGTCTCTCTTATCCCGGCACCGGCTCTACCGGTGATGGCTATGAATTTGCAAGGAGTTTGGACCATACCGTAACAGAGACTTTCCCTTCCCTGACGGCCCTTATGCCTAGAATGTATGACGCTGATCTGGTGGGAGTAGAACTGCGCAACGTAGGACTTTCCCTCTTTATCGATATGGATCTCATAAAAATCGAGGATGGCGAGCTTGCATTTACCCCCAACGGCATTGAGGGAGCACTCGGTTTCCGTCTAAGCAGACGGGCAGTATGGGCTTTGATGAAGGGACAGAGGGTAGAACTTATGCTTGATCTCAAACCTGCGCTCTCGTTGGAAAAACTGCGGACCCGCATCGCCAGGGATTTGGGCCGGATGGGTGCCTCAGCTGAAAATGTCGGGCGCAACAGATTTCGTACTCTCCTTCGCGGATTAATGCCTGCGGCACTGGTGGCTCCTTTCCAGCATTACCACAAAGATCTCAATGTCTCCAACCTCCCTGACAAGCTAAAGGAGTGGAGGTTTGAGATAAAAACCTATACCGGATATGAACGTGCGGTGATTACTGCCGGAGGTATCCCTCAGAAAGAGATCATCGCCAAGACGATGGCTTCCAAAAAACACCCCAACCTCTACTTTGCAGGAGAAATAATCGATATTGATGGGGATACCGGAGGGTACAATCTGCAGGTGGCTTTCTCCACAGGTGCCCTGGCAGGTGAATCTGCCGCTCAGCAGATATTGAAGCTGAAGAGTTCCTGACCGCCCCATCCCAAGGTGAAGGGTTTACTCTTTTCCACTACACTCCTTGGAGCAAGCTCAAATATCAGAATATCACCTATGCGCAACAGATGGTTGCGCGATATTGTCTCCATCCATTTGCCTATAAGTCCGGGAGTTATCTCCGGACACAGTACTTGTAATTTCTCTGCTGGTTTTAAAGGAATTGGGATTACGGTAGTTGCGTCAAATGAAGTACTCCTTGTCAGGGAAAAAAGCTTTCCCTCGGCCAAAATATTGGCAGCATAGAGAGTGACTCCAAAGCCGACTGCATCATAATAGCGCCTCGCAAATCTCTCTGAAATAGCTTTGCCTGATTTGCATATCCTGACGCAAATGCAGGGAGCCGCTTCAAGCTCCGTAATCTCATCCGGACAATAGAAATCCCTCGGCTCATGCACCATAGTGGTGTCAGGCCGGAAGTAATAATTGTCGCAATCGTACGGAATTACTATCAGATTCATCTCGCGTTGAAGAGATTCTTGAGCTCGCTCTCCTTGTATTTCATCCAGATGTCGGTGATTACCTGCTTTGTGTCACGGGTAAATTCTCCTTTCATCATCCAGTCATAATAACTTGGTTCACTCTTGAATACATCGATTACCCTTTTGCCTTTGTGTTTGCCGAAATTAAATATCGGTTCATCGGAGGGATCGCGTGCTATTCTGCCTGCAAAGTCCACTAATTTACCCCTTTCAGAGAAAGAGGCGAGAAACTTTACATCATTTTTGAGATCGGGATACCTTGCAATCTGCGCCTCAAGCACTTCGAGGGTGGCGAGACTGTCGCCCTCTGCGGAGTGTGCCTTATCAAGTTCTTTGTTGCAGTAGAAACGGTATGCAGCCACCAGAGTCCTGGGTTCCATCTTATGGAAAATGTTTTGTACATCGATCATCCTGCACTGCCTGAAATCAAACTCTACTTCAGCTCTGAGAAACTCCTCAGCCAGTATCGGAAGATCAAATTTGAGAGAGTTGAATCCGGCTATATCGCAACCGCTCATCCATTCGGCAAGTGATTTTGCTATTTGCTTGAATGTGGGACAATCTTTAACATCTTCGTCACTTATACCGTGAATCATACGAGATTCTTCCGGGATGGGCATCTCGGGATTGATTCTGCGAGTCTTATGCTCGCGGGAACCATCGGGGTAAAGTTTGATGACGCTGATTTCGACAATTCTGTCCTCAGCAACACTAAGTCCGGTACTCTCGATGTCAAATACTAGGATTGGCCTCTCAAGATCCAGTACCATAGTCCTATACGTTGATCATCACGGGCATCAGCAGTGCACGGAGGTTCTCGTCGGGATCGGTTTCGTCAGCCGATACGATAAGTACCGCCTTGCAGGGGTCTGCGAGCTCCATACACACATTCGAGTAAGGGAGATTGGTCAGGATTTCGATCAGGAACTGTGCCTTGAATCCTATCTCCATTTCATCACCCTCATAGCTGCAGGAGAGACGCTCATAAGCTGATGTGGAAAAACTCAGGTCTTGTGCTGAAACAACTACTTCGTTGAGCGAGAGTTTGAGCTTAATCTGATTGGAAGCTTGTGCGGAGCATACGGCAATGCGTCTTACAGAGTTTAGGAAGTCTGTCCTGCCGATTATGAGCTTATTGTCATTCTTGGGAATTACACTGCGGTATTGAGGGTATTTGCCTTCAATCAGGCGGCATACCAGCATGTTGGTGCCGAAGTTGAAGTAAGCATTCTTTGAGTCAAATATTATGGAGATGTTCTCTTCTACCCTTGGAAGGATGCTTTTTAGGATTGCTGCGGGCTTTTTGTGGAGGATGAACGAGCACTGTTGTGCAACCTTTGCATCTTTGAACTCAAAGCAGATGAGTTTGTGTGCATCAGACGCTACCATAGCTGAACTTTCAGGTGAGAGGTCGAAGAAGATACCATTCATAACGGGGCGCAATTCTTCCTCTGCAGTAGCGTATATTGTGTTGTTGATACCGTTAAGCAGAGTTTCTGCAGGGATTTCTAGAGTGTCATGCGTCTCACCGAGGGCGGGGAGTTGTGGATAGTCATCTGCATTGAAGCAGGGTATCTTGGACTCACCGTTGATCCAGGTAATCTCCATTGTATTGTCATGGCCATAGAACGTAAGCGGCTGGTCGGGGAACTCTTTTAAATAGTCGGTCAGTCGTCTTGCGGGGACAGCAAATGCTCCCTCCTGTTGTACATTGTCGATGCCGATGACCGTCTTTAGAGTGGTCTCTCCATCAGATGCGGTGACGGTAAGGGCATTGCCTTTTAAATCAAAAAGAAAATTTTCCAGGATGCTGGAAGAAGGTTTGTTTGCGATTACCCTTGATACAGATACCAGGCCGTGCAATAGTTCTGAACTTGATACTGAAAATCTCATATTCCTTAATTTTATATTTTTATTTTTTATTTTCGAATTCCCGAATCTTGTTTAAGACCCACAAATGTAATAATTTTTTGGCATATATTTTGGTTTATTTTTAATATGCTCCGAATAAATTAGAACTTATGAAACGAAATACCCTTTTTTTGCTGATTACTCTACTGCTTTCGCTTACGATTTCGTGGCTTGTGGCGGACAAGGTTGTTGAGACAAAACTCTCCGCAGCTGCTGCTGAGGCTGATGGAGGGCGATCATCCGCCATTGCGGGGGCTCATGGTGTCACAAACCGGACAGTCATTAGAACAGATATGGGTGACTTTTCAGATGCTGCCGAAACGGCAGTCCATACTGTCGTATATGTCAAAGTTGTCAAAAGGGCAGCAAAAATGCCCTCTTCCATAATGGACCTTATCTTCGGTTTCGCCACGCCCAAGGACCAGGTAGGTATGGGCTCCGGTGTTATCATACGTGAGGATGGTTATATCGTAACCAACAATCATGTCATAGATGGAGCGGATCAGATAGAGGTGACACTTGCAAACAACAAGCCCTATCCTGCCAAACTGGTTGGAACCGATCCTGCAACCGATATAGCACTGCTCAAAATTGATGAAGACTCTCTTCCCGCTATTGTCTTAGGCGATTCCGACAATCTGAGACTCGGAGAATGGGTGCTTGCCATCGGCAGTCCATACGATTTGCGTTCTACCATTACTGCCGGCATTGTAAGTGCCAAGGGACGTTCACTTCCCAATTACGATGGCCAGTACCGTGTTGAGTCATTCATACAGACCGATGCTGCAGTCAATCCCGGCAATAGCGGAGGAGCTCTGATCAATACGCTGGGTGAACTTGTAGGCATCAATACCTCCATTATCTCACTTACCGGTTCTTATGCAGGCTACTCATTCGCAGTGCCCGTCAATATCGTGAGAAAGATAACCGAAGATTTTATCAGATACGGTGAGGCACGCCGTGCACTGCTGGGCATTTCCATGACGGACATTACGGACAGTATGGCCCGTCAATTTAATCTCGATAGTATGGAAGGGGTCTATGTGGCAGAGGTCCAGCCCAACAGTGCTGCCGAAAAAGGAGGCATCAGAATCGGTGATATCATTACGGAAATTAATCTCAACAGAGTGAGAAACGGGGCTGCAGTACAGGAACAAATGAACCGTCTGCGTCCGGGGGAACAGGCCGTAATTTCTGTACAAAGAGGTGGAAAACAGATTGAATTGATAGTTTCTTTGTAAAAGTAGCATTTTTTTTGTAACTTTTTCCGAATATAATCGTACAATATACACATGCGGGGATTTTTCCGCATGTGTATCTTTATTGCACCAAGACCATTATTACTAAAACCTTTATACATTATTTCTGAATGAGACAACTCAAGATTACCAAATCAATAACCAACCGCGAAAGTGCTTCGCTCGACAAATACCTCCAGGAAATAGGCAGGGAAGAGCTCATTACCGTCGAGGAGGAAGTGGAACTTGCCCAGAGAATCAGAAAAGGCGACCCTGAGGCACTTGAAAAACTCACCAAAGCCAACCTGAGATTCGTGGTTTCAGTAGCCAAACAGTATCAGAATCAGGGAATAAGTCTTCCCGACCTTATCAACGAGGGCAACCTCGGCTTGATAAAGGCTGCGGAAAAATTTGATGAGACTCGCGGCTTTAAATTCATTTCATACGCAGTATGGTGGATAAGACAATCCATCCTACAAGCGCTGGCGGAGCAGTCCAGGATTGTACGCTTGCCGCTCAACCAGGTGGGTTCGCTCAACAAGATCAATAAAGCTCTCTCCAAATTTGAACAGGAGCATGAGCGTATGCCCTCGCCCGACGAACTTTCCGAAATTCTCGACATTCCCAGAGAAAAAATTGCCGACACTCTCAGGGTATCCGGACACCACGTCTCTGTGGACGCTCCTTTCGTTGATGGGGAAGACAACAGTCTGCTCGACGTGCTTATCAACAACGATTCTCCCAATGCGGATCGCGGCCTTGTGAACGAATCACTCAACAAAGAGATTGAAAGAGCTCTATCCACACTTACTGAGAGAGAGCGTGATATCGTCAAATATTTCTTCGGCATCGGATGCCAGGAGATGACTCTGGAAGAAATCGGTGAGCACTTCGGACTCACTCGCGAGAGAGTCCGCCAGATAAAAGAAAAAGCTATAAGGAGACTGCGTCACAGCGCCCGCAGCAAACTCCTCAAAAGCTACCTCGGATAACCACTTCTAAAAAAGCCAAAAAATTCCATAACAATGAAAAAACTTATATTACCCCTTTTAGCAGTACTTATGATGACTGCTTGTACAGAAACCAACCCTCTCCTTAGTGATTGGAACACCCCATTTGAGATACCTCCCTTTGAGCAGGTACGCCCCGAACATTATCTACCCGCATATATTAAGGCAATGGAGGTGCACTCCGCCGAGATTGATGCAATCACATCCAATCCCTAGCCCGCAACTTTTGAGAACACCATCGTTGCATATGACGAAGCAGGTGAATTGCTAAGTAGAGTATCTGCTGTGTTTGGCAGTGCATCAGGCGTGAAGTCCAACGACGAGATCATTGCCATTGCAAAAGAGCTTTCTCCTCTTACAAGCGCCCACTCAAATGAGATCCGTCTTAACGAGTCACTATTTGCAAGGATTAAAGAGGTTTATGACAATAGAGACAGCCTTGGTTTGGATTCGGACCAGATGCGTCTTTTAACAGAGACATATAAGGGCTTTGCCCGCAATGGCGCCGAACTCCCGGCAGATAAAAAAGAGGAACTTAAGAAAATCAACACCGAACTTGCCGCCAATCAGTTGGCTTTCGGACAGAATCTTCTTAAAGAGACCGAATGGACACTTTTGGTTGAAAATGAAGAGGATCTTGCAGGTCTTTCCGATGCACAGATCGCTGCTGCCGCAACACGTGCGCAGCAGGCAAAGAAAGAGGGTTGGATCTTCGGACTTGACAACCCCAGCATTATGCCCTTCCTCCAATCCGCCGATAACCGTGAATTGAGAATTAAAATGCTCGACGCATATCTCAACCGCTGCAACAACGGCAATGAATATGACAATAATCAGGTAATTAAAAATCTCATTTCCCTTCGCTTACAGAAAGCACAACTCCTAGGATATGAGGATTATGCTGCCTATGTTCTTGAGGAAAGGATGGCTAAAAATGCTGACGCCGTATACTCACTTCTCAATCAGCTTTGGACTCCGGCAATTGCAGTAGCAAAAGTAGAGCTTGCCGACATAGAGGCTCTTGCTGCAAAGGATGGAATCACTGATGTCGTTGCTGCTGACTGGAGATACTATTTTGAGAAATCAATGCAAAGCAAATTCAATATTTCAGATGAGGAACTTCGTCCCTATTTCAACTTGAAAATGTGCGCGATGGTATTTTCTATGTTTCAAATAAGCTCTTCGGTATCACATTTGAGCAGCTTGACAATGTACCCCTTCCTCACCCTGAAGCTGTTGCATTTGAGTGTAAAGAGGCTGACGGTACCACTTTGGGCATAGTATTTATGGATATGTTCTCCCGTCCCGGTGAGAAACGCGGTGGAGCTTGGTGCGGCGGATTCCGCTCACAATCTTACAAGGATGGCAAGAGGGAGATTCCTCTCGTGACCATTGTAGGCAATTTTACCCGTCCTTCAGGTGATAAGCCTGCTCTGTTGAGCACAGATGAGACCGGCACATTCTTCCACGAATTCGGACATGCTCTTGCATCGCTTCTTCGTGACGTGAAATATAGAGGACTTGGTGGTATGACACGTGATTTTGTAGAGCTTCCGTCACAGATTATGGAGCATTGGGTGTTTGAACCTGAGATGCTGAAAGTCTATGCAAAGCACTATGAGACAGGTGAGGTGATTCCTGCAGAGCTTATCGAAAAGCTTGACAAGGCAGGTAAATATGGTCAGGGATTCGCTACCGTGGAATATCTTGCAGCTTCTCTTCTCGATATGGATTATCACGTTCTTAAGAGTATTCCCGATGATCTTGAGCCCATGGCTTTCGAACAAAAGGTTCTCGGTGACAGAGGTATTCTTCCTCAGATTCCTTCAAGATATCGTTCAACCTACTTCAACCACACATTTGGTGGCGGTTACACAGCAGGCTACTACAGCTATATTTGGGCTGAGGTACTGGATTGTGACGCATACGAGGCTTTTGTTGAGACCGGAGATATCTTCAATAAAGAAGTTGCTCTCAAATATCGTAAGGAGATTCTTGAGCGTCCGGGCGTTGATGAGGCTATGAATCTCTATATCAATTTCCGTGGCAGGGAGCCTAAGATAGAGCCATTATTGAAAAATAGAGGACTTAACTAGCACTCCATCAATAGGTATGAGTAATTTCTGGAATGCACTTGGCAACGGCATAACTGTCGTTAGTGATTTTATTTGTGGATATCCGCTCTTTTTCCTCCTTATAGGAGGTGGTTTCTTCTTTCTCTTTTATTCAGGATTTACGCCGCTGCGCAGATATGGCCGGGCAATTCAGGCTCTAAGAGTCAAGGATGATAAGGCCGACGGCCAGATAAGTTCCTTCGAGGCACTCTCCAGTGCCATAGCGGCAACGGTCGGTATGGGCAATATTGCCGGTGTGGCCATCGCCATCTCTGTCGGAGGTCCTGGAGCAATATTCTGGATGTGGGTAAGTTCAATTGCGGGTATGGCAACAAAGTTTTTCGAAGGCACCATTGCCGTTATGTACAAAGGCAAAGATTCGGCCGGAGAAACGCAGGGTGGTACCATGTATATGATTACAACGGGTTTGGGCCATAAATGGAGACCGCTCGCAGTTTTCTTCTCGATATTCGGTTTGATTGGCACACTCTGCATAATGCAGTCAAATCAACTCACCGAGTCTGTCACCTCGCTCTTCTTTGCTCCCGAGCAGAACACCATTTTCTTGAGATTCATCATTGGAGTCATCATAACAGCTATTGTCGCAGGTGTCATCATAGGCGGCATAAAGAGGATTTCGAAAGTTTCTACCAAGCTGGTACCCCTAATGGTTGGGCTATATTTTCTTCTTGTACTCTTTATAATGGTCAGACATATCGGTCATGTGCCGGGAGTATTCAAGGATATAATTGCCGGAGCCTTCACCCCGAGAGGGGCGCTGGGAGGAGGTATCGGCTCGATAATAATGATAGCCCTTACCGGTGTGCGCCGTGCGGCTTTGGTCAATGAGGCCGGTGTCGGCACCGCATCCATGATGCATGGTGCTTCAAAGAACAACGAACCTGTTCGTGAAGGTCTGGTCGCAATGATTGGTCCCTCTATTGACTCCGGTCTGGTATGCACACTTACAGCTCTTGCCATACTTATCGGTGTAAGAATGGATCCGTCAATCATGCCCGCAGGATCAGGAATGAGTTCGATGGAGGGTCTCAAGTTTGCCATTAATGCCTTCAATGCTTCGATTCCCGCCGTGGGTGGCTACCTCCTCTTTGTAATGGTGTTGATGTTTGCCTTCAGCACGATGTTCTCTTACTCTTATTACGGACAAAAATGTACCGGATTTCTGTTCGGTGCACAATATGCAAAGTACTACAACATTTTTTTCCTTCTAATGCTGATTGTGTCGGCAATGATTCCGCTAAAGGCGGCGGTCAGTCTCATTGATACGGCTTACGCCCTTATGGCATTCCCGACGATGTTTACCCTATTCATGCTGGCGCCTAAGGCTAAAAAGCAGATGAAGAGCTATTTTGCAGCTAATAAAAAGGGAAAGAAAGTCAATAATCCAATTAAAGCGAAATGAATCCGACAGATTTTTTACAAGAAGCGATAAAGGGGGGACTCAAGTCACTGTACGGCGTTGAGTTCCCCCAATCGGAGATCCAGGTACAGGCAACAAGGAAAGAGTTTGAAGGAGACTATACCCTCGTAGTATTCCCGCTACTCAAGATAAGCAAAAAGGCACCCGAAGCTACGGCGCGTGAAATAGGGGCTTATCTTGAGAAAAATTGCCCCGATGTTGATTCGTTCAATGTCATAAAAGGTTTTCTCAACATCAAACTCGCTCCCTCTTTCTGGGCGGGAGTACTAAAATCCATTGGTGAAAATGAAAATTACGGCCAATTGCCTTCTACCGGAAGGACCGTAATGGTAGAATTTTCTTCACCCAACACCAATAAACCGCTCCATTTGGGTCACATTCGCAACAATCTTCTCGGATGGTCCGTTTCACAACTTCTGGCTGCTAACGGACACAATATCATAAAGGTCAACCTTGTAAATGACAGAGGTATACATATCTGCAAATCAATGCTTGCCTGGCTCAAAGAGGGCAATGGCGAAACTCCTGCCTCCACCGGACGTAAAGGAGATCATCTCGTGGGTGATTATTATGTGAAATTCAACAATATGCTCACCGATGAGGTGAAGGAGATCATGGAGCGTGAAGGTGTAGAAAAAGATGAGGCCGAAAAAAAGGCCGGCGTGCTCAAAGAGGCGCAGGAGATGCTTTTAAAATGGGAACGAGGTGATCAAGAGGTGGTTGATCTCTGGAAAAGGATGAATGGATGGGTTTATGACGGATTTGACGTAACATACCGCAATCTCGGGATAGAATTCGACAAGACATATTATGAGTCAGAAACCTATCTCTTGGGAAGATCCCTTGTCCTTGAAGGACTACAAAAGGGCATTTTTGAAAAACAGGAAGATGGTTCCATATGGTGTGACCTTACGGAAGATGGGCTTGACAAGAAGCTCTTACTCAGAAGTGACGGCACCTCGGTCTATATGACACAAGATATCGGTACAGCCCACCAGAGATATGACGAATATGGCTTTGATGAGCACATCTATGTTGTTGGCAATGAGCAGAATTATCATTTTCAGGTACTCAAGCTCATCCTTAAGAAACTCGGATTTGAGTGGTCCGACTCCACTTACCATCTCTCTTATGGTATGGTGGAACTGCCGGAAGGCAAAATGAAATCACGTGAAGGTACGGTCGTGGATGCCGACGACCTTCTCGAGAGTATGTACAATACAGCTAGGGAGACCTCTCTTGAACTTGGAAAAATTGAGAACATGACTGCTGAAGAGCAGGATGCACTTTTCAGGATGATCAGTCTTGGAGCGCTGAAATATTTCATTATCAAGGTGGACCCAAAAAAGACAATGGTTTTTGACCCTAAGGAGTCAATTGATTTCAATGGCAATACGGGGCCCTTTATCCAGTATACCCACGCTCGTATAAAATCCATACTCAGGAAAGCTGCGGAGCAGGGCATAGCACCCTCAATGACAGGAGCATTATTCCTTTCCAAGGAAGAGATTATCATTCAATTGTTGAGCACCTATCCTGACAAGGTAAAGGAGGGTGGCGATGCACATTCTCCTGCAATTATCGCCAACTATGCCTATGATCTGGCAAAGGAGTTCAACCAGTACTATCACGACACCTCTATTTTGAGGGAGGAGGATGCGGATACACGCGCCCAGCGCCTCTATCTGATATCCATAATTGCACAGGTTCTCGTCAAGGCGATGGCTATTCTCGGTATCTCATTGCCTGAGAGAATGTGATGATTCCCACCACCAAGAAAGAGATAGAAGTCCTCGGCTGGGATGCTCCCGATATAATCCTTTTTACCGGAGATGCATTTATTGACCATCCCGCTTTCGGCACTGCCGTCATAGCGAGGGTGCTGGAGAATGCAGGATACCGTGTAGCCGTAGTGCCGCAACCCAATTGGAGGGATGATTTGAGGGATTTCAGAAAACTGGGGGAGCCAAAGCTCTTTTTCGGAGTCACCTCCGGAGCAATGGATTCGATGGTCAATCACTATACCGCAGCTAAGCGTCTGCGCAGCAATGATGCTTATACGCCAGGTGGTAAA
>Ga0116173_1003443_pt1 | contig 11831 bp, 10 predicted proteins | sample AD_UKC085_MetaG_FD_89800 | JGI IMG/M metagenome (GOLD analysis project Ga0116173, IMG submission 89800) | Active sludge microbial communities of municipal wastewater-treating anaerobic digesters from USA - AD_UKC085_MetaG | ecosystem: Engineered > Bioreactor > Anaerobic > Digestate | place: USA...
TAATATGCAGATAAGACCGACTGCTTTCACAATTGGTCTCGTCATACACCCTTCTATTGCACTATTTTGCGTTTACACAGAATTTGGGATTGACTCGCTTTGAATATATCCCTGCCTATGCTGTTTATTGCTTCACCCTTTCCCGTGATTATTTTCTTCATTATATCATACAGATACCTATGATTCAAGAGTTTTTTATAAAACGAGCCTCCGTATGGAGGCTCAACAAAATATATGATGTTCTTGATAATATGTTTTTTCACTTTTGAAATGTAAAATCAACTCTGTCCGCAACATATGCATTTCATCTTATCAGAATCCGGCACAAAACCTTCAGGAAATCTCGTCTTGGAATTATAGTAAGTATTATCAAAGATAGCTTGATCCAAATTTGCTCCCGTTAGATCAGTTCCAATTAAATATGCATCTGTAAAATCACACCCTTTTAGATTTGCATCTTTGAGATTAGCATTAGTTAAATACGAAAAGCTTAAATCAACATTTTCTAAATTTGCACAACTTAAATCCGAATCATTAAGGTGACTTCGAGAAATATCTGAATTTTTCAAACTTGCCCCATGTAGATTTGCGTTTTCAAAATGACACCAAGATAGATTTGAGTTCTCAATCTGTATGTATTCCATGTGTGTATTCTGAAAGTAACATCCAGACAGATTCCTATAATTCCATATGGGAAATATTATTTCAGCTGGTCCAATATTATTTTTCACATCATTTCTTGTTGTTTTCCATTTATTTTCATTCCTTTTTATGTACTCTGCTATCTCATCAGTGCAATCAGCATAACAATCAGGTCCGGCATAAATAATTGCTTCTGTTTCCGGATATAAAATACTGTTTAAATACATATCTGATAGATTTAAATTTTGATCCAAATATGAAGAAAGATATTTAAAAAGCAATGTAAAAGACTTATTTGTGTATCCCAATTCATTTAATAGCCACGTTAAATTACTTATTGCTATTTTAATTCTATCAGATTTTAACGATGTAGATAGTTCATCCAGCACATCAAAGCCACTTGATTTAGAACAAATCAAATACTTTTCTTCAGCGTTTATTGATGATTTTAATATCATTTCTTGTTTCGTTCCAGATTCAAATTTTAAAAAGAAAGCTTCTTTATCAAACTCCTTTGAAACAGAAGGATTTGGACTAGTCATCATTGCACAGATATGCTTTATAATATCAAGTGAAACTTTCCTAAGACTCAAAGCCGAGTAAATACTATCCCAAACTTTTTCATCATCTGTTTTAGCATTTATATCCTTAAAATAATCCTCAAAAATCTTTACAGCAATAAAGTACTCGGCTACAGTCTTATGAACAAATACTATTCCACCATCATCATTACTAGATGAAAAATGAAAAACCGCTGGCAACATTTCAAACACATTCGTATTAATACATCCTTCAGATTCTGGCATAAAAGACTGTGCTTTATCGATTAATGATTTTTCTGCAGTATCAGAATGATTAGAAGTTAGAAAAATTTGAAAAGCTATTTCTTTTAAATACTGCCAAAGCATATTTTCTATTTGCTCATCTGTTTTGCAGAGTTCACTAGATAAATCAGAAGTAATATATTCTCTTTTAACTACTTTATGAAATGCGTTATAGTATACATCGGCGATACTATCCATTTCAAATATTTCGATATTTTCATGGCAACAAATGTAAAGAATTATCGGAGAATAAAAAGCATCCTGTAATTTTTCTTCTAATGTATTGAATTTATCTTTAAAATTATCAACCCAGTGTTCAACTGTTTTATCCCCATCTCGACTTTTTAGATAATTCTCACACCACTGAAATAGATGCTCCTCACGCCAACCTACATACCGGATTATTATACTTTCTTTTTCCTCTTCAATTCTATCAAAATAACCATTTGCCTCTCTTGAAGTGATCAATATCTTAACGAAAATAGTAGAAGGTATCGTTTTAGAAAGCTTTTTCAAAAAAATATGACCTTTAAATTCATTGCTCTTGAGAACACAAACTTCATCAAATCCGTCAAGTATAAGCACCTTGTTGTTATAGCAGATATCATTTTCACAACCATAAATTCTCTTAATTGATCCCCATGGATCATCATGATTCAACAATTGAGCTTTATTATTCAGAATAATTGCATGAGCAGACCCCTGAAAATAATCTTCACTTATCAACTTAGCAACAAGGCTGCTTTTTCCTATACCAGCCTTTCCGTATAATAAAAGAATTTTAGCATCAGCATCTGTATATGCCCTTGTATGACCTGGCTTTTTTCTCCATTCATTAAGTTGCGTATACAAATCAATATCTGCATCTTTTTCTTTTATGATTGGAGATACGTATACATCATTAAGATATATTTTTCTTTCTCCTTTATCAAGAAACAGCTCAGTTGCTGTATACTTTTTTTCAAATGCTTCGTTATCATCTGTAATAATATCCACTTTAGAACTCGGTAATTTTTGAAGTTCTGCTATTCTTACTTCAAATTCATTCAGTTTATTTTTAATTTCAGAATCATTCTTACTCAATTCTCTCATTACTTCCATCAAATCTTTCAGAATTTGATCATTCGGTATCAAAGTAGCAATATTGTCAACATCTAAAAGACGATTTATAATATCTCGTATATAAAGTTTTATATTTTGCTTTAAATTATCATCAGATAATTTGTATTTGGCTTCAAACCGTTTAAATATCTCCTCTATAAGTTCAGTATTATTATTTCTGATATAATTGCAGTACGTTCTGTATCGGGTTCAAGAATTTTGATTTTCACAGTTATCCCAAGCTTTTTATCATTTTCGGTCAGTTCAAGTTCTTTGCTGAGTCTCAGAGCAGGCATAAAAATGCTGCCATCTTCAGTGACAAGTTCTTTCAGAGTATTAATAACGGTCAATGCCCCGCCTTCTAGTTCCCCGAAACTACTAAGCGAGCTGTGAACTTCCAATGTCATTCCTTTTTTAATGCCTAATTCCGCCAAAGCGTTTTTTAACTGTTGTTTTGTTGCCATCTATTTCTCCCGAAATTATAATTCTTTCAGTTTGCCGCATGAAAAGTAATAGATGTTTTCCTTTTTATATCCATATTTTGAATTCTTGACACTGAACAAGTAAAATCGGGAACGAGTCCCGATTTCATGTCATTCTTTATATAGTGCAAGCAATCTGTTTATTCTATGCTGTATGAATTCATTAAGAGCGGTCAATCTCTCATCTGAGACAGGATAGTTCTTATGATTTACAAAACAGAACTCTCGGATATCCCCAATCTTGTTGTACATATCCTTGCTCATAAGCTGAGGAATGTGATCATCAAAGCTATAGTATGCAAACGGAACATGATCGCTTCCATACTCAATAAATGATTCAGCAGTTTCTTCTTTGCAATGGCTGCATAATCCCATACCATTGTCAAATACAGGTGCAAGGTCAATTATCTCAAAGGTTTCTGAATCAACAAGAAACTGTATGTTGTTCAGGTGGCGGTCGTAATTACAGGTCAGGGCATCAAGAATAAGCATTTCACGCAGTTTATCTCCAACATTAAGACTATCAGCACGTGCAAGATATTCAGGCAATTCCGAACAATTCTTGAAGTAGTAAACTGAAGGGATCATACTTACGTCTTTAGATGTTATAAGCTTACAAGTACTTACGATACGTTCGTGGTAACTGTTAAGGTCGTATTCGATATGATCTATACCAAGTGCATTTTCCAACTGAGAAACAAAGTATTCGGAGTATGGTTCAAATCCTGCACCATTAAATCCTTTTGTCCCACCCTTCAACAGGTATACACCATCATTACGTCTCACCCAGCACTTAGGGAGCATCCCATCAGTACCATACTCAGGTGAAGTTGTCTTAAAGCTCAGGTCGGAAATACCTCCCATAAAAGCAGTCTGTGAAACTATCTCACTGAATTCATTGTCATATAAGTTAACATCTGCCCACTTGCTGTCGGAATGCTTTTCTTTTACCCACAGCGTATCTGTGAGCGTTAATCCGAGCGATACATCAATAAAGCTTTTGAGATCAGTCATACCGAGATTACGTAGCAAACGAGCTATCTCAGCTCTATGTTTTGCACTACGACGTGTCTCAAGCCAACTTTTCAGCTTCAAATCGCTGTAAATTTTCGGAAGGCTTCCAGCTACAAGCTGTGGAACAGCTGTACCAAGTTCGTTCTTTATGTAGTCAAATTCCGCAATAATACGGTCTTTGTTCATTATACAGTACATTTTACAGCCTCCCTTCATAGCATGGTTATATTATAACACATATACTCATAAAAAACAAGCAAATTACAAAAATCAGGGCATTATGCCCTGATTTTTCATTTCATTTTTCATCTTTTCCCCAACATACAGTGCAATAACAAACCTTTTGATTATCACCTTCCAGTGTTAAATACGGCTGTTCATGCCTAACAAACCTTTGCTCCGTTTCTTTGGATTTTTGTAATTCTGAATTCTCTTCGCGTAGTTTTGCTATTTCTGTCTGCATATCCAAGGACTGTGAACTTAAATCAATGAGTTGTTTGTAAAGCTCGACGTTATCAGCTTTTTGTGCTATCCCGATTGCGTCTTTTATTCCTTCATATAGTCCCATGTTAATTCTCCTTTCACATTTTCGATTATTGCTTCATTTTTGTACCGACATATATTCTTTCATGTGATGCCGCCCCATAATGGGTGGCAATCTATATGCTTTACATTGCAATGAATTCAGTTGGAGTTCTATGGTACTCCAAAGCTTTCTCAACTATGGCACTTGAATTTCCGTTAGGACGTATCCAGTCCAATATGTTATCCTTATCCAGAATAAGGGGCATAAACTCCATCTGCGAGATAATGCCTGCCGATTCCTCCTACCAGTTGAAGGCATCAACGGCTTCGTAGTCTGTAACGCTCACAGGGTAATCTATCAGCGCTTACGGCTTTTCGCCTCTTTCATATAACACTTCTTCGGAGGCTCAGTCTTTTCCGAGAATTGTCTGCCCGGGGCAGTACTTTTTCAGTCTGAATAATCTGTACAGAGAATAGGGCATATTGTACTGACTTGCGTTGTCCACGAAGTCGAAGACAATGAGAAAATCCTTGCCGTCTGCAAGTCTCATACCTCGTCCGAGTTGCTGAGCATACAGAACCTTAGACTTGGTTGAACGTGCCATGAAAAGTTCCTATGTTTCGAGATAATTCCAGCCTTAATTCAGCAGGTCGCAGGCGCAGAGAGCCTTGATTTCTCCCTTCTAAATTTTTGCAAATTACTCTTTACACTCGGGAACAATTATCTTCAAGGCATCAATCCCTGATCTCCCATATCTGCTTCAATCGATTCACAGTGTCAATCCACTTGGAAGAGCTTGGCTTAGAGGCACTGTTCTGATTGGCAAAGAATCCGGGCTCACGAACGGCATTCTCCTCATCGACCGTATAAATCCATTTAATTTTTACAACATATTCCGCACTTTCAGGGTCATCGCTTTTATACAGGTAATCGTCTCCATTTTCTAAATCTGAAAAAGCAATCTCACGACCGTCAATATTGAACTTAACATCTTTTTGCCTGAGTGACTGTATCTATAACTAAACCATATCCGACGTAGCCTTTCTTAGGGATATACGCAAATACCTTATCGCCAACGTTTAATCTTTTTAATGTACCCGAATACCAGCTTCCACCACCTGCTGAAATAAACCCGAATTTTCTCGCATCTTCCCATGTCCTTGAATGTTCACCACAGCCGCAAGCGGCATAGGCAAATCCGTTCCATGGCCTTGTGCTGTCAGAATCTAAAACTCTTTCTTCTATATCCTTGCCGAACCATGTTCTGCCTATGATCTGTTTGCCCTCACATTCATAGACGTTAAAAAACAAGATATTTATCAGAACATCATATTTGTCGCGCAGATAGTTGATTATCCTCTCGGTGCTGGCATCCATTTGTGAGGCAACAATAACCATTTTGACCTCTTGATTTATTGTATCAGCATCAAGAGTAAATTTGTTGTTAAACTTCTTTTCATACGCCTCCTCAAGTGTTTTGGGAGCCGTAGGATTTTTTTCTGAATACTTTTTGTATATATCCAGAATGTCTTTATATGCATACTTTGAAACGCTCGCCGCATAATCAATGGCTTGTGCTGTTACTTCTCTTGGAGTCATATCACGTTTGAGCTCCACAACCACAAGATCGCCGTCAGGCTCCATGCAGAGCAGATCTATATATTTTTTCGCTTCAGTATAGACCTGTTCACCGATAATAAGCCAGTTGGGATCAAGAATGTTCGAATTTTTCACGAACAGCCTTTCAAGCTGTTTTTCGTCTATCACAATGCTCTTGACCTCTTTCCCGTCTTCAATATACCATAGATTCTGATGTATCATTTATATAACCTCCTTGCCGGATTTTTCAATGATTTCGGGTATCTTATCACGGACGAGTTTGTTATGTACTATCATAATTTACTCCTTTAAACTACTTATGCCCTTCCATTTACGGTATTCTTCTTTCATACAAATACCACATGGACGGTATCAAGCAGCGATAGCAGTTTCTTCATCTGCAAAGAATACCCTGTATTTAACATACTTTCCTTTGGCAATATATCTAAGAGCAGATGAACAATCAAGCCTGCCATATATTTTCAGTTTCTTATGTCCGCCTAATGCTCCAGGACTATTTGAAAGGTAATCTTTTCCATCTTTCCCTATTAATTTATACTGCTTCATATATCAATTAAAATAGTCCTTATCAATTTTATAGATTGCTATCTGATCCGTAACTGTCGCACCAACTCCATAGGCAAGCATTTGATATGTCAACATATTTCCATCAATCAAAATTATGCTTTTTGAAGAATTGTTTGATTTTTTTATTGCACTGTCAGAAAAGATGATGTTGTAATGAATACACCTTTATTACGCGCTCCAATTGCACCAATAAACTGATCAATTCTATCTCTTGCATAACGCTAACCCACGTAAATAGGCACTTTCATTAAACTTTGAGTGCTGTACGGGTGCTACGCACAAAGCTTACATACACTCACACGTTTTTTAATCACTTACATAAATGAGAACGATCTCAGCTTCTGCTCGGTCTTTTTTTGTCGGGCAAAGCAAACGACGACGGGGTCTAGTTTTTTACCACCTTTAGAAGCAATAAAGTCAATCTCGCGGTCGACATTAGAATGGCGGCCACTTGTATTCTTTTCGTTGGAATAAACTACACTACACCCACATCGACCGAGAACCCGCGAATGATCAACTCTTTATCGATGTTGTTTTCCATAATTTGCATCATTTCCTGCTGCTTGTTATTATGCGTTTTCCTTTTCTAACCCCTATCTTTTCAGAATTGCATACTAATATATTTAGTAGAATATCAATATGTTTGTAAAGTACTCTCTTTCGATCCATCAGAATGCTCTTCTATTTTTATCCATCTCTTGTAAAGATCTAGTGTTAGAGTATGCTTGATTTTGACTATATACTTATTTTTTCCCATATTGTCATTAGTAATTATAATTACCACTTTTTTAATCGTCGATTTAATGTTTCTCACACGGCATGCAATCTCACGAACGACCTCTAAATCCGGTCTCAAGTTTCTGAGCATATCATCAGATTCAGCCGTAATACAAAAATCAGTGGCGTTACAAACTATTTCGGCATTCTCTCCATATCGCTTTTTGATAAAGTCAAGTAATTGTTTTTCGGTCTTATACCCATAATAGCTGTCAATCGAATCGGCGGCAAGGTTTATACCAATTCGCGATATTGTTTCATAATCCAGATTATAGTTTTTATCAGCTGCTTTGAGTATAAGCGCATCCAAGTGCTCTCTGATGTCAAATTTATCATCAAGATACCCAAGCAATTCTCTATCTGCCGAGATAAGCTTTAAATTACTATAGTACATGTGATTGGAATGTTCCAGCAGAAACATCAGACTTTAGAAAACCAGAATTTACCGATGCAGCTCTTTACCACAAAGCGTATGATATAATTAAAACCGCTCAAGAGAGTTACGCTGGAAATGTTGGATTAGAAATTTACTTTGAAGGAACACCTGAGGAATTTAATACGATTTCAGAAATCAAGGAAAAATACTTCAAATATAGTGAGTTAGATATTATTAAAGGCAATAATTACCTTCTTCCCGTTAAAGAAGTAAAGCGTGATATAGATCATATTTTCAAAGATCTAATAGATATGTTCTCAGAGAGTAAAAGTAATTCTGCAACTGAACAAATCAAAAAATACGAAGATGTTATGAGTGATACTATCCCAATTTGTATTATGGGACTTTATAGCACTGGAAAATCTGCATTTATAAACAGTTTACTCGGTGTTGAAATACTACCGAGTGCTGATGATCCAACTACGGCTAAGACATTTAAGATCAGCATTGGCCCCAAGTATACTGATTACTCTATTCAGTTTTATTATCAAGACGAAAAAGTAGAAAAAACAATTGTAAAAATTGGTTTTAAAGGAAACAAGTTTTCTTTTAACTGCGATAAAAATATCGGAATAGTTTCAGAACTCGATAAGATAGGAAAATACGACTCGGCTTATGACAGAATGTACTATGCTCTCAGTATCATCAATTCATATGACAAAGAGTACAGAAAAAGCAGGAAGCCCGGCTCTGTGGAATGGAGGGTTTCTCAGCTCATAGAGGTCACTATTCCTCTTGAAAAAAAATATACTGTTCTTCCTATAGATGAATATGATTTTGTTATATATGACACACCTGGTTCAGATGCAAATAAAGGTGACGATATAAAAGTTCTTAAAGAGGCGATGACTGGGCAAACAAATGGCTTACCCATATATGTTGTTACATCTGAGCAAATGGACAAACAAGGACATTCTGATTTGATTGCAATATTAAATGAACTTGGTGACGCTCTTGACAGAAATAATCTTATGATTGCTGTGAACAAAGCCGATGATCCAGATACAAGAACTCTTGCTTCAAAGAAAAACTCTTTTGATGATCTTGCTGTCTCTGATCTTAATCCTGCAGGAACTTACTTTGTATCATCTATAATGGGATTAGGCAGCAAGCTACTTAAGTTTATGTTTTTGTCAAGTTATAAATTCGTGACAGTATCATACACTGTAGTTTTTTCGATTCGGTTCATTTTTCTATTGACACATTTTATTTTTTATGATACAATGTAAAAGCAGATTTGTTCTGCAGTATTCTGAGAGAGGTGAAAAGATGAGAAGATAATTTACTTTTGAACACATGATGATTAACAAAAGATCGTAAACTGTATGCGTGTGAAAAGCATATGGTTTTTTCATGTTGCCAAAAGTGGATTATGTTCTCATAACCTCTCTTTTTGTATACTTTTTATGGCATATTGTGTCTTTTTATACCCTGAGGTTATCTGTACATATTCGGACTGTTTGGCAGCAAACGGTCCTTTTTTATTGCAGAAAGGAGAATGCATATATGTCACAGATAAATGTCAGCAATCTCAGCTTCTGTTATGACGGAAGCTATGATAATATTTTTGAAAATGTTTCTTTTTCAGTTGATACTAACTGGAAACTCGGACTTATCGGAAGAAACGGCAAGGGTAAAACTACTTTTCTAAATCTGCTGATGGGGAAATATCAGTACACAGGTGTAATAGACTCAGATACTTCGGTTGAATATTTCCCTTATAAGATTAATGAAAACCAGATGTGTATGTGTGCCGGCGAATTCATAGATGAAATAAAGCCCGGATGCGAACTATGGAGAGTAATATGTGAGCTTTCGCTTCTCGGAGAAGATGCAGAGATTCTGTACAGAACATTCGGTCAGCTTAGTCCGGGGCAAAGAACCAAAATTCTTCTTGCAGTGCTGTTTTCAGGAGAAAACGAATTTCTGCTTATCGATGAACCTACAAATCACCTTGACAGTACTGCTCGTGAAAAAATAAAAGAGTATCTTGCATCCAAGAGCGGATTTATACTTGTATCACACGACCGTGAGCTGCTGGATTTTTGTACTGACCATGTGCTTGTACTAAACCGTAAAAGTATAGAAGTGCAAAACGGCAATTTTTCAGTATGGTGGGAAAACAAACAGAAAAAAGACAGCTTTGCAGTGTCTGAAAACGAAAAGCATAAAAAGGAAATAAAAAAACTCAGTCAAGCGGCATACCGTGTATCAGAATGGGCAGACAAAAATGAAACCTCTAAAATAGGATTTGATACGGTAAAAGAACATGACCGCTGTATAAGTACAAGGGCATATATAGGTGCAAAGACAAAGAAAATGCAAAGCAGAGTAAAAAATATCGAAAAAAGAATCGGACGGCAGATTGCGGAAAAGGAAGGTCTTCTTGCCGATATAGAACGAGTAAAGGAACTTAAACTTTCACCTGTTCCCTTTTACAAAAAAACACTGATATACTTCAGAAACTATTGTTTCAGCTATACCGGTTCAGGCAGACCGGTTTTAACTGACCTTTCATTTACAGTAGAAAGAGGAGACCGAATAGCACTTCATGGTGAAAACGGATGCGGTAAAACCACTGTTATTAAAAAGATTCTCCATGGTCTTGGTATTGCTGAACTCAGTCCGTTTGAAGAAAAAGGTACCTGTGAAATCTCATCCGGACTAAAGGTATCATTTTTAAGTCAGGATACATCATGGCTGAAAGGGTCTGTTCAGGATTTGTGCGACATAAAGGGAATCGACAGAAGTCTTTTTAGTACGATTTTGCGTCAGCTTGGATTTGAAAGAGCGCAATTTGATAAAAATATCGAAAATTATTCGGAAGGTCAGAAAAAGAAGGTTCTGATTGCGGCAAGTCTTTCCGAACAGGCGAATATCTACATCTGGGATGAACCTCTTAATTATATTGATATATTTTCAAGAATGCAGATAGAAAACCTTATAATGGAATATAAGCCGACAATGCTTTTCGTTGAACATGATACAATGTTCCGTGAGAAAATTGCAAATAAGGTTATATTGCTGTGATATAGGCGGTTCATCTTCCTGCGGCAAAAAACTATGAGTTCTTACGCTTATGGGGTGAACTGCAAAAGTTTCAAAAAGAGATGCCCCATCTGCTGGAATGAAAATTTCATCAGATGAGGCATTATTTAAAGAAAAATTTTAAATACCTTAGATATAGCACTTCAATTCTTTTCGTCATTCAGGGTTTCATAAACCATATCTTCATTCAGGTTAAAATGTACGCCAAGCTGAATGATGCTATCTGTATGATTAAAATATTCCTGACGTAAATTTGTATATTCATCTTTGGTTACTTCTTCGCCATTCACCCTGAAATAAGCATCATCTTCATTTTCACAAGCACCTTTATTATCTTCAAATATCATAATCTGTTCAAGATATCCCTGATTTATATGATAAAACGAATCAAAAGAATGTCCCATGAATAATCAAACTGATGTTTCGAATCTTTTTCTATTTCAGAATCTATACACGGAAATGTGCCATTATAATGTTCATGAGATAACAGAATATGAGAATCAACAAACACTATAATACATCCATTTCAGCATAAAGTAATTATAATAATTATAGCATACTTCATTAGTTTTTTCAAGTGAGAACTAAAATAAGCGGCAGTCTTTTACGCCTGACAGAAATTCAAAAATTATGCTTCAATCCCCCTCACTTTACAGAATACAAAAATTAAAGGTGCCTTTGTCAATAAAAAACTGAGCCACAGCGCTAATAAAAAAGTGAGCCAGTTTTGATAAAAAAATAATGAGCCACTAATCATTATTCATGGTCGAGTCGATACGGTAAGATGAGCTGCA
>Ga0116173_1003458_pt1 | contig 11797 bp, 9 predicted proteins | sample AD_UKC085_MetaG_FD_89800 | JGI IMG/M metagenome (GOLD analysis project Ga0116173, IMG submission 89800) | Active sludge microbial communities of municipal wastewater-treating anaerobic digesters from USA - AD_UKC085_MetaG | ecosystem: Engineered > Bioreactor > Anaerobic > Digestate | place: USA...
AGAAAGGATGAGAAAGAAAGCCCCGCCAATGTAAGATGCTATGAGGAGGACAGTATGCCCGGCACCTATGATGTTTCTTAAGATATGGGGCACAATGAGACCGACAAAGCCAATAATCCCTGAGGCTGAAACACACAGGCCGGCGAGGAGGGACGACAGAAGGAAGAGCCCTTTGTAAAATCTGGGAGGATTTACACCAAGGTATTGTGCCTTCTCCCTTCCAAGGGAAAGGATATCAAGCTCCTTGCCAAAAAAGAAAAGAATTGAGGTCGGGATAAGAAACGCAGGGATATACATGGGGATAAATGCTATGTCGAGACTTGAAAGATCTCCCATAAGCCACATAAGGGTTGTTTGCATCTTATCAGGGTCGAGAAGGGAGAAAAGAAAGAAGACAAATGATGAAAAAACAAGACTCACAACAACACCGAACAGCACCATGCTGTTGGGGTCAAAAAAACGTTTTTTTGAGAGAGCAAAAACTATTGCAACCGACAGCATGGCTCCACCAAAACCAAAAAGGGGGTTAGCAAATGCACCAAATATTCGTTGAAAACCAATAATTGTCGACAGGGCTATCCCGAAAGATGCGCCTCCTGCTATGCCAAGCGTGTATGGCTCTGCAAGGGGGTTGCGCAGTATTGATTGTAAGGTTACACCGCAAACGCCAAGAGAACCTCCCACAAGAAATGCAATGATCGTGCGCGGTATCCTTATTTTTCTGAGAATAAGTCCAAAACCATCGTTATTGAAAAAGCTGTGAAACATCACACCAATTCCCTTGCCATATGCTAAGGACAACAATATTGAGACAAGCAAAAGACAGACAAGGATTGTTAAAACTACAACGCTTTTTTGTTTTCTTCTCATGGAAACAGTTCGGCAAGTGTTTTAACGGCATTAACAAAACTTACTGGTGTTGGACTCCCAACGGAATAGGCATCCAGGATCACAAATTTTACTTTGTTAAAGTATCTTTTCCATCGCTCCATTTCCAATTGAACATTATAACCCATGTCCATGAGAACAATGACGTTTGGATTCTTCAGAATCACCTCCTCAGTATTGATCCTCGGGTATGGAAGCTCGCTTTCAATGATATTGGACCCACCAGCCAATACTATAATATCATTGGCAAAGCTATTATTCGAAGCAACTACTAAAGGATCCGCCCCCACCTGCCACAACACTCTATACCCTTTTTCATTTTTTAGTTTTGAAAGGGCTTCCCGTGCATTATTTACGATTTGTTTTCCTTTTTCTTCCTTACCCACACATTTTGAAAGCGTCAAAAAATTGTCCATCAAATCTGCAAATGTTTTTGGCCGATTAAAATAATGTATTTTAATATTTAACCTTTCAAGCCGTGCCATGACAAGGGGTGAGTTCCCTTCTCGTGTTCCAAAGACAATATCCGGGTGCATAGATACGATCTTCTCCACATCTGGTCTGAGTGGAGTTCCCACCTTCTGTTTTTTTGTTGCTTCTGCAGGCTTCTTACAGAACTCTGTCACACCAACAAGTTCTTTTGCAGCTTCTATGAGGTAAAGTGACTCGGTTATCTGTGGTGAAAGAGATATGATACGGTCATAGCCATGAACACTGAATGGGATCAAAAACAGTACAAGTATAAGCCACATCAAGAGAATGTATCCTTTCGCTTTTTGTTTGTCAAAAAATATCTTGTACAATCAAAAACTGGAAATACACAACTATATGTTCTGGCACATGGTTTGCTTAAAAAACAGTAGATTTTATAACTTTAATTGTAGAGAATATTGATAATATATGACTGCTGCTGATTATTCAGAAGACGAACGTTATAAGGAACTTGCCGATCTGTTACCGCAAAGTGTTTTTGAAGTTGATGATGAAGGCAAACTTACATACGTTAATAAATGTGCCTTGGAAAAATTTGGCTACACTTATGACGAGTTTAAAAACGGATTGTCATCATTGCAGATGGTTGTCCATGAGCAACGCCAGCTTGCCATGGAAAACATAAAGATGTCAATTTTGGGAAAGAGCCCTGGTTTCGAGTACACAATGCAACGAAAGGACGGTAGCACCTTCCCTGCAATCATTAACTCTTCGCCCATAATCCGTAACGGGTTGCGTGTAGGACTCCGGGGAATTATTGTAGACATCACCGAGCGTAAAAAAATGGAGAACGCATTGCTGCAAAGCGAGCAGCTTTTACGCTCACTAGTCGACAACATGCTTGATGCAACTTTGATACTGGACTGGAACGGTAACGTACTCTTTGCAAATAATGCTGCCGCGAGACTGGTAGACATTGAGGTCCCCGTGAATGTTACAGAGTTTAACATACGAGACTTTCTCCATCCAGAGCATGAGCAAACAGCATTCGAGCATCTTGATCGCGTAAACAATGATAAGGGTGGTTTTCTCTGGCAATACAAGATCATTACTAAAAAAGGCAGGGAAAAGTGGGTTGAGAGCCTCGGAACGAAGATACAGTTCAACGGGTTATCTGCAAATATTGTAAACCTCAGGGATGTAACAGAGCGCAAGCGGGCAGAACAGGCACTCAAAGAAACAGTAGATAAATACAGAAACATTTTTGAGAACGCTGTAGAGGGGATATTTCAGAGTACCCCTGAGGGGCGGTTCATTGATGTTAATCCAGCTTTAGCCCATATGATGGGTTTCCAGACGCCCGACGAGATGATACGTAACTTCACTGATATTGCGCACCAGCATTATGTGAACCCTGAGGGGCGTTCGGAATATCGTGCTCTTCTCGACAAGGATGGCGTGGTAAAAGGATTTGAGGCAGAAGTTTACAGGAAAGACAAAAAAAGTATATGGATTTCCATTAATGCCCGTGCGGTTCTCAACAAAAGCGGGGATGTGCTCTATTATGAAGGAACGGTAGAAAACATTACGGAGCGCAAACAGTATGAGGATTCCTTGAAATCTCTGGAAGAGTTGGAATCGTCTATTCTGAGTGCTATCCCTCATGCGGTGATCGGGCTTCAGGCACGAACAATCATTTTTGCCAACGAATCTGTGGAGGCGGTTTTTGGCTGGACGCCGAAAGAATTAATAGGGAGAAATACGCGCATCCTTTATCGTAGCGATGAGGAATACGAAGAGATTGGGAAACGGTTCTATCCTGTTTTAGAGAAGCAAAGATTTCACAGAGAAATGTTTGATTGTCGAAGGAAAGATGGGAAAGACATTCTGTGCATGGTAAGCAGCGCCAGGATAGGAAATGATCTCACTGACAAGAAGATCGTTGTCATCTATGAGGATATGACTGAACGCAAACGCACTGAGATGGAAAAAAGCCATTTAGAGGCTCAGCTTCGCCAAGCCCAGAAAATGGAAGCTATTGGCCAGCTTGCAGGAGGAGTGGCACATGATTTCAACAACATACTAACCGCTGTCATAGGTTATAGCAACCTCCTCAAGGCCAAAATGGCACAGGATGATCCTTTAAGAACGTACGCAGAGCATATTCTCGCTTCTGCCGGAAAGGCTGTGAATCTTACACAAAGTCTTCTTGCTTTCGGCCGTAAACAGGTTATCGAATTAAAGCCGTGCAAAATCAACACATTGATCAAGGGCGTGGAGAAACTCCTCGCCAGGCTCCTTACAGAAGACATTGAACTCCGGACCTTTATCAGTGAGAGCGATCCGACTATATTGGCAGACCCAACACAGATTGATCAGATACTTATTAACCTTGCGACGAACGCTCGAGATGCAATGCCGAATGGTGGAAGCATGAAAATAGAAGTTAAACTTGACAGGATTGATCATGCCTTTATTGAATCATATGGTTATGGGGAGATAGGCAAGTATGCCCTTATTTCAGTGTCTGATACTGGTTTAGGAATGGATAGTACAACTAAGGAAAAGATTTTTGACCCTTTTTTCACCACAAAGGAAGTGGGGAAAGGCACTGGGTTGGGTCTCTCCATTGTTTATGGGATTGTGAAGCAACACAATGGCTACATCAATGTGAAAAGCACTCCCGGCCAGGGAACAACCTTCCATATATATCTGCCAGTGGTCAAGAGGCCAGAGGAAGAGATCAAACCAGAGGTTATCCCGGTTCGGGGAGGTTCAGAAACAATTCTCATCGGTGAAGATAATGCGACAGTCCGGCAACTTACTAAGGAAGTCCTTGAACAATTCGGATACACAGTAATTGAGGCACGAGATGGTGAGGATGCAATTAGGCAATTTGAACAATCAGCCCAGACCGTCGATCTCGTTATTCTTGACGTTGTAATGCCCAAAAAGAATGGAAGGAAGGTTTACGAGGTAATAAAAACAATTAAGCCCGAAGTAAAGGTCTTTTTCATGAGTGGGTATACCGCGGATATTCTGACAGACAAAGGTATGGGCGAAGAAAAGCTTGATTATACGTCAAAACCAATAGCGCCGCAAGAGCTCCTTCTAAAGGTAAGGACAGTGCTGGATGGCAGATAAATGTTTGGCCAATACCGGTTTGCAATCGAGTCATCATTAGGCACATAGGCCTAACCCTCCCATAACCCTTTGCCTGCAGCCTGTTACCCTGTTTTATTTTGAAAAATCAATGAGTACCTTGAGGGAGCGCTTGTCCTGCGCTTTGGTAAAGGCCTCTCCTGCATGGGAAAAACCATAGACACCAGAAATGAGCGGCCCAACTTTGATGCGCTTTTGTGCAAGACACATGAGGGCAGGTCCAAAAGGACCACAACGCGAACCAATTATTTTTACTTCGTTTACGACGACAGGGGCAAGGTTCATGGTTATCCCTTCTGCCGCCGTGGTCTTTAGAACAATTGTTCCTCGTGGTTTAACAAACCGCAGTGCAGCTTCTAATCCTTTGGGTGAGCCTGTTGCATCTACAACGATATCGAATGCTTTATCCCCTGTAAGAGATTCCAATGCAACTGTGCATACACCCTGACCTCTTGCTATAGCAAGTTTATCCTCGTGTTTACCGGCCAGAGCCACCTCGGGCCCACAAAGATCCAGAACTAAAGCAACGAGCAAGCCGAGCTTTCCGTCTCCCAATACAAGCACTCTATCTGTTGGTCTAAGATGTATCTGTTCAAGGATTTCATATGCCGCAGCGAGGGGTTCAACAAAAACGGCTTCTTCGTTTTTTACGTTTTCCGGCACAAGGAACAGGTTATGCACAGGAAGGGTGATATACTCAGCCATGGCACCATTTTTACCGGCTATACCCAAAGTGGTCCTTGAAGGGCAGTGTCGCTGCAGCCCAGCCTTGCAGTATAGGCATGCTCCGCATCCACAATTGATATCACCAACCACTCGCTTACCAATAAATAGGCGCTGGTTTTCCCATGTCTTTTCTACAACACCAACAAACTCGTGGCCTATAACACCCTGAAACCCCATGTAACCCTTAATAATCTCAAGATCAGTATTGCATATGCCGGCCAGACAAACTTTAACGAGAGCCTCGCCATCGCCCGGCTCAGGTACAGGATGATTTCTGCTAAACCTCAATTGCCCATCAAAAACAATTGCCTTCATTGTGTTTAGGTCAGAAAAGAGTCGCTTGACGTTTTATCTCTTCTCTCTCGCCTACATTGAAGATATTTATCTTACCGTACTGTCCATCATAGCCGGAGGATACGTTGATATTTCCGGATCTCATTCTACGTATAGCCTCTCCAATAAGTCCCCAGTTCCTCTGCGTATTTCTGGTGATGGGAGCGTCCATGAGAATAGAAAATTCATTACCAAAGGTCACGATGAGCCGATGGTATTCCATTTCTACAGCTTTGCTTGTCACCCCAAGTCCCAGAGTGCAAGCAATTAATTCTGTGAGGGGAATGAGGGGAAAATAGGGGGTTGCATTATGGGGTTTATATCCTGATGGTCTGTCTGCCAATTTCTCAACCCTGTGAAGAACACCAACCGTCACTCGCCGTCCGCATTTTGGACACAGATAATTGTTTTGTATTGTCTCTTCCGGTGAGAGGCTGACACCGCAGGCTCTGTGACCGTCATAATGGTATTTCCCTTCCTCAGGAAAAAACTCTATGGTCCCCAGGAAGCCCTGCCTTGTTTCAATTGCGCTCGCAATAGAATTGTATGACATATCTGTATCAAAAATGTTCGCTTCACGACCCATTTTTGCAGGTGAGTGGGCATCTGAATTCGAAATGAGGTTAATAGTATCAAGTGCAGAGACACGCCAGTTCATAGGCGGGTCTGATGAGAGCCCTGTCTCAATGGCTTTGATATGGGGAGCATAGTTTTCAAAGCACTCTTCGAGAGAATTAAATCCTGACGCTGCGCCAAATACAGAAAAGTGTGGTGTCCATGCGTGAGCCGGGATAAAGATGGCTGATGGAGAAGCCTCCTTTACAATTTTAAGAAGATCCAGTGCATCAAGGCCAAGAATGGGTCTTCCATCAGCGTTTAAATTTCCTATTCTCGAAAGAGAGAGATTGATTCGGGCTGCATCTGAAAAGCCTGGGACAAGGATGAGAGAATGGACCTTCCTCGTTCTGCCGTTTTTCCGGTAGATAGAGCTGATCTCAGAGGAAAGAATAAATGAAACCTCTGCCCTGCAGGAGTCGGGCACATCGTTCAGCTCATGTTCCTTCTTAAGCTTGAAAAGCCCTTCGCCTGCAGGCTCCAGTTTTTCGGAAAGCTCTTTCAGCCACCCGGGGTGGGTAAAGTCTCCTGTACCTACAACTCCGATCCCTTTTATCTGCGCCCACTTCCAAATGACCTCCGGAGACATGTCCCTGCTTGTTGCGCGGGAGTACCTGGAGTGAATATGAAGATCGGCTATGAATCGCATGATAGATTATGACGGCATGGATGCGTTTAAGTCAAGAGGCAACTTGCAATAAATAATTGGGGTGGTAACTGTGTTGGCCTGAAAAGCTCAGGAAAAGCTCTTCGAACATGAAAGAAAGGCGAAAAGATGCGGCCATATCAGGTACGATTGTACCTCAGTCTCAAAAGGAAACTCTCAGCAATGGGTTTTCGGCTGAAACAAACAACCGCTAAAAGCAATTATCACAAAGATTGTGTTTTATATCGCTGGGGTCTTCACTTCTCCCCTCACCGCCTCCCGGGTCCGTTCTTTTTTCACTTGGGCATTCCGTTCTTTCTTAGCTGCTTCATGCTCCTCTTGTTCTTTCTTCCACTGGGTACTTTTTAATGCCTTTTCTGCCTCAAAATCCCCTTTTTTTGTTCCATCTGGAGGTCTAGGGCGTTCTCCTTCCCGTGCTGGGCAATCGCCAGAGCAGAAAGGCTCTTAGCTTCTGCAGTTGTCTGGTAGAGCTCTTTGAGCAGGTTCGCCTGAACCTCTATAGTCTGCTGGGGTTCAGTCTGTTTTCTGTGCTCTTTTATAAGCTTCTTTTCCAAGCTGTCCTTACTGTTGACAGTTTCCAGCTTAAGGTCAGTGTGCTGTTTTACAATCTGTTCCCCGGAGTTGTTTAGGGCCGCCTTGACGACCTGTTGTTCGCCTGCCTCTTTCTTAACTGCTTTGGCATCAAGGGATTACTGTTCCCGTACTTTTATAAATAATTCATGATACGGATTCAGTATTGCTGTTTTCGTACTTTTTTCTGAGATGATTTTGGACATCTTGTACCCCTTTTATGGCAACTCTACCTGCAATTCTACACCATTTGATACTTTTTTCATGTTTTTTTCCCTTTTTGTCTGTCCAGAAACCAGTCGATGAGAGCGCGGGAGATACTAATTCTGCCGGGGATCTCAGGCATGTCTTCTGCGCTGAACCACCGGGCATCCAGAATCTCATCGTTATCGATCTTGATGTCGCCACCAGCATATTCAGCAGTGAAACCGATCATTAATGAATCAGGGAAAGGCCAGGGCTGGCTACCGAAATATCGAATGTTTTTTACATCGATGCCCGCCTCCTCCTTTACTTCCCGGCTCACGGCATCTTCAAGAGTCTCCCCGGGTTCAACAAAACCAGCCAGAACGCTGAAAAGGCCTTCTTTGAATCGAGGTGAGCGGGCGAGTAGTGCCTTGCCATCATGCTCAACGAGCACAATAATTGCGGGGGAGATACGGGGAAAACTTACGCGACCGCATTGTGGGCATTCCTTTGCCCGTTCTTGGACTTTCTGTCTGTTGCGTGATCCACAAAAACTACAATACTGATCTGTCCTGTCCCATTCCAATGTGTGGATTGCTCTAAAAGCTACCTTAAATAGATTCTCATCCATGCTGCCGTGAATAGACCATAACCCGTGAAATGCCATGCCTTCCGGGGCTCGGGTTGGCTCACTTACTTCCGCAACATAGCAATGAAATCCATCTAACAGTCCCAGATAGAGTTCCCGGTCAGGATGAATGCCGATATCCCTTATGTCTACAACAAAAAGGGGGTTGTTTTCTGCTTCCTGCTTCACACAGAGCATCCTTTTTTCCTTGAAGACAAACCAGAATGCAGGGTGTGTCTTTTCAACCGGGCCCTTTACAGATGACTCGAACAGACCTTCCATCTTTTAAAACCTACCTGTTGTGTTATACAAAGTCAATTGCCATGTGTTTGATTTATCTGAGGTTGCCCCTTGCCATAGAGGCAAAAATTCCTACCACACAAAGAAACCCAAAAATTGTGCACGCAGTCTTGATGGCCTTCAGGAGAAGTGGATACAACGCCGGAGAGATTTCCACCTGCCCCATGAATAATGCAAAGGTGAGCATTGCAATACCCATGCTGAACATCTGGCCAAGGGTGCGCACCGTGGCTACCATGGAGGAGGCAACGCCATGAAGCCTGTCCTCCACCGAACTCATGATTGCATTCACATTAGGTGAAGAAAACAGGGCAAAACCTACACCAAATAAGCCAAGAGTTGAGATAATAAAAACAAGGCTTGTACCCGGCGTGAACGATGTGAGAATGAAGAGACAGAGGGCAGCAATGGCCATACCTATAGAAGCCAGAACCCTTGGCTCAATTCTATCTGAGAGGCGTCCTGCCAGCGGCGAAAGGACTGCCTGAACAACCGGCTGACAGACAAGTACCAGTCCGGCCTTCTGAGGTGCAAATCCCTTAATGTGCTGAAGATAGAAACTCAGTAGAAATGCAACTGCAAAGGTTGCGGCGTAATTGATGAGCGCTGCTATATTGGAAAGGGTAAAGGACCTGTTTTTCATAAAGAGGCCAACATCAAGAACCGGATATTTTATTCTTTTCTCCCGCCACACAAAAAGGACGATCCCAAGCATCCCGCCAAAAATAAAGGCCACGGCTGCGATACTTGGAATAACAGAGAATCCGTACAAAAGCAAAAAAAGCATTGCACCATAGATACATGATCCAATAATATCAAACCCTCCGCTCTTTCTTTCGCCTGGGCGTCTTGGAATCCACCTTATGGCCATAAAGGTGTTCAGGAGGCCAAAGGGAACGTTCAGAAAGAAAACACTTCGCCAGCCAATGTTCTGTGTTAACACTCCTCCCAGAAAAGGCCCGATGGAAAGGCCTAGATAGACAGATGCAACGTTGATGCCCAGTACGCGCCCCCGCTCCTCGAGAGGATAGGCAGCAACAAGAATGGCAAGGCCTGTTCCGTAAAGCATTGCTGCTCCAAGGCCTTGCATGGCACGGAAAGCGATGAGCATTAAAGGTGTCGAGATAATGGTTAGCAAGAACGATGCAACGGTAAAGACCCAGTTCCCTGCAATGAACATCCTTGTCTGGCCCCATATATCAGCTAATTTTCCACAAGGAACAAGAAACATGCCGGCGGACAATGTGAAGGCAAGGGCTACCCAGCTCAGCGACACTGCGTGCATGTTCAGTTCTCTCCCGATCGAGGGAAGGGCTACATTCACCGCCGAGAGAGCAAAGGGCATGAGGAAGGATCCGATTGTCGTAACAATCAATACTGGTCTTCCCCCCTTGGCCGCTTCAGGTCCTTTCATTTGTTTTATGTCTTGTCGTGTTTCTTACTTCTGATTATACCCCATAACCGTGTAGTATGAGGCTTTATCGAAGAAATAAACGAGTCGTTCTCCGAGCTCAAACATGCGGTAGATATCCACGGCCTTCTCCCACACACCGAAGGAGTATGTGAACATCCAGATGTGCTTCTTCAGAAGACTCAGGGAGCTCACAAGATCCTCAACTGGTATACCATCCTTTTTCCTCTGGAAGCCCAGTTCATTGTAAAAAGCTTTCAACTCCGTCTCCCCTTTCTGTCCTTTCAGCCATACTTCAAATTGACCTATAATAAACATTGCTCGGTTATAAAGCTCTTTCCTGTCGAACGTGTGGTAAGCTTTTGTCGAGGGGTTTGTGGCAATATCATTCAGCCAGAGCTCGATGATCTTTATCGAGTTGTTTTCTACTGCATTGACCAGTTCATCCGATAGAAGCTTTCCGGGGTACACAATCTTGTTCCCAAATGTGCCCTCCACAAATGACTCCATGGAATCATGCATACTCCACAGGTCTTTCTTGAGGTCGATCAATTTTTCTACTACCCTCTGCTGCGAAGGGAAAGCCAACCTGGGAAGATTTTTGATGGGAAAATAACGACAGTCAAGGGCGTCATCTCCTGCCTGCTCCTTGCCACCCATCTTTTCAACCTCAAATGTGACGATTAACAGCTCGCCGTAAAACTTATTGGTTTCAGAACAGACATCCACCAGTTGAATGATTCTTCCTTCAACTCCAGTCTCCTCGTGCAGTTCTCGTAAGGCAGCATCCTCTATGCTTTCTCCCATTTCCGCAAAGCCAATAGGAAAACACCACATATCTTTAGAGGGCTCTCTGGCTCTTTTTACGAGAAGAATTTCTCGTTCGCGATTCACGAGAACTGCTGCCGCTACAGGCAGGGGATTTTCGTAGTGGATTTCCTTACAACTGTCACAGACCAGACGTTCTCTGCCTTCAAGCATGTCGGTGACGAGTTCCTTACCACAAAAATTACAGAATGCTTTGGTTTTCACTTTCGTGCTACAAATATTCTATCATTTTTATTGAACTTCATCATCCCCCTCGTTTCAAGCTCGTGGATCATCTTTGCTTTCACCACAACAGGGCTCACGTCTTTGGATATAAACTCTCTCTTAAAATCAATATATTTTGCAAGATCACCCTTCTCTTCCTTTACAAAAACGAGGGAATTAATATAATCTGTTGCTGTAACAAGCTCAAAGTGTTGTCTGAGAATATGTTCTCCGTTTTCAGCTGAAAAGTTGTTGATTACCTGCCGGACGTTTGAAAAATCGAAGAATTCCTCCCCCTCTTCCATCATGGAGGCGCTGTGAGTGATGATTAAAAAGACACCTGTCGGTCGCAGCAGCCTGTGAACCTCAGGTAACACATCTGGAAAAAAATAAAGGGAGTAAGCCGAAATGATTAGATCAAATGTGTCTGCCTCCATGTCAATCGGTGCAGGAAGAAGAACTCGCTTGAAGGCTGAATGCGTAGCAATTTTCCTTGCAACTGACAAAAATCCTTGCTCATTTGCGTCGAGACAGTCTATGCCTACGATAGACCTGAATCCACTGGGCATAGCTTCTTCAAACCAGCCGTAGCCGCATCCAAGGTCAAGAATATCATGAACCCTTGTGAGATCAACAAGTCTCTTGGCTACCTCTCTGATATCCTCCTTGTTTTCAGAATGCTCTTTTATGAGTTCCCCTATGGTTTTGTGAAACCCGAGGTCCCCATAGCTCTTTATTACCAGTTCTTGCATCATACTTCATTTATATCGTAAGGCCGGGGTTTTGTAAACCTCAAATTAAAGATCATACCATCAGTAACAGGTTACGGGTATTGAAAATAAATACC
>Ga0116173_1003463_pt1 | contig 11784 bp, 10 predicted proteins | sample AD_UKC085_MetaG_FD_89800 | JGI IMG/M metagenome (GOLD analysis project Ga0116173, IMG submission 89800) | Active sludge microbial communities of municipal wastewater-treating anaerobic digesters from USA - AD_UKC085_MetaG | ecosystem: Engineered > Bioreactor > Anaerobic > Digestate | place: USA...
CCAGGGCAGGGGCTTTTCCGGGATCGAGAACGACCTCTTCTACCGGGACAACACGCGGATGCTCTACGGCGATGCAAAGGAGACACTCGGGGAGCTCGTGCAGGCAGTGAAGAGACTGTAAGAGATGTATCAATATCGCTAAGGGGGCTGCCCTTCAAATCCTTTTTTTTCGGGAGACCTCCTTTCCTGAATAGTAAGTATCCTTTATTTTGGATAATATTCCCCTGTCCGAAAATGAATGATTCATAAGTATTTTTTATTTTCACCTTGCGCGAGATCAACTTATATATAAACTATCATTATCGGATTATGTCATGTATTATGCTCATTCAAAATCAACGCTTGAAAAATCTGAATGGCAACTGCTCAAAGACCACTTAACGAATGTATCAAACATTGCGGCCGGTTTTGCTACTGATTTTCACGCAGGGGAATTGGCATATACTGGCGGACTTCTCCATGATATCGGTAAGTATTCACGTGACTTTCAGATGCGTATCCGCGGAGCAAATATCCGGGTAGATCACTCGACCGCTGGAGCAAGAGAGGCTGAATTACGATATCCTCGGTATTTTAGCATCATTTTGGAGTATATTATTACTGGTCATCATGGAGGATTGTTGAATTATGGAAGCAATGAAAGCGGGCTTTTAGAACGTCTTAAAAAACAGCATCTGCCCGAATATACTGCTTTTAAAGAAGAACTAAAAGTTCCAGACTTGCAGTCTTTCAAGCCCCATCTAAAACCTTTCCCTGGCAGAATTGGATTCGCCATCTCCTTCTATACAAGGATGCTCTATTCGTGTCTTGTAGATGCAGATTCTCTGGATTCGGAACAATTTGAGAATCCTGATAAATCTCTTCTTCGCAGCCAATACGACTCTATGGGCGTATTATCTCTCAGATTTGATGAATTTATGAAAGAGAAAATTTCTGGCGCGGCAAATAGTGAAATCAACCAATACCGAAGGCTTATCTATGAACAATGTCTGGATAAAGCGGATCATCCTCCGCAGATGTTCTCTCTTACAGTTCCTACAGGTGGTGGGAAGACCCTTTCATCAATGGCTTTTGCCCTTGAACATCTGAAAAAATATGATCTGAAACGGATCTTCTATGTCATTCCCTATACTAGCATAATTGAACAGAACGCAAAGGTCTTCCGTGACATTTTTGGCAGCAAAAATGTCCTCGAACATCACAGTAACTTTGATCCTAAGACGATCGACATAGAAGAAATGGATGAAATGGAATCGCTCAAGCTTTCTTCAGAGAATTGGGACATGCCGATCATAATCACCACCAATGTCCAGTTCTTTGAATCGCTCTTTTCAAACCGGAGATCGAGATGCAGAAAACTCCATAATCTTGCTCAGAGCGTGATCATCCTCGATGAAGCACAAATGTTACCTACTGGATACCTGAAGCCGTGTCTTGCTGCATTATCAGAGCTGGTCCGAAATTACGGCTCCACAGTAGTTATCTGTACGGCAACACAACCGAATCTTGATGGCCTTCTTGATAAAAGTGTTCGGCCTCTTGAGATTATTACCTCCCATGAACAACTGTATGAAACCTTCAAACGGGTACGCGTTACCGAAATTGGTCGTCTTGGAGATACAGAACTTTCAGAACGACTCAAAATGCATCGGCAGGTCCTTTGTATTGTTAATACAAGGAATCATGCGAAGAAATTATTTGATTCAATCAAAGAAACCGGAAATTGTTTTCATTTGAGTGCGAGGATGTGTCCGGTACACCGAAGGAAAAAGATCGTCGAGATACGTAAGGTCCTCAATACGGGCAATGATTGCAGGATTATTTCGACGCAATTGATAGAAGCCGGGGTTGACATCGACTTGCCTACAGTATATCGGGCGATGGCAGGGATCGATTCGATTGCCCAGGCCGCCGGGAGGTGTAATCGCGAGGGAAAAGAACCCTTTGGAGATCTCTATGTCTTCAAGTCAATGGAACCCTATGGAGGAGCTACTTCATGGCAAAACCTTACTGCAGAAGTGGGCGAGATGGTCTTTGGAAAGGAGAGTGATCCTCTCTCACTCTCAACAGTATCTGCTTATTTTGAACAACTTTTCAAATATAAAGGAGGGGGAGGGCTTGATGAGAAGCGTATCCTCTTGGCATTTGAGGAACGTTCCAATGATCTCGCATTTCCATTTGAGGATGTTGGAAACATTTTCAACATCATCGATGGAGGGACAAGGGATCTAATCGTACCCTACGATGGAAAAGCCGAGTCGGTAATCCAGGAGCTTCGTAAAACAGAAAGTCCGTGGAGCTATGTGAGAGAGCTTCAGGGTTATCACGTTTCTGTTTATCCAAATGAATTTATGGAGCTTGAACGCTTAAATGCCATTGACCTAGTTGGAGATCGGTTCTACGTCCTCAAGTCCCGTGACTATTACTCAGATGAAACCGGTTTGATAAGTAGCACAGAAATTGGAACAGATGGATCGTTATTGATCGTGTAAGGAGGTGAAGGATATCGGATTTGGTATCAAATTGAAAGTGTGGGGGGATTATGCGTGCTTCACCCGTCCTGAAATGAAGGTAGAGCGGGTAAGCTACGATGTAATGACTCCCTCTGCAGCCAGGGGAATTCTTGAAGCGATATACTGGAAGCCTGCAATAACCTGGGTGATCGATCGGATTCATGTGATGAAACCGATCAGGTTTGACAATATCAGAAGGAATGAGGTGCTTGGGAAAATACCCCTTGCTAGAGTTAAAAGCACATTCCATGGAAAAGAGGCATTCCTCTTCAAGGATGCAAATGATGATAGAGTCCAGCGTTCTTCCCTTATTCTTCGAGATGTGGAATACTACATCGAAGCGCACTTTAACATGACGGGCAAGGCTGGTCCTGATGACACCGTTGAGAAACATTACAACGTTGCTCTCAGGAGGATGAGGAAAGGGCAGTGCTTCCATCACCCCTACTTTGGGTGTCGGGAGTTTCCTGTACAATTCAAATTCGTCGAGGAAGAGATCCCCCGTTCTTCATTAACCGGAAAAATCAACCTGGGGTTGATGCTCTGGGACATTGACTTTGCCCATGAAATGAATCCAATGTTTTTCCGGGCCGAAATGAACGATGGTGTGATTGATGTGCAGGAATGCCTGAAAGGAGGTGCCTTCTCGTGATTATCCATTCCCTTGTCCGTTATTATGACATCTTGTCTGCAGATACCAATGTGAAAATCGCCAGGCCGGGATATAGTCCGGCGAATGTATCCTTCATTCTCGTAATATCAGACACAGGAGAACTCACAAACATTGTCGATATTCGTGCTGATGGTAAAAAGAAACGATCAAGAGTATTATACGTCCCCTATCAGGAATCCCGCACGAGTGGAATATCCCCATATTTCCTATGTGATAAGGCTCAGTATATCTTTGGTCTTGAACATCAGGAAACCTATGGGAAAAAACAAAACTCAATTATAAAAGATGTCACTCAGGTTCTGGAAGAAACTGGAATGGGACGTATTGTCATAACCCGGCGATCGTTGGAATCTATGAAAAAATTCCGTGAATTTCATCATTTTCTTCTGGATTCCGTGAACGATCCCGCTGTAGAGGCATTTTTGAAATATCTCGATACATGGAAACCCGATATGGCATACCATCATCCGAAAATTGCCGAATTCAAGGATGATCTCTTTGCCGGAGCTCTCTTTGTATTTGAGTATCACGGAGAGTGCCTCCATAAAAATGTCAATGTCAAATCCGTATGGGAACATCATCTTGCAATGGGCGGATCCGAAGGAACAACCGAAATGCAATGTCTGGTCAGTGGTAAAATCGAGCCTGTCAGCCGTCTCCATAAATGGATCAAAGGCGTTAAGGGAACTCAAGCACAAGGTGCCCCACTCATCAGTTTCAACAACGAAAGTTTTTGCTCTTACCGTCGTGATCAGAGTTACAATTCACCGATTAGCGCTAGAGCGATGTTCAAATATACAACCGTCTTGAATCATCTTCTGGAGTGGGAAAGTAAAAACCGGATCCAAATTGGCGATACAACTGTTGTTTTCTGGGCTGAAACTGAAAAAACAGCGTATGAAAATCTCGTTCTCGCCTTATTAGATCCTGATAATGAGGTGGATGAAATAATCGATGAATCAGAAACTGTACCACGTGAAAAGGACCTCCGAACCCGTCAGCTCGTTAATGACATCCTGCAAAAAGTGAAGACGGGGCATTTTTTTGAGGAGAAGGATCTTGGAATCGATCCGGAAACCACAAATTTCTATATTCTTGGACTTTCCCCCAACCAAGGACGGCTCGTTGTCCGTTTCTGGCATCAGGATACTTTTGGGAACTTCATTACACGACTCGCACGCCATCATATCGAGATGGAGATTGAACAGAATGATTCCGTTCGACGTAACGTTTCGATGAAATGGCTATTGAAGATGACTGTTCCTCGTAACTCGGATGATAAAACAATATCTCCGCTCCTCGGGGGACTGCTGATGAAGTCCATTCTCAATGACACGCCGTACCCGATCCCGATGTATAATGCCATTTTGAATAGAGTAAAAGTCGAACGTTCAATCAATTACCCTCGGGCGGGCTTCATTAAGGCCTGTCTTATAAGGAGGGCACGAGCGAGAGGTAACCATGAGGAGGATATGATCACCGTGAGTCTAAACAAAGAGAGTACAGATATCCCGTACCGTCTCGGGCGGCTGTTCGCGGTACTGGAAAAGACGCAGAGCGATTCGAACAAGGACCTGAAAAGCACAATAAACAGCAAATACTTCAGCAGTGCATCGACAACACCAGCTGTTGTATTCCCTGTTCTGTTGAAACTAGCACAACATCACATCACCAAATCCGAATGGGGATTCAAATCGAACCAATGGATCGAGGAAATCGTATCCGATATCGATGAATTTCCGGCATACCTGAATCTTGAGGATCAAGGGAAGTTCATGCTCGGGTACTATCACCAGCGGAACGCGTTTTTCAAGAAAAGGGAAGAAAGTGAACAAAAGGAGGAGCCAGAATTATGAGCGAACCAATCAAGAACCGGTATGAATTCGTATTGTTGTTTGATGTTGAGAACGGAAATCCGAACGGCGACCCGGACATGGGGAATATGCCCCGTGTCGATCCGCAGACTGGGTATGGCATCGTGACCGATGTCTGCCTAAAGCGAAAAATTCGCGATTATGTGGACATGGTAAGGACCGGGAAAGAGGGATATGAAATTTATGTGAGAGATGGGGTCGTATTGAATGAGCAGCACACACGCGCCGTCGATAAAATCAAACCCAAGGATCCAAAGAAGCCCAAGAGAGATGAAGAACTGAAACTTACAAAATTTATGTGCGACACATTTTTCGATATACGATCTTTCGGGGCGGTCATGACCACAGAAGTCAATTGCGGCCAGGTCCGGGGGCCCGTTCAGCTCACCTTCGCACGGAGTCAGGATCCGATCTTCCAGCAGGAGGTCACAATCACCCGGCAGGCTGTCGCTAATGCAAAGGATGCTGATAAGGGCAAGACGATGGGGAAGAAGCAGATCGTTCCATATGGTCTCTATCGGGCTGAAGGATATGTATCAGCGCATCTTGCAAAGAAGACTACCGGGTTCTCTGAAGAAGATCTGAATCTGTTGTGGGATAGCCTTATCAACATGTTCGAGCATGATCATTCAGCTGCAAGAGGTAAACTCTCCGCGAAGAAACTGATCATTTTCAAACATGACAGTGAGCTGGGCTGTTGTCAATCACACATCCTGTTCGATAAAATAAAAGTCGAACGCATTTCTTCCGATTTACCCCCTCGCTCTTTCAACGATTACAAAGTTACGATAGATGAGGACATTCCGAAGGGAGTCCAGGTCATCGAAAGGTTATGACCAAATCAAGGTATGCAGATGACGATCTCCTCTCGTTGTCGGGCATACAACATTTTCGATTCTGCAAGCGTCAATGGGCTCTGATCCATATCGAACGCCAGTGGATTGAAAATCTCCGCACTCAAGAGGGAAAATTTGTCCATGAGCTGACTGATGATCCATACTTTCATGAGAGCCGAGGCAATTTCATAATTACTAGGGCGGTTCCTATGGTATCTTACTCTCTGGGATTGTATGGAGTTGCCGATATCGTTGAGTTTACCCGCTCGGAAAAGGGCGTACCGATTCCGGATTTAGAAGGATTTTGGCTTATAAAGCCTGTTGAGTACAAGAGGGGAAAACCTAAGATAGATGAACGTGATGAAGTGCAACTCTGTGCTCAGGTCATATGTCTGGAAGAGATGTTTGGAATTAGGATAAATGAGGCCGATTTCTTTTACCATGAAGTGCGTAGGAGACAATCGATTCCTATTTCTCAAGGTTTGCGAACTCTAGTGAAAACATTGGCAGATGATATGCATGATGTTTTCAAGAAGGGTATCACTCCAAAGGCTGAGGTAGGAAAGAGGTGTTACCTGTGTTCTTTATCCGATGTGTGTGTGCCGAAACTTACAAAAAAGAAAACAAGTGTCCGGAAATATATAGGGAATCATGTTGGGGAGGCATGCATTCGTGATTAAAAGAAGAATATCAGGGGGAATAACCAAAGGGAATGGGATTAATAATTATGAGAAAATTGCTCAATACTCTCTATGTGACAACTCCTGATTCTTATCTTCATCGGGATGGTGAAAATGTCGTTGTTAAAGTAGGCAATGAAGAGCGTTTCCGAATTCCAATCCATAATCTTGAAGGGATTGTCTGTTTTGGTTACATGGGCGCAAGTCCACACTTAATGGGCTTATGTTCGGACAACAATGTCAGTCTCACATTTTTAACGCCACATGGGGAGTTTCTCGGCCGTGTTAACGGCCGAGTCAGAGGGAATGTCCTCTTAAGAAGAACACAATACCGCACGGCGGACGATCTCCAGGCATCCCAGAACATTGCAAAATGTTTTATAACTGGAAAGATTGTCAATTGTCGAACTATTCTCGCCCGAAGTCTTCGGGACCATCCAAATGTTGTTGATTGCAATAAAATCCGATATGCGGATAGTATGCTTATCGAGAATCTTCTTAAAGTTGAAACATGTCATACATCAGATACCCTTCGAGGAATCGAAGGGAACTGTGCAAAATTCTATTTCGATGTTTTCAATGAATTGATACTTAAGCAAAAAGATTTTTTCTTCCTATCAGAGAGAAACCGAAGGCCCCCCCTTGACAATATGAATGCCCTGTTATCATTCCTCTATTCTCTCCTCTCCCATGATGTCGAGTCGGCCTTGGAGACGGTAGGATTGGATCCTTATGTTGGATTCTTCCATACTGATCGCCCTGGGAGACCAAGCCTAGCCCTTGATATGATGGAAGAACTTCGTCCTTTCATTTCCGATCGTCTCGCATTGAATCTTGTAAACCTTCAACAGATAAGTAAGGATGATTTTTTGAGAAAAGAGGGGGGTGGGATTATATTGACAGAAAATGGGCGAAATGAAGTCCTTAAGGCTTGGCATAAGAGGAAACAGGATGAAATTACTCATCCCTTCTTGGGCGAAAAGATATCGATCGGACTACTTCCGTATGCACAGGCACTTTTGATGGCACGGTTCTTACGAGGAGATATAGATGGATATCCGCCATTCTTCATGAATTGAGGTGATCGCTATGATGATTTTAGTAACCTATGATGTGAATACAGAAACACCAGAAGGAAAGAAAAGACTTCGCCAAGTGGCACGAGAATGCCTGAACTTCGGACAGCGGGTGCAGAACTCAGTTTTTGAGTGTCTGGTTGATCCTACCCAGTTTGCAAAACTCAAACACACACTATGCGGGATAATGGATTATGATAAAGATAGTATTCGGTTCTACTATCTTGGGAGTAATTGGCAGAATCGAGTGGAACATTACGGTAACAAGAAAGGCTACAATCCTGAAGGACTTTTAATAACATGAATGGATGCGAATATGAAGTGACCAATACCTCCTCGGAATATTCGCGGGAAAATATGTTATCTGATATTTATGTCTTTTGCAGATCTCTCGTAAAATGAGAAATAATAAACATTATTTGGTAGATTCATCCACTCACCTAATCAGAACAGTAAAATTCAATTAACCTGAAAATGATGAAATTATATGCCTTAATTCAGAGTAAATGTAGATCTGAATTTTGCAGTCGCACCCCGTGTGGGTGCGTGGATTGAAATCAGCAGCCCGACCGCTCTGGCCTGCTGGCAAGGGGCGTCGCACCCCGTGTGGGTGCGTGGATTGAAATCCGAATCAGGCACAAATCCATAGAAGCACTGCCGTCGCACCCCGTGTGGGTGCGTGGATTGAAATGTCTGACTCGCGGCGAGGGCCTTGACCGCATGGAGTCGCACCCCGTGTGGGTGCGTGGATTGAAATACTTTCTTTACGAAACTGTTAGACAGGGCACAAGTCGCACCCCGTGTGGGTGCGTGGATTGAAATTGTGCCCTCCATTGAGGTTGATCCGGACGATAAGGTCGCACCCCGTGTGGGTGCGTGGATTGAAATTTCGGCCAAGTGGTCCAACCCTGGCGCTCCGAGTCGCACCCCGTGTGGGTGCGTGGATTGAAATCTCAAACTTCCGCTTTATCACAGCCTCCGGGACGTCGCACCCCGTGTGGGTGCGTGGATTGAAATACCTTATGCATTATGCCTTCGTGCAGCACTTGAGTCGCACCCCGTGTGGGTGCGTGGATTGAAATGCTCACTCACTAGGCATCATCACCCCTTGTTGGAGTCGCACCCCGTGTGGGTGCGTGGATTGAAATAGCATCGAGCACATCAAGGGCTGCACTCTTCAGGTCGCACCCCGTGTGGGTGCGTGGATTGAAATCCCTCAAATGAGATCTCTCCCCCATCGAGGAGCCGTCGCACCCCGTGTGGGTGCGTGGATTGAAATGATCATGAGTCTAAACAGATCACAGAGCAGGGCCGTCGCACCCCGTGTGGGTGCGTGGATTGAAATTTCGATCTTCCCGAATAGAGCGGGAGGGGTCTCGTCGCACCCCGTGTGGGTGCGTGGATTGAAATCCCATAAGCCGAGTTCGCTATACTCAAGGACCACGTCGCACCCCGTGTGGGTGCGTGGATTGAAATTGGATACACAAAGAACGGCTATGCAAGCCGGAAGTCGCACCCCGTGTGGGTGCGTGGATTGAAATTCGCCACATATCAGGCATACATGGATACCAGGGGTCGCACCCCGTGTGGGTGCGTGGATTGAAATCTGATTGGTGACCAGGTTGTCAAGCAGGTAATCACGTCGCACCCCGTGTGGGTGCGTGGATTGAAATGTCCACTCCAGGGAGGACCATCACCTCATACACCGTCGCACCCCGTGTGGGTGCGTGGATTGAAATTGGCATGTGCCTCGGCTAACCGGATCAGCCCCTGTCGCACCCCGTGTGGGTGCGTGGATTGAAATTTCTTCTTCTCCTGCTTCCGCTTCTTGAGATAGGTCGCACCCCGTGTGGGTGCGTGGATTGAAATTGTGATCGTGAGGGATCCGGATGCCCCGGAGACGTCGCACCCCGTGTGGGTGCGTGGATTGAAATTATTACAGGGGTGACAACGAGGACGAGCGGCGGGGTCGCACCCCGTGTGGGTGCGTGGATTGAAATGAGCTGCACCGTGCCGGAGTATCCCTTATTAGCTCCAGTCGCACCCCGTGTGGGTGCGTGGATTGAAATTTCAATTATAATCACTCCTTTGCTCCACCCCGTGAGGTCGCACCCCGTGTGGGTGCGTGGATTGAAATTGTGTATCTCCCCCCAAAGGATGTAGAGATAGCGTCGCACCCCGTGTGGGTGCGTGGATTGAAATTGCATGGCAATCCCGCTGGTCGGGGTAGCTTGCGTCGCACCCCGTGTGGGTGCGTGGATTGAAATTCGTCCTGTTGGTAGACGTGGACGAGTTACGGCGTCGCACCCCGTGTGGGTGCGTGGATTGAAATCCTGTGCAACATGGCCGCATCTCATAAGCACTCTAGTCGCACCCCGTGTGGGTGCGTGGATTGAAATCAATGTAAGATTAGAGGAGGACGCTCATCATGAAGTCGCACCCCGTGTGGGTGCGTGGATTGAAATCATGACTGTGGGGTATATGGAGTATCATTTGCAGTCGCACCCCGTGTGGGTGCGTGGATTGAAATAGCATATGGATCATTCCCACATTCCTGCCTCAAGTCGCACCCCGTGTGGGTGCGTGGATTGAAATAGAGTATCACTATACCGGACCAACCCCGGATCTGAGTCGCACCCCGTGTGGGTGCGTGGATTGAAATATAATGCCGGGGGATAATGACCGGATCCATGAGGTCGCACCCCGTGTGGGTGCGTGGATTGAAATTCGTTTGGAGTCCCGATCAACATTATTGCCCCTAGTCGCACCCCGTGTGGGTGCGTGGATTGAAATCCTGCTGATCCTGGCAAGAGTTCCGGATCCATCCGTCGCACCCCGTGTGGGTGCGTGGATTGAAATAGAGGAGAGGCAGGCGGGTGTCAAGAAAGCGGAACGTCGCACCCCGTGTGGGTGCGTGGATTGAAATAGAAATTTGTCCTCAACAACATTGAAATTCTCAGGTCGCACCCCGTGTGGGTGCGTGGATTGAAATCATATGAAACATGGAGCAATATCAGTATATGAACGTCGCACCCCGTGTGGGTGCGTGGATTGAAATTTCAAGTGCATAGCGCTCAATTGCGATCCTGATGTCGCACCCCGTGTGGGTGCGTGGATTGAAATAACACAGACGAACCGATCCAATTATGCCCTCGCGTCGCACCCCGTGTGGGTGCGTGGATTGAAATACACGTATACGAGGTGAGGTAATTGGCTGATGACGTCGCACCCCGTGTGGGTGCGTGGATTGAAATCAGAGATACAGCATCTCCCGGTCACTGTCCAGCAGTCGCACCCCGTGTGGGTGCGTGGATTGAAATGTTTAAGGAGGCACTTAGGCGATTATCAGGTTACGTCGCACCCCGTGTGGGTGCGTGGATTGAAATGATGATCCCGGCAAGGATGGCGGGCGGGTATATGGTCGCACCCCGTGTGGGTGCGTGGATTGAAATCGTCCACGCCGCATTATCGAACTGCTGCGAATAGTCGCACCCCGTGTGGGTGCGTGGATTGAAATCTCATTGGTACGATATCAGGACAGGGCGCAGCGGCGGTCCCACCCCGTGTGGGTGCGTGGATTGAAATATCTACCTAGGGTGTTATTAATCTCAGAGAGGCGTCGCACCCCGTGTGGGTGCGTGGATTGAAATATTGACCATATCAGGGTATGCTCTGGTCCGGGCAGTCGCACCCCGTGTGGGTGCGTGGATTGAAATAGGCATATGAGCCGTATTACTGGTATTCGCTGGAGTCGCACCCCGTGTGGGTGCGTGGATTGAAATTATATTTCGTGTTATGATCCCGCATCTGGAGAGACGTCGCACCCCGTGTGGGTGCGTGGATTGAAATCCTAAACACCGGCAAGCATACCTTAACACCATGTCGCACCCCGTGTGGGTGCGTGGATTGAAATCTGATACTTCCTTGCATTATAATCCCGGTATGCTGTCGCACCCCGTGTGGGTGCGTGGATTGAAATCAATCATTCCCTATCATCCAAGAAGAAATTAATAAAAAAAGAGAGTCTTCAGTTCAATCATCAAGCAGTGGTTTTTGTCTGGTTGTAAACCCCCGCACCGATCCAGAATGTCCCGTCAACGTCATGCACATAGCAGAGCTTCGGTTCGACAGC
>Ga0116173_1003482_pt1 | contig 11741 bp, 12 predicted proteins | sample AD_UKC085_MetaG_FD_89800 | JGI IMG/M metagenome (GOLD analysis project Ga0116173, IMG submission 89800) | Active sludge microbial communities of municipal wastewater-treating anaerobic digesters from USA - AD_UKC085_MetaG | ecosystem: Engineered > Bioreactor > Anaerobic > Digestate | place: USA...
CGCACGATATTAAGTTATTTTAGCAGATAAGGAGAACGCAATGGAAGACAATTTATATTGTGAGCTTGAAAACGGAACAAAGCTTTACACGAACGCAATGACAAAAAATAGTGATTCATACGCAAAGGGGCGTAAATTAACTGGGTATAGAGTTTTTTTAGCAGAGCATCCTGATGGGACAAGGGTTTATTTAATAACAAAAAACTATATTCCGGTTTACGATAATTCTTCGTACGAAAATATTGGGTTTTATTTCGACAAGTGCGCATTGGTCAAGTCTATGCGTGTTAAAAGATAACGAAGAAATCAGGCGTGAGCGTAGCGAGTCGGCTGGAGTGATTTGTTAGCGCTTTTTTACGAAAGGATAGGGAATAATACATGGCCGTGCTGCGTGTCAGCGCAGGGTAAGTAGTGGAGAGATAGCCCTAAATCTGACTATGGGTTAAATCAGGGAGCCTGGGTGGGGAATCTGGGCCACGGCTAGTTTGAAAGGAAATATTAAATGGGTAGTTATGATCAAAGTAGAGACAAACTAATTAAACTTTTTGAAATGAAGAAAGAAAAATCCAGTTTATTGTGTTCTATTTTTTCATATGATGGCGGTCAACCAAAATTAGGTTTTAGTAGATCGTATGATAAAAAAGATGGGACAACAGGATATGGAAATCCAGGAAGAATGACTATTGACGAAATAGAATTCTTGAAAGAAAATCTTGAAGAAATTATTAAAATTATGAAAGAAAATTCTAAAAAATAGGATATTTTCTTGAAACAACAGAACAAATTTATAAGAAGGGTTGATTCGGAGGTTTCGTTTGTACAGTAATATTTGTGTGATAGGTCTTGGAAGTCTTGGTGGTTATCTAGCAAAAAATCTATCTGAATTAGAAACAATGAAAAATTTATTATTGATAGACTATGATACTGTAGAGCAAGAAAATATTAAAAACTCCATATATTCTCAACGAGATATTGGAAAACTAAAAACAGAAGCTATCTTACAAAAAATAGATAGTAACGCTCAAGTTCATTGTATCAATAAAAAATATATTGAGGGAATAACAAAAATACCAAAATATGATTTAACAATAGACTGTCGTGATTTTACTTATGAAAGAAAAAATCTAATAGATGCTAGATTATCAATGTCATATAGAAATTTGATTATTGATTGTAGAAAAAATGTTAAATATTTAAAACAACATGAAGGAAAATATATAGAAAGATTAAGTAAAACAGATTTAAAAGTAGCTGCATTAAATACAACAATCTTAATTGGAAATGGTATTATTCGAGAGTTGATAAATAAACAAATTGTTCACGAGATTCCAATTGATTATATATCTGAAAAAACAAAAAATTCCGTAAAAAATAATGAAGTAGATATTATATATGACCATAATTCTTTTGAAGGAAAATTATTAAATCTTCATAATAACTATTCTTCAATTATAGATTTAAATAAAAACAATGATTTAACTATTTGTGTAGGAAGTAAAACATCCCCATATCTTACAAAAACAATTTTAAAAAATAATTTTAATTCCATCAATGATATTATCTCAAATTTTTCTTCACTTATGAAAAACCTTCCGTTTCCTTACAATTATTATGTAATTAGTTTAAACAAATATGATAATGTATTTTACGTTGAACTTTTGCCGGAAACGGGATCAGCATGAAAAAAATATTCATTCACTCTATAATTCCAAATAAATTAATTTGTAACTCAAGTTTATATCCAATTAAAATAATAGATCCTAAATTTATTATCAAAAAGTTTTTCGTTGCTGTAAACGAAGATAATAAAATAGAAAATGTTGGTATCATGGATGGATTACATCCAAATTGTGATTTAAAAACTAAACTTTTATGCATACCAGAATATTTAAAAGAATATGAATTAAATGAAAATTCTATTAAAATTATTTTTAATATTTTAGAAGTGTTTAATTTTGATAGTTCATTTTTTCAACCATGGGATTGTTTTGAATATGAATATGTGAAAGAAGAAAGGATAAGAGTTGAACCATTATGAATAAACAAAAGTATAAAGAAGATTTAAAAAAGATTGGGAATGAAACTATAAACGATTTGGAACCTGTAATTAAAAAAGGAGTAAATAATATATTTGATTTTGTTAAAGAAATTATTGATGACGCTATATCTACATTATTTGAAAAAAGAAAAACGTCAAATAAAAAGGAGAATGTTGAATGAAAAATAAACCAGAAGATAATGCGGCAGTTTTATTTAAAAAACTAATTAAAGATACTATTGCAGAAGAAGGATATTTTAAAGAAAAAGATATCAAACAATTAATGACAAATATTTTAAATGAAATTGATCCTTTAATTGCTAAACGTGTAAAAGATCATTTTTATGAAATTGGACTTTACATGATTAAAGATGGAAAACAATGCAAAGATACAACTAAAAATCAAGATCCTGGAGAATAAAAAAGATGCCAAAACTTCTTGATGTTGCTTCATTTTGTGAAAATTTAAAAGAGATAACATCGTCAAAAATTATTGATAAAAGAAAATTTCATCCCGCTGGTTTATTTTCTGAACAGATATTTGGTCCTATAAAAAATTATACTTGTCAGTGTGGAACTTATCATGGTATTTCTAGAGCTGGTGGAACATGTAAAGAATGTGGTGTAGATATTGAAAATAGTGTTATAAGAAGAAAAAGATTTGCAAAAATCATATTACCAGTTCCAATAGTTAATCCAATAATGTATGATTTAATTATAGACATTGGTGGCAATTTAGTTAAAAATTATTTAAATAAGTTGATGAAAAGTGATAAGAGCGTTTTATATACTCAAGATGGATATTACTTTGTTACTGAGGATTCAAAAGTTCCTGAAGGTGTTTTAAAGTGGGAAAAATTAGAAGCAATATATGAATTGATAAATAATGTAGCTGAATCTAATGTTGAATCTGATCCAAATAGTAAATGGAAAATAGTAAAAAATAATATGAATAATTTATTTATTCAAAGTATTCCTGTTCTTCCACCAGATTTGCGTCCTGCAGCAAAAGGTGTTGAAAGAAACAATCAAGTTGTCGACAAAATTAATAGATTCTATATGCAAATTTTAACAAAAAAAGAATCTATGAAAGATACAATTATTGATATAAACAGAGATAAAACACTATTCTATTCATATTTTAAACAAATTCAAAAAGATGCTATTGAGTTATATGATCATATTATAGAAAAGTTATCTAAGAAGGAAGGTTTAATTAGATCAAATATTTTAGGAAAAAGAATTGATTTTTCTGGAAGAGCAGTAATTATACCGGATCCTTCTTTAAATATAGATGAATGTTCATTACCTTATGTGATGTTTTTAGAATTATTTAAATTACAAATTTCAAAAAAGTTAATAGAGTTAAATAGATTTAAATTGTTAAATGAAGCCATAGATTATATTGATGATTGTATAAGTTTAAATGATAATGTTTTATTTAAAGTATGTGAAGAATTAGCTAAAAATGAATTATGTATTTTAAATAGACAACCATCATTACATCGGTTAAGTATGGTTGGATTTAAAATTAAAATTTCTCTTGATTGGGTAATTAAGTTGCATCCATTAGCTTGTGCTGGATTTAATGCGGATTTTGATGGGGATCAAATGGCAGTTTATATTCCCATCTCTGATGAAACTAAACAAGAAATTCTAGATAAAGTTATAATTACAAAGAATTTTACTAATCCTGCAAATATGGAATTATCAACAATTCCAAGTCAAGATATTGTATTAGGAGTATATGCTCTTAGCACAAGTAAATTTCCAAAATTACAAACAATTGTTGATTGTAAAGGTGAAAAAGTTTCAGAGAGTGTTAAAATTTTAAATGATTGTTTTCCAAATGATTATCCATTGATAAATTATCAAGTTGGAAAAAAAGAATTGTTGAAAATTTTAAATGATATTAAAGAAAAATATTCAGAAATTGATATTGCTAAAACTCTTGATAATATTAAAGTTGTTGGTTTTAAATATTCAACAATCTTTGGCCCTTCTTTATCTTTAGAATCTTTTGGAATAAAAAATTCTGGTAAAGTTAGAGATTTGATTTATAAAGATGGTACAGTTCTCGAGCAATTGAATAAACTTGCATCTAAAGAAACTGAAGATTTTCTAAAAGAAAATTTTAAGTATTCGTACTTAATTGAGTCTGGAGCCAGAGGAAGTTGGGATCAAGCTAAACAGATAGTATTTTCAAGAGGTTATGTTTCTGATTTTAATGGAATGATTAAAGAAACCCCAATTAAACATAGTTTGTTAGAAGGATTAACTCAAGAAGAATTTTTTAACTCAACTTATGGTTGTAGAAAAGGTTTACTTGATGTTGCATTAAATACCGGAACCTCCGGATATCTTTCTAGAAAATTATTATTTACAGGAACTAATTTAGAGTTAGATGATCAATTAGATGATTGTGGCACAACAGATTATTTAACTGTGTATGTTTCGGATGATAAAAAATCTAAAATGTTATTAGAAAGATATTTTTTAAATGATAAAAATGAATTAGAAAAAATTACAAAAGAAAATAGACAAAGTTTGATTGGAAAAAATATTCAATTAAGAACACCAATATTTTGTAAAAGTGAAAAAATTTGTAAGAAATGTTATGGTGATTTATATAAATTGATCCATAGTAAATTTGTTGGTGTAATTGCAGCACAATCATTAGGAGAAACAAACACGCAACTAATCCTCCGGACATTCCACTCATCGGGTGTGGCTAAACTAGGAAAACCCAATGAAGACAAAGAGTTAATTGATGATGCTAAACAAAAAGATATTGTTGGAGATTTAACTTTAGCCTCTAGATTATTTCATCAAACAAAAGGAAAAAATTATAATGATCTTGTAGATGAATCTTATGAAATTTATAATAGAAGTAGAGATATAATGCATGTACATTTTGAATGTATTATATCTCAGATGATGTGGGCTAATAATAATGGTGAAGAAACTTTATGGAGACTTTTAGAAAATAGAAATAAAATAGCACCATCTTATTATAGTATTCAATCTGTTCCAGAAAAATCTAGTTGGCTATTAGGATTAGGATTTTCTAATCCAAAAAGACAAATTATAAAAGGTTTACAAAAATCTGGACAATATAGCGGAATTTATGATAGGATGATTTGCGGAAGTGATTTATAACATAAACTACATAGGGAGATTAAAAACTTGAAATTCATAAATCCTTCTTATAAGGTCAATGAAACAAAAAATCTTTTTACTTTAAGAAAAGAAGAATACGAAAACTTAGAATCAACCATTAGAGAGATTCTAAAACCAGCTGAAGAATTGGGATTTGTAATTACAGATTTTGGAATCAAGGAATCTAAATTTTCATCTGGGGAATTATATCGAACCTTAAAAAGGAATTTGGTTATTAAGTTACAAAAGAATGGTTCCGAAATAGATTTATCTATGATGATTCCAAAATTAATAAATGATAATTATTTAGTAATCGGAGGAAGAAAAAAGATACCATTATTTCAGTTATTTGACATACCTTTTGTAACCAGAGGAAAAACTATTAAGATGAGAACCAATGTAGCATCTTTAATGGTTTTTGAGGAAAAAGAATTTCCTCATATTTATATTTCCATTTTTGGAAAGAAGGTTCCATTAGCTCTGGTAATGTTTTCGTTTTTCGGTTATGAAAAAATTGGACAGATGTTTGATTTTTCAAAAGTTCAATTTACAGAAGATGATTATCCAAACTTAAAAATATATGATAAATTTTTAGCAGAATTGAAAGACTATTATGAAAGTTCAGAAGATTATACAAGAGATGATTTTATAAAAGAAACTGGAAAATACTTTTCCAATTTTGATTATAGAGTTAAAGGTGAAGATTTAGTTTATGGTCTTGATTTAATATTAAAAACAGATGTTATGTCAGCTAAATTCTTTACCACTGGATCTGTTTTAGGTGATTTAATTGAAGTAATGAAAGTAAATGATATTGATGATACAGATTTTATAAATAAAAGAGTTAGATGTTTTGAATATGTAATATTATCTAAAATATCTAAAGCAATTTTTGATTTATGCATGTCAAATAGAACTTCTAAAGTACCAAAATTTAATATTAACTCATCTCAAATATTATCAGAATGTAATGTATCTAATATTATACAATTTGATTTTTCAATTAATCCCATTGAAGAATTAACATTATTATCTAGAACTAGTCTAGTTGGTCCTGGTGGTTTTAGTAGAGAAAATGTTCCTTATTATTTAAGAGATATTCAGCCATCAATGTTTGGAAGACTTTGTCCAGTTGATACTCCAGATAGGGAAAATTGTGGTATTCTTCAAAGTCTTGTTCCAAATGTTGATTTAGATAATAATTTAAAATTTACAGATGTAGCAAAAACAGATCAACCAGTATCTATTCCCGTTACGATGGTGCCATTCCTTCAAAATGATGATCAAACTAGATTACAAATGGCTTCTTCACAAATGAGACAAGCTATTATGTTATACAATTTTGATCAACCAATGATTAAAACTGGTTGCGAAGGTTTGTATACAGATCATACACAATTTATTAAAAGAGCAAAAAAAGATGGTGAAGTAATTTATGTAGATTCCGATTATGTTATGATTATGTATAGTGATGGTGAATTTGATTTAATTAATGTTGGATTAAGAAAAATTTATGTTGAAAATTTAGATATGATGGAAGTTTATGTAACAGAAGGTTGTAAAGTTAAAGCTGGTGATATTATTGCAGAAAGCAATTTTTGCAAAAATGGAGAAATAAATTTTGGAAGAAATTTATTGACAGCAATTATGCCAAAAGATGGATACAATTATGAAGATGGTATTATTATTTCTGATAGATTAGTAAAAGAAAATATCTTTACTTCTGTTCATGTAAAAGAATTATCTTTTGTAATTCCAGAATCAAAAATTCTGTTGTCACTTGATGAAAATAAATATAAACCTCTTCCAAAACCATATCAAACTCAAGATGAAAAAAATCCTAAGAAGAAATATGATTATATTCCGCATGGAAAACCTTATGCTATTTTAAAAGAAATGTCTGGAAATGTAACAGAATTTAATTCAATTTTTAAAGAAGAAATTCCTTTGTTAGCAAAACATAATTTGTTTATTACAGACGTTAGTATCTTTGTAAATAAATATAATGATAAAATTCAACAATACCGTGATTGGGTTGAACGAACACAACAAAAACAAATTGATGAAGAAAAAAGAATTCAAAATTTAATTTATGAAAAATTACCAAAAACAAAAGCATTACAGTTTATTCGAGATAATAATTTAGATAAGTTTTCTCATTTTGGAAAATATAAAATTAAAGGTGAAGAAGTTAATGGTATCTATGTAGAAATGAATGCTATCTATTTGAGGAATATAGAAGTCGGAGATAAAATTGGAAATAGACATGGAAATAAAGGAGTTATTTCTAAAATTTTACCCCATGACGAAATGCCAAAAATGGAAGATGGAAGAAATGTAGATATTTGTATTAATCCTTTGGGAATTATTTCTAGAATGAATGTTGGTCAAGTGTTCGAAGCAAATCTAGCAATGTCTTTAAATGATCTTAAAAATAAATTATTAGAAATGTTTAATTCAGAAGAAAATCATGAAAAAAGAAATAATGAAATTAAAAAATATTTGTTGGGATATATTAAAATTGTTGATTGTACAAAAGATCAATGGTTTTTAAAACAATTTAAAGAACAATTAAAAAATGTTAAAATTGATGAAGAATTTATTAAGGGAATTTGTTTACTAGCTCCACCTTTTGAATCCCCAACATATGATCAAGTTTTAAAAGCTATGAAATATACTGATACAAAATCTGAGTATAAAGTTTTTGACTATCAGTCTGATGATTTTATTCTGAATCCAATTTGTGTTGGTTTTATGTATTTCTTTAAAATGGTACATATTGCAGCTCATAAGATTGCGTTTAGATCTATTTCCATGTATAATAGAAAAACAATGCAAGCTGTGTCTGGAAGAAAGAATAATGGGGGCCAACGTTTGGGAGAGCAGGAGTGCAGCGCGCTTATTGCTCATGATGCATTAGAAAATTTAACAGAGTGTTTAACGACAAAATCTGATTGTATAGATTTAAAAAATCAATATATTAAGAAAATTATTGATTCTAATTATTTAAAAGAGGAAGAAGATATATCAAGAGTTCCAGAGGCAGTAAATCTATTGAAAAATTATTTATTAATTTCTGGTTTAGATATGAATAAGTAGAATGGGAGGAGAATTAATTTTCTCCTCCACCTCTATCTAGAAAGGATTAAAAAATGAAAGATGAATTAGAAAACAAGTTAGTTAAAGAATTTCCAAATTTATATAAACAAACATCTTTATCTCCACAGGAAACTTGTATGTGCTGGGGTTTTTGCTGTGGGGATGGTTGGGAAAAAATTATTTATAATCTTAGTAAGAAAATAACAGAATTGGATCCAAATGTTGAAGCAGTGCAGGTAAAGGAAAAATTTGGTGGATTGAGATTTTATATTGGACCTGTAATCCAAGATAAGGCTGATGAAGTATACGATGCTATTAGCGAAGCCGAGAGTGAATCTTTTAAAACATGTGAATATTGTGGGACAAAAGAAAACGTTACTACAAAAGGTCCGGGTTGGATTAAAACTTTATGTAATGATTGCAGGAAAGAAAGGAGTAAAAAAATTGAGTGATATTAATATTTTACCTGATATACAACATGAGTTGAAACCAGAGTTTGAGCTGTATATTAATCAGGTTGGTGTTGAGAATGTCAAAGTTCCATTTTTGTTAGATAGTTTATATGGTGGAACACACTCTCTTATTGCAAATGTTGAAATGACTACAGATCTAAGAGATAACATTAAAGGAATTAGTATGAGCATGCTTCTTAGATCTCTAATAAAATATTTAGATAAACCACTGAAGCATGAAACAATTAAACAGATTTTAGAAGAATTTAAAACAGCGGTTGAAACTAATTCAGACCACAGTTTTATTAAATTTGATTTTGAATTACCGATTAATAAGAAAGCTCCAAAATCCAATATGGTATTTCCTCAATTTTATAAATGTGGGTTTTCTGGAAAATTGGATCATGATGAGTTTAGATTTTTCTCTAAAGTTCTTGTTCAATATCAAAGTTATTGTCCATGTTCAGCATCATTGTGCAATCATTTAAAAGAGAATGGATCCAATGGTTTTCCACATGCGCAAAGAAGCTTCTGTGATCTTCTTGTTGAAGTTAAACCAGAGAATGTTATTTGGTTAGAAACATTAATTGAATTAATTGAAAATGCAGTTTCTAATCGTGTATATCCATTACTAAGAAGAATGGATGAACAAATTGTTGCCAAAATTGCAGCAGAGAACCCGCAGTTTGTTGAAGATAGTATCAGAAGAATTTGCAATTCATTAAATCAAGAAGAATCCATACATGATTATATTGTTAAGTGCTATCACGAAGAATCTCTACACACGTCAAATGCAATTGCAATAGCGTGGAAAGGAATTGATAAGGGTTTTCGAGGTACACATTATTTATAGAAAGGAAAAACAATGACATTACCCAAACGTGTAGCGTATACATTAAAAAATATTTTGGAACATCCATTGTTAATTAACATAATGGATAAATCTCAGGATATTAATAAAATAATTGATGAGGTTTCTAGTTGGTGGACGTATGATTTATTTACAAGAAAACCAGGTCCAGCATATGATGAGGATGGTGTTTTTCTTGGTACTGATTTAGATTTAGCATGTTTTCTTTATGAATTAGCTGATAGAAATGCAGTAATAAATTTACCCGAATATAAGAGTATTAGACCAACTAGTCATAAAGAAGGTCAAATGTTAGTTTCGAATAAAAATAGACATGGATGCATTATAGGATTAAATGCAAATAAAGAAACATTTATTTTCTCGGTTAGAATTAAAGATATGAACGTTATGACTTCTAATTCTGTAGGTGATTATAGAAACTTTTCAATTACTAATTTTTCGGGTGATTGGTATGATGGTTGGAAAAAAATTGAATTTATTCCAAACACCAAAGAAAATTTATTTCTAACTGAAAGTAAGATTCTTGAAGATAACCATATTACTTTTAAGAATTTTTCTCACCCAAATAGATGGACAAGCTTTTTCGGTCAGTACTATTTCATAACTAAATTATTTATTGATAGATTAACAGAGGAGGCAGCATATTTTAATTCCGAAGTTAAAAAAATGTTAAACGAAGGAATTAAATTCCCAGAAAATGTAAAAAGTGGCACTGAGGAATGGCCTCACAAAGATGTAGAAGAAGGAAAGTCAATTAAGGTTAAAGCTTTTCAAGTTGAAATAGATGTTCCAAAAAATGAGTCTTCTTTTCAATCATATGAACATAATCAAGATAATTTAATAAAATTAAGTAATTTAAGAAGATACTATATATATAACTTAATCCCAAAGCTAAGATTTGCAACAAGAGCAACTGAGTTATCATATTATAATTCTCAAAATAATATGCCACATTGGCTAGAGAATGTAAAATGGGAAAATGATTATGTTGTTCCTGGTAAAAGAATTAAGTGGGAAAGATTGGTTTTGTTTCAACCAGGTGTAGGAAAAAGATCAGTTTCAATCAGAAAGAGAAATTATGAGAAATCTGAAATTGTTTCTAAAGATTATAAGGGATGATCATGAATGTAATATGTGAAACAAAAAATATTGATGCTAGCGGTACATCTTTAATTGGTTATTTAAATTTAAAATATAATGAAATTGTTTCTATTTTTGGAAAACCTATAAAATTAAATGGATACAATAAAGTAGAATGGGAATGGGTGTTTAAATTAAATGATACTGTTTTAACAATTTACAATTGGAAAGATGGTCCAGGTTATACTGGAAATAAAAAAATTAAGGCTAGTGATATTGCTGTTTGGCACGTTGGTGGAAAATATAAATACGATTTGAAAATATTAGAATTTTATATTTACCAACAAAAAGGAGAGAAGTTTCATCTTGGTGATAATTTGATCAGGGAGGATATTTTTTAAATGTCAACATTAATTTTAAAACCAGGTGGACTACTTATAGAAAAAAGATGGGTATATGATGAAAAAATTAAAAAAGGGAATTATGAACATACCTTAATTTCAACAGGAAACGATAATGAAGATTCTTATCTTCTATCACTTTTAAATACAACAATAGAACTGGATAATGAATTTACTGTAAGAGATTGGTTTAAATTGATAATTAATTATCCAGTTTATCAAAAGTTAGATTTGTTTACTCCATCTTTTCTTGAAGAATATTATAACTGCCAAGAAGAAGGATGTTTTGATCCTGAAGGAAAACTTCAATATATTGTTTTTCAAAAAATTATTTCAATCGAAAATTATGATCCAGAAAAAGAAGATAAATATGAATGTGAAATCTATATGGATATTAGTGGAAGACACAAGGATGAAGATACTCATTATGGAATAGAATTTACACCACTAAAAGATTATTTAGATACACCAATGAAACTTTTGGATGGAATTATTACAAAAACTATTCCCATTTTGAAAGAAATCAAAGAAACTGAAAAGAAAAAGAAGCATTCTGATTATACATATGATTATAAAAAAGAAGAAGTCAGGGTATATTACACTCTTTTTGAATTTATAACTTCTTTTATTTATGAAATTTC
>Ga0116173_1003486_pt1 | contig 11736 bp, 8 predicted proteins | sample AD_UKC085_MetaG_FD_89800 | JGI IMG/M metagenome (GOLD analysis project Ga0116173, IMG submission 89800) | Active sludge microbial communities of municipal wastewater-treating anaerobic digesters from USA - AD_UKC085_MetaG | ecosystem: Engineered > Bioreactor > Anaerobic > Digestate | place: USA...
GACGAAGAGGCGCTGTTCGACGCGGAGGACCTGAAATTTTACAGGTGGATTTCCAGTTATTTCATCTATCCGCTGGGGAAAACGCTGGCCGAGTTGATCCCGTCGGGGCAGGAAAGAAAGGAACTCCGCTGGATCATTCCCGCACCCTTAGCCCGCGACGCGAGGCCGACTCCCGCGCAGAAAAAGCTTCTGGACATCCTCCATGAGCATCCGGGCGGTCTGGCCTTCCAGGATTGGATCCGAAAATCCAATCTGAAAAACGCGGCTTCCATCGCCCGCAGCCTCCAGGCGGCCGGTTGGGTTCACGTCATGGAAAAAGAAAAAAAGCAACTGGGCATCCGCACGCAAAAAATGATCCGGCTGCAGGAACCGGCCTGCGCCGCGCTGAAACTGACGCCCCGCCAGCAGATCGTCATCGATTGCCTCCGGGAGGCAGGGCCGATGGAACTTCGCGCGCTGATGGAGAAAACGGCGACGACCGCCGCCGTCATCAAGAGGATTTTGGAAAAAGGCGCGGCACAAGTCGGCGAAGAAGAATGCATCCGCAGGGCCCCGATCGAATCCGCCCTCACCGCCCCCCTGCAGAAGATCATCCTCAACGACGAGCAGAAAAAAGCCCTGAAAACCATTCAAACCTACACCGAAAGCGGGGCGTTTCACCCCGTCCTGCTGCACGGCGTTACGGGCAGCGGAAAAACGGAAGTGTATCTATGCGCCATCGACCAGGTTCTGAAGTCCGGGGGTACGGCCATTTACCTGGTCCCGGAAATTTCTCTCACGCCGCAGTTGATCTCGCGGATCACCGGCCGGTTTGACCCGGACAGGATTGCCGTCATGCACAGCGGAATCGCCGAAAGCGTCCGCTACGACCAGTGGCGCCAGATCCGGCGGGGCCACATCCATCTGGTGATCGGCGCGCGCTCGGCGCTGTTTGCCCCGCTGAAGAACCTGAAAATCATCATCGTGGATGAGGAGCATGACCCGTCGTATAAACAGGACGAGCGACTCTGCTACAACGCCCGCGACCTGGCCGTGGTCAAAGCTCAACAGGCAAACGCCGTCTGCGTGCTCGGTTCGGCGACGCCGGGCGTACGCACCTTCTACAACGCGCGCGCCGGGAAATACGCCCACCTGGAATTGACCCGGAGGGTCAACCGCCGGCCGCTGCCGCGGATCGACATCGTCGACATGAAATTGCAAAAGGAAACCGGCGGCAAATCGCCGATTCTTTCCGATGCGCTGGTCGCGGCGCTCCGGGATGTTCTGGACCGCCGGGAACAGGCGCTTCTTTTTCTCAACAAGCGCGGTTTCGATACGTTTCTGGTCTGCGCCGACTGCGGCTATACCTTTTCCTGCCCCAATTGCGCCGTTTCCCTGAAGAGCCACCCGGCGGAAAATGTCGTGAAATGCCACTATTGCGATTACCGCCGCAGGGCCGTTCCGCTCTGCCCGCGATGCGGCGGAAACCGAATCCTCAGCTACGGCGCGGGGACGCAGAAGCTGGAGGCCGAACTGCACGGCCTGTTCCCTCAAGCGCGTGTCGGTCGGATGGATTCCGACACCACGACGCGCCGCGGTTCCCAGGAAAAGATTCTGGCATCGGTGGAGCGAGGCGAAATCGACATCCTGGTGGGAACCCAAATGGTCACGAAGGGACATGATTTTCCGTCCATCACGCTGGTGGGCGTCGTCTCCGCCGACACGTCGCTGAATATGCCGGACTTCCGTGCTGCGGAAAGAACGTTTCAGATGCTGACGCAGGTGGCAGGACGCGGCGGGAGGGGCGAAGCTGCGGGGCGTGTCATCATTCAGACCTTCAACCCCGGGCATTATGCGCTCCGTCACGCAAGCGACCATGACTATTTATCTTTTTATGAAGAGGAAATCGAATTCCGCAAGGCGCTGAAATACCCGCCGTTCGGACAAATCATCAACCTCCGTCTGTCCTCCGCCAAAAAAGCCGTCCTGGACGAAACGGCCCGGGAACTGGGACGCGACGCTCGGGGGCTTTGCGCCGGATATGAAAACGTCCTGGAGATCATCGGCCCGGCCGAATCGCCTCTGGCGAAAATTCGGGGGGAGCACCGCCAGCAGATGATGATCAAAGGGAGGGACAACCGGCGGATGCATTCCATAGCCGACCGGCTTCTGAAGAATCATGCCACGAGCACGGTCAAAATCACCGTCGACGTGGATCCGGAAAACTTCATGTAAAAAAATCCAATAAAAACCGGCGCCGGAAAATCCGACGCCGGTTTTGGTCTGTCCGATTCAGGCTGTTCCCAAGAAGCTTCAGCACTGTTGTTTGGTTTCCAGCCGGATACGATCCTGATAGTACTGCGTGATTTCATACACCGCGTAATCGATGAGCAGCATGATCCGCATAACGGAGTCAATGGCCTGATTATGCTCGATGGCGTTGATGAAAATCGCCTGGAATTCCGCATAGAGCCACATGTGGCGGCGCATCATGTTCAGGGCGTAGATGGATTCATGGAGCGGAACGCCCATTTCGTAACAGGTTCTCGCGTAGTGCATAAAAAATTCCTGCGCCTTGTCCAGGCGATTGGGGGCCATAATCATATTCCGAAGCTGGCTGTAAAATTTAACGGCCTGCAGGACCAGCTTCTCTTCGGGAATATCCTTGTAGTGAACCGTCCGTTTATTTTTCTTGACGTCGGCGGCCCAGTGCGCCGCGATTTCGTCAATATTGGCTTCGAGCACGTCCAGCAGCTTAATATATTCTACCATATCGCTATCTCCTCTCTTCCATCCGATGCCTGTGGGGGATACGGAAATTATTTTTTGCCTTTTCCCTTCTTCATCAATTCCTGATATTCCCTGGTGACCTCATAAATCGCGTAGTCAAAAAGCAGGATTGTCCGGCTCAGGGTGTCCAGCGCCTGCCGCTGATCGATGCCGGAGCTGAAGATGGTCTGGAATTCCGCATACAGCCAGGTATGCCTTCGCAGAAGAATCAACGCGTAAACGGCTTCATCCATGGGAATCCGCATGGCGAAACTTTCCTGGGCGTAGGTGCGAAAATATTTCATTGTGGATTCGCTGATTTTGTCTTCGGCGAACATTTTACTGAAATTGTGGTAAAACTTTACGCCCTGATTCACAATGCTTTCTTCGTCCAGCTCCTTGTATCTTTTGGTCCGGGCGTTGTTTTGGACGTCCATCGCCCACCGCTTGGCCATTCTTCCCGCGTGCTGCTCGGCCAGTTCCACATACTTAATGGCGTAGGTCCTCATGCTTTGTCTCCTTTCGTGAAAGATCCACCGGTCAAGAGAATCATTTTGTTGGTTTCAATATAAAGCATGAAATCGAAATTGACAACAGGAAAATGCCGGGAAACCGCCGATCAGGGGCAACCCTTGACACAAACCTCGCAATTCCATATAGAAGCGTAAAAAAGAAAAGGATCCGACATGCCGACGAAACCCCGCATTCTCTTCATGGGTACCCCGGCCTTTGCCCTGCCGGCTCTGGAAACACTCTTCAAAAGCGGTTTCCCGATCACCGCCGTCGTCACCCAGCCGGACCGCCCGGCGGGAAGGGGCAAAAAGGAAGCCGCTCCCCCTGTGAAGCGGATGGCGCAGGAATTCGGCCTCACGGTTTTGCAGCCGGCAAGCGTCAAAGACCCGACTTTTCTGGAGACCCTGGACGCAGTTCGTCCCGAACTGGTGGTCGTAGCGGCCTTCGGACAGATTCTGCCCAAAGCGGTTATTGACTTCCCGCCGCAGGGTTGCCTCAACATCCACCCTTCCCTTCTGCCCGCCTACCGGGGCGCGGCGCCGATCCACTGGAGCATCATCCGGGGCGAAAAGCAAACCGGCGTGACCATTATGCGGATGGATGAAGGAATGGATTCGGGCGATATCCTGGCGCAGGAGCAAACGCCCATCGGAGCCGACGAAACATATGGCGAACTCCATGACCGGCTGGCCGTTCAAGGCGCGGCGCTCCTGGTGAAAACGATCGACCGGCTCGCATCCGGCGACGTTCAAAGGCAAAAGCAGGATTCCTCCCGCGTGACCTTCGCGCCCCGTCTGAAACGGGAAACCGGCAAAATCGGCTGGCGTAACGCGGTCGAAGATATTGTGAATCTGATTCGCGGCCTGAATCCGACGCCCGCGGCTTACACGCTTCTGGAAGGGCAAGAACTGAAAATTTTTGCCGCCGCGGCCCGGCCGGGTTCGGTGGAAGAACCTGCCGGCACCGTCGCCTCAGCCGACGCTGAGGGACTGCCCGTGGCGGCCTCGAACGGCCATGTGGTTCTAAAGGAAGTCCAGTTGGCCGGAAAGAAAAGGATGCCGGTTTCCGACTTCCTACGCGGTTTTCCGTTGAAGCCCGGAATCCGGCTGGATTAAGAACTGGCGCGCACCGGCTATTTTCCGGTCTGGTTTTGAAGTTGGATCAACCGGTCGGTCGTTTCCCTCAGACGCCTTGCCATGGATTTTAGAATCATCTGAAAATCACTGGAGATTCCATTGAATTCCCGATCGAAATATTCCCGGTCGATCATCCCGATTCGGGTTTTGCCCACCGCCGTCGCCGTCGCGGAGCGCCCTTCTTTGGAGATATAGGCAATCTCTCCGATGATCTCCCCCGCTTTCAAGGTAGCGATCACGAGCTTTTTCCCATCGACGGTTCGGGAAATTTCCACGGCTCCCTCTTCAATGAAATACATCCAGTCGCCGAAGGTTCCCTCTTTAAAGATCACCTGCCGATCGTTGAACGTCTCGTATTTCACGATCTGGAACATGAAGCGCCCCCCTTTCGCCTTTTGGTGTGCCGGAATAATGGACGGTATTTTTGTAACATGATTTTTCCGTGAACTCAACAGGCAATGAAAACCGGACGGCGCTCGGAAGCCTGCCCGCACGATCCGGCCGCGGCTTTCGCCGGAGAAGAAATCAAGTTCTTCTTGACATCCCCAAAGGGACTTTCTATAGTTCACCCGCAAAGTAAAGCTCTCCGGGGATCTCATCCCGTTTCAGAAATAGCAGACCCCGGCGCGGAACAAAAGGCCGGACGCGTCGCCGGCCGGTTTTTCGCATGGACTGAAAACGGGAAGCAAACGGAGGATCGAATATGCCCGCAGGATGGGAAAACCATCTTGAAAAATTCAAGAAGCGCTACCCGGAAAAATTCGTCCCTGAAAAAGACCTTTTCGGACGCATCCGACGCGGCAATTCCATTTTCATCGGCACCGCCTGCGGCGAACCGCAATACCTGCTGAGTTCGCTCATCCGCTACGTGGAAAACACACCGCATTCCATCTACGGTGCGCAGATCCTTCATGTTTGGACCCTTGGCGTGGCGCCCTACGCCAATAAAAAGTTCAAGATTAACTTTCGCCACAATTCGTTTTTCATCAGCGACAGTTCCCGGCAGTGGGTCAATGAAGGGCTGGCCGATTACACGCCGACGTTCCTTTCGGAAATCCCTTCCCTCTTTCGCCGCGGAATCATCACGATCGACGTCGCGCTGGTGCAGCTTTCCCCGCCGGACGAAGATGGGTTGATGAGCCTGGGCGTGAGCGTGGACATCGTCAAGTCCGCAGTGGAACAGGCCCGGCTGGTCATTGCGCAGGTCAACCGGCACATGCCGCGCGTGCGCGGCGATGCCATGGTGGACATCCGCGACGTGGACTTTATCGTCCCCCACGACGAGCCTATCCTGGAATATAAGCCCGATCCGCCCGGGGAGGCGGCCGAGAAGATCGGGACCTATGTCTCGCGCATCGTGCAGGACGGCGATACCATTCAGGTGGGATACGGCACCATGCCCAACGCCATTCTGGCCCATCTTTCGGGAAAGCGGGACCTGGGCGTGCACACGGAACTTCTGACCGACGGCGTCATCGATCTCATGAAAAAAGGCGTTGTGACCAACGCGAAAAAATCCCTGGACCGCAAGAAAACCGTCGCGTCTTTCTGTATGGGGAACCGCGACACTTACAAATTTCTCCACGACAACCCGGCCCTTGAGTTCAGGCCGATCGACTATACCAACAGCCTCTTTACCATCGGCCGGCAGACCAACATGACCGCCATCAACTCCGCGCTGGAAATCGACCTCACGGGGCAGGCCACCGCGGAATCGATCGGATCCATCTTATACAGCGGCGTGGGCGGACAGGCGGATTTCATGAGGGGCTCGGCGCTGGCGCCGGGCGGCAAGTCCATTCTGGCCATGCGGTCCACCTCGGTCGATATGGCCCACTCCCGCATCGTCCCGTATCTTTCCGCCGGCGCATCCGCCACGCTCATCCGAGGGGACGTGCACTACGTGGTCACGGAATACGGAACGGCCTATTTGCACGGGAAAAACATCCGTGAACGCGCCATGGCCCTCATTTCCATCGCACACCCGAGGTTCCGCCCCTGGCTCGTGGAGCAGGCGCGCGAACGGGGCCTCATCTACCGCGACCAGGCCTTCATCCCGGGCACGGCGGGCGTCTATCCTGAGCACCTGGAAACCTACCGCTCCACGAGAACCGGTCTTCCGCTTTTTCTCCGTCCCGTCAAAATCAGCGACGAAGGGCTCATCAAGACCTTTCTCTACTCCCTGTCGGACAAAAGCATCTACACGCGCTTTTTCACCAACATGGTCCACATGCCGCACAACATTCTCCAAAAGTACGTCATCATCGATTACTCGAAGGAGATGCTGATGCTCGCCATCCAGGAACGGCAGGGCATCGAGGAAATTGTGGGCATGGGCCAGTACATCATCGACACGGACACTCACACGGCCGCCGCCTCCTTCCTGGTGGGAGACGCCTGGCAGAACCGCGGCATCGGCATCGTGCTCCTCGACTATCTCACTGAAATCGCGAAGCGGGACGGGCTTCTGGGCTTTTCCGCCACGGTGCTGGCGGAAAACAAAGCCATGCTCCGTCTTTTCGAACGAATGGATTTTCAGATGGAAAAGCGGCTTTCGTCGGGCGTATACGAGTTGACCATGGGCTTCTACCCCAGAGAAACCTGAGCGTCCGGATTCCGGCATCTTTCGAAAAAAACATGACCATGACCCTGAGCGGCTTGGGTAGTGCGATCGTAACACTATTGATCATCCGAACAGATTCGATTCCATGATCGAAAGGAGGTCCTGATGAAAAAGATATTTTTCACGATCGCCTTGATGTTGGCGATCCTTGCCGGGTATTTTCTTTTTTGGCCGGTGCCGATCGAACCGGTCGCCTGGAACGCGCCGGCCGCAGCCGGATATACCGGACCCCACGCGGTCAACTCCCGTTTGTCTCATCTGAACATCATCGAGCTTGGCGGCGAAGAAGGGCCCGAGCACGTTGTCCTCGGAAAGGACGGCAGACTGTATGTTTCCGTGGGAAGCGGAAACATCCTGCGCATGAATCCGGACGGCAGCGGGCAGGAGGTATTCATCCGCACGGGCGGACGAGTGCTGGGCTTCGATTTTGATGCGGCGGGCAACCTGATTGCCGCAGACGCCATCCGGGGTCTGCTGTCCGTCAGCCCCCGCAGGGAGGTGACCCTGCTGACCCGTTCGGTCAACGGCGATCCGATCCGTTACGCCGACGCGGTGGTGGTGGCCCGGTCCGGCCTGATTTACGTAAGCGACGCGTCGAGGCGTTTCTCTCCTGCCGAATGGGGCGGGCCTTTTGAAGCCAGCATCCTGGACATCATGGAAATGTCTTCCACCGGACGCGTCCTCGTCTATGATCCGGCGCAGAAATCCACCCGCGTTGTCGCCAAAGGATTTTGTTTTGCCAACGGTCTGGCCCTCAGCCGGGACGAGCAGCACCTTTTTGTTAACGAAACGGGAAAATACCGCGTCTGGAAAGTGTCCGTCCACGCGGAGGATCTGGATATCGCCCGGCCGGGGGATCAGGCCAAGGTCATGTTCGACAATCTGCCCGGCTTTCCCGACAATCTGATGAGAGGGCAGGAAGGGAAAATCTGGCTGGGCTTTGCCAAGCCGCGAAATCCCGATCTGGATCAAATGGGAAGCAAGCCCTTTCTCCGGAAAATCACCCTGCGGCTGCCCCGTTCTCTATGGCCGGTTCCCAAAGCTTACGGGCATGTATTCGCCTTCACGGAAGACGGCCGGGTCGTAGCCGACTTGCAGGATCCCGGCGGCGCGTATCCGGAAACCACCGGCGTGACGGAAACGGCGGATCGCCTCTACATTCAGAGCCTTCATGCCAAAGGGCTCGGCTGGCTGCCCAAATAACGGCGTCGCCGGGCGCTCCGCGGAAAGAACGGGCCTTTCAGCGCGTGTTTCTTCCTTTTTCCGCCAGCTCTTCCAGCAGCGCCCGGTTCACCAACCGAATCCGGGAATTCTTTTCTTCGATCATCTTCCTTCTTTTCATGCTGCCCAGAGCCCGGGAAAGAGATTCCGGTCCTGTGCCCAACAGACCGGCCAACTGCAGTTTGGAGATATTGAGCGAAACCCAATCCCGGTTTCCCTGCTCCCGCGAGAGGTCCAACAGATAGGAAGCCAAGCGGGCGGGAATTTCCTTAAGCGAAAGGTTTTCCACCTGGACGGTAAACTCCCGCAGGCGCGCGGCCAGGAGGGCCAGGATATTCATCGTGAGAGACGGTTGATGAGTGATGAGACGAATAAACTTCTCCCGGTTGAAAAACAGAAGACGGCATTGGGTCAGAGCGCGGGCGTTGGCGGGAAAGGATTGTCCGGAAAAAACCGGCACGGCGCCGATGGTATCTCCCTCCCGGACGATGTGAAGAATCTGCTCCTTTCCTTCGGGGGAAAGCTTATAAACATTGACGATCCCCTCGACAACCAGATAAAAACCGATGCCTTCATCACCGTCATGGAAAACGGCCTCCCCCTTGTCGTAATGCCTGGGGACCGCGATGGATTCGATTTGGGCAAGCTGTTCATCCGGCAGCCCCCCGAAAAGCTGACTTTGGATCAAAACGTTCCGAACTTTGTTCATGAGTGGCGTCCCCCGGCAAAAAATGTTTTTCTTCCTTAACATAAATCAAGGATGGCCGGAACGATGATCTGTATTCTGCCGGCAAATCAGAGTGAATCTTAACCGGAGGTGCCGCATGTTTTGTTGTCAATGTCAGGAAACCGCTTCCAGGGAAAAGGCGAATTCCAACCTTCGCTCCCCCTTGCCGTTTCCCGGAAGCGGAGAAGTTTTTGAATATCAAAAATCAAAAGGTGAAAACATGAAAAAAATACTGCGTAAAATCATTGAAATCGACGAAGAACTGTGCGACGGATGCGGCCGGTGCGTTACGGGATGTGAAGAAGGCGCCCTCAAAATCATCGACGGAAAAGCCAAAGTGATCTCCGAAACGTTTTGCGACGGTCTGGGCGCCTGCATCGGCCAATGCCCCGCCGGGGCGCTCAGGATCATCGAGCGCGAGGCACCTCCCTTTGACGAAGAAGCCGTTCAAAAGCACCTGTCAACCGGCAAGCAGGATACTCTGCCCCGCGGCTGCCCTTCCGCGCAAATTCAAATGCTCGGCCGGCCTTCCGCCTGTGAAGCGGCCAATCAACCGAAGCTCTTTGACGGCGAAGAAGAGGAATCGGCTCTTACCCACTGGCCCATACAAATCAAGCTGATACCGCCTTCCGCTCCTTTCCTGAAGGGGGCAAATCTGCTGGTCCTGGCGGACTGCACGGCGGTCGCTTTTCCTTTGCTGCACCGGAATCTGCTGAAAGGAAGGGTGGTGATGATGGGCTGCCCCAAATTCGACGACGCGCAGGAATACGTTCAAAAGTTTGCCGATATTTTCCGAACGGCGGACATCCAAAGCGTCACGGTGGCCGTCATGGAAGTCCCCTGCTGTTCGGGCATGCCGGTCATCGTCCGGAAAGGCATGGAAGCGGCAAACAAAAAAATACCGCTGACTCAGATCGTATTGAGTTTAAGAGGTAAAATCCTGAAACAAAGCTGACGGCTTGCAATCAGCCCAAAATGGCGACCGTTCCCGGAAACCCCGGGGACGGTCGCCCTGCCTTTTCAGTGTTTTTTCGCGACGGGAACAAACTTCCCGGACACATCCAGAATCATCTCTTCCGAGGGCAGGTCCTGAGCCGAAAGAACGTTTTTCGGCTGCCGGTCCAGCCCGACCATTCGCACGGTTCTGCTGGTCTGGGTGTGATAATAATACCGCTTGCGCCTCAGATCGGCTACGGTCGTCCACATCGTCGAGTCCTGAATCTGCCCTTTTCCGGTCGGAGACGCCGCAACGATCGACCCTTCAGGAATGTCAAACTGGTTCAGAATCCGGAAAGCCCTGCCGATGGCCTCCTCCGGCCCGGACTGAACCTTCGGCATTGCGGAATTCAAAAAAAACATGGCCCGGACAAAACGCGAAGGCGGCGTGAAATCGCCGGGCAATCCGATCGAGCCGGTGCCGTTTCCCAGTTTTTCGTAGGTTCTGCCGCTGAAAACGGCGCTGTCCCTGCTCAAGGTCTGCAGTCCGATATAATTCTTCAGATTGGTCGTATGCCAGTCATACTCGGGATTGTTGGTGATGACGCCCACGCTGTTGAAGATTTTTGCCTTCCCCGCCTTGAACTCGACGACCAGGGAAGCGCCCGTTTCGTCCGACACGGCATAGTGGGCCTGCGGGCAGATGCCCGGCTCGCACACAAGCCTGCCTTTGACCTTTAGGGTAAACTGGGCGACGTCCACCCGACCCTGCTCCAGGGCTTCGCGGACCTCCTGCACGGTGGCGAAATTGCTCAGCACCCAGGAGACGAAATCCGTATTGGCAATCGCCTTGCCGTTTCGGGGTTTGTCGTTGTACTGCTCGTACCCCATGTGATAGAAGCATCCGCAGGCCAGTCCCTTTTCATTGATGCCGTCCGCGACCTCGTCCAACACCGGCAGTTCGGGCCGGGCCGGACTCATGCCCACGTGCTGATACCGCGCCTTCCACTCCAATCCCGCAATACCGTCTCCGCAGATGCCCATCTTACAGCTTTTGTAAGCATAGCCCCTGGGAACGGAGATCAGACGCCAGCCGGTTACATCCGGTCCGAATTCCATCGTACGCGCCTGGAAAGCGTACAAGTCTCCATGCGCATCCTGAACGGAGAACATCAAACCGGTGCAGGCCCCGGCGACGGAAAAAGCAAGAAACACGGATACGACAACCGCAAACGCAACCGTTTTGATTTTAAAAAGCATTTTGTTTTCCTCCTTTGTCGATTCAGCAGATCATTCTCACTTTGGTTTAAAACCTCTGGCCCACGTTGAGATAGATGGACGAATGGCCCCTTTGGGCCTGACCATAGGCCAGATAAACCGGCCCAAGGTACGTTTTAATGCCCAGGAAAATGCTTCCCGCCAGAATCAGGGATTCGAAGTTGATGTCCGACCTTTTATTCCAGACATTGCCCGCCTCCGCCGATAGACCGATGTACAGGGGCATCTTCAGCGCGCCCATCCCGGCGGAGCCGATTTCCCGGTAAGCCACCAGGCGGCCCAGGCCGGTATGGCGTCCATAAATTTCGTTGGTGGAGTAGCCGGACAAATTCAGGAAGCCGCCCAGTGGAAACGTGTCCTGGACATCCATGCTGTCGTCATCCAGCATGGTTTTGAAGTCGAGCGAGGGAATGAAAGTATACTTCCCCCACGTGAAGGCGGTCATCCAGCTCAATCCCAGGGCCTGTTCATCAATGTCCGAACCCAACGCCTTCAGGTTGTAACTCCACAGCAGGCTGGCGTCCGTTCCCCTGAGCGGGAAAATATAATTGTCC
>Ga0116173_1003498_pt1 | contig 11705 bp, 15 predicted proteins | sample AD_UKC085_MetaG_FD_89800 | JGI IMG/M metagenome (GOLD analysis project Ga0116173, IMG submission 89800) | Active sludge microbial communities of municipal wastewater-treating anaerobic digesters from USA - AD_UKC085_MetaG | ecosystem: Engineered > Bioreactor > Anaerobic > Digestate | place: USA...
ATATAAATATTGATGGTATAAAATGTTGGATTTCTGAATTAGATTATGGAATTGCACGAAACACAAAATTTAACCTAATCACAAAAGAGTTGATTTGTTAATTTACACGTATAAAACGAGCGCCATTGCCATTTCCAAGTATTAAGATATTATCTTTAATACTTTGTATTTTTTCAGTAATATAAGCCGTTTGGTTTGAATACGAATAATAATATATTGTGTTTTTTTCAACCTTATAATTACCATAAATATCTGTTAAATGCACACCAGCTCCTGTTCTCGTATCTACAATAGAGTATGTTTTATCTGAATTGAAAGTATAAAAAACACTGTTTGATGTTTCAAGCCTCCATTTGCCAATAATAGAAACTGCATAATTATTCTCTTTTTTGCAAGAGAACAAAGACATCGCAACGATTAGGATTAAGATTATTTTTTTCATGTGTTTTTTATTTAACAGTAAATTTATGAAATAATTTACAAACATGCAAAATAAAATATCCAGCCGTTAACTTATTGCTCACAAAAAAGAAATGTAACTATTATTTCAAATTAAATCATTTTAAGTAGCATTTTTATCACACGAAATGCTTACTTTCCCAAAATATCAACCTATTTGGTTCAATAAGCCACCTATCTGTGGTAAATGTGATATAGTCACTATTGGTGATAATAAAGATTTTAGTTTTGTTTATAATCCATCTTTAGTACCTACGCCAAATTTATATCCTGACGGTGATTATTCATTTAATCCTTTCAATGAAGTAACAAGTAATGATTTAACATTTGAGCTACCAAATATTCCAGCTTTTAATACCTATTTTACTATATATATATCTAATAAGATTTATGTAATAAAATTTGCAGAAGTAGTTTCAGTTTCACCATATACAACAACAGTAGTAGACAGCAACACTACTATTATTAATATAAATATTGCTTTTGATACTACGCCTACGCCAATTAGTCTATCTGGTATTGCTAGTAGGCTGGGAACTGCTTTAAACGACATAATCGATGTTAACCATGGTACAACTTCATCTGTGATAGGTAGTTTACCATATCCTTTTACAATCGCAAATATTCCAAGCGGTTCTTACATAGATGATAATATTTACAATCTACTAAGCAGTATTGCAAGTATTACACCTGCAGTAAGCGGAATGTATTTAAAAAATGGGTATTTCAATACAGCAACTAATGAGATAAGGTATTTACATATAAACGATTTAGTTAGTGATGCAATGACTATCAGAGCAAATGTAAATCTAGTAAGTGGGAAAAAATATAAGATTAGATACAATTACTCAACTATACATAGTTTTCAGTATACATTTGCAATATTTGGATATTATACACCACCAACAACAAATTTAATTACTAATATTGATGGTACTTTAGAGTTTGAATATACCGCAACAGTGACAGGTGTGCATTTATTTGGAATTTCATTTTTACCAAATGATTCTTCAATTTCTAAAATAAATGTAGGCGATATAGTAGTAGAAGAAATTGAATATTGTGATATTACAGAAGTTAAACTAATCTCTGATAACGGCTTAGATTTTACACTTTTATTGGAATCTTCACCTTATCTTACTTTAACACCTATCAACGATATTTCAGTACTTTTTAACCTTGAAATCGTTGAAATTATAACACTTTTAGAGGATGCAGATTTCGATTGGCGTAAGAACTGTATAAGATTTCAGATAACAGATTGTGATAATAATGTTTATTACTCTAATTACTTTAATTTTCACGATTCCAATACTCCAGATTGTTTAGATACGAAAACACGCCTTACATGGTACAATAAATGTTCATTTAACGGAATTGATTACAGCAATGGTAACATGTTTGAAATCTATGTAAAAGGATTTCCAAGGCGTTTGAGTATTGACAAATCAGATAGAAATGTATTCATAAGTTCAGAAGGTAAACACTCATTAGCTTATGATTTTTCTTATGTGCGTTATGAATTGAAAATTGTTGGATATACAGAGTTATTACATGAAGTAATTGAAAAGGCAGTACTACACAGTCACTTCTACATTAACGGCGAAAGATACATGATAGATAGTGATTCTAAATATGAATTTGGTAGAAACATTAACGCTCGAATGACAGCTACTATTGAACTAATAAAAGACGGTAGCGAATTATTAATCTTAGATTGTTGCAACTAATGAATTGTTTTGAAAATATAGTAGGTATTAAGAATTGTACATTTACTCAATATGAGTATTGGTTAGATGGTTATGGATTGTCATTAAAGCAATTAGAATCTATTGCGGATGAGAGCGCAATTAGTGGCAAACAGTTATTTAAAGACATTTCAGAACAAGCCTACCTTTCATTATTTAATGATATTACATTTAAAGGCTTCAACGCAAATAAAATTTTACAAGAAATAAACCTTAAAGCAGATACATGTACTGAATACGGCAATTTTGGCATTGACAGACCTACAAACACAAAAGAAATTGAGTTTAATTGCTATAATAGAGATTGCGAATTAATCAATTTTTACTTAAATTCGATAAAATTACATGTTAAACAAGGTGGTAACACTACTATATCAATAAAATACAATGGAGTTACTCAAGTATTATTTAGCGGTGCGGTTGATTCTGATACGATAGTAAATATTGAAATACCAAGTGTACAAGGGTTTGTTTCTTCAACATTTAGCATTTTGGTTGATTTAACTAATATTTCAGTTTGTAGTGGCAATTTTAATTCTGATTGTTCAGCATGTGGCGTATTTTATACCAAGTCAAGTGAAATTAACTACGGATTTGAGATTGACATGCGTGTGCAATGCGATAAATCTATTTGGATATGCAAACACAAAGATTTATTAGTACAAGCATACATTTACAAGATTTTAGGTTTGTATTGGCATCGTAAATACTTGTCAAAACGTGTGCAGGAATCAGATAAAAATTTTGAAATTGCAAACATGAATTTTTATGATAGTATATATAATGCAGTCGTTCCGAAAGAAAGCACTCCAAGTGGAAAAGGTATGTATCAATTAGAACTTGAAAAGGCAAATAAAGCAATTTTACCACCTAAATGCAGATGTTGTATAGAGTGTGAATCGAATATTAATTATAAAATTTCAATAAGATAATTATGGCATGTAAAAGTTGTGGCGGTGTTAGTATTAACACAAACAAAGAAGCTCAAATAACGATTGATAACAAGGTTATTTTACAGAATGTTGATTTAAAGAAAATCGACCTTAAAAACATAGAGAACAAGCCAAATTTAACTCCAAGGGTTTCATTTGAAAAACCAGTTATTGCAAACAATGAATTAGACAGAATACTTTAATGGATTTTTTAGATTTATCAAATAAATTTGAGCAGTTGGCAAAAGACAGCCAAGAGATTTTAAACGATACCTTAGATGGTGGTTTGAATAATCTCTATGCTGATTATATGGATAGAATCTTTAATAAAAACCTTAAATCAGACAGCACACCGATTGGTAAATATTCGACAAAACCAATTTTAGTAGGTGCTAAATCTTTCAGAAATAAAGGACAAGCAGACAAATTCTTTGATAGTGAAGAAGCATTTACAGACGACACTCAAGGCTTCAGAACTTTAAAAAGTAAGAAAAAAGCCTACTTACTAATTGGTGGTTATAGTAAATTACGTCAAATCCAAGGTATGCCAACCGATACAGTAGATTTGCAATATAAAGCACATTTAAAACAGTCAATAAATCCAAAGGTAACAAATGAAAGACACGCAATAGTTACCAATGATACTGATAACTTTAAAAAGATGATTGGTAACGATAAGCATTTTGGAACTATATCTTTTTTAACTAAAGATGAGCGTGAAAACTTCTTTAAAGATGTAAACAGAATTTTTCTTGATTTAACAGCTAAAAGATTAACAGCGTGATAGATATACTAACCATATTACAACAATTACCATTTAAAGTGGATGGTATTTACGAGCGCACAAACAATGGCTTAGTGAAAGGTGAAGACTGCGAACTAAGAATAGATTTTAATTGCTTACCAATGGCTTTTATTGTTGCTAATGGCAATGAAAGAGTTGAGCCTTTGAATCTAAGTTTATGTAGTGATGAAGTATTATCAAAGATTGATTATAGTATCGTTTATTTTGGCTCAAAATACAAGCAAAGAACGGTAGTTGATACGATAGTTAAAATACTTATAGAAAATGATTGTACAAGTATTCAAATAGACAAAAACAGTCAATCAATAAAACAGTTCGAGAAAATTAGCGGAGGTGAAAAATTTATAAAAATCAACTTTACATATTCGTATTACAGCGATGAATGTGAAGATTTAAAATGTTTGTGTGATGATTTATCTAATTAGTGCGTTGATAGGTTCTATTATAACTTATGCGATTCTTATCGCTAAGAATGAAGGCATGTTATTATATAAATATGGCCAATTAATAGATGGTGTTTTTTGGTTAAAACCGTTTGGCGGTTGTGGTCATTGTACTACATTTTGGGTTGCAATTATCGCTTATTTATCACTTAATTACGGAATATTAGTTGTACCATTATTGGTGATTACAACAGCTTGTCTATCCGTTACTTTATTACAAAAATTATTCTTATGAGTTGCTGTACAAATACATATAATTATGGTTGTGTCGATAGTTGTGGAACTATCAAAACTGATATACTTTTCAGTCAAACAGGCGAACATATATTTTATTTTGAGGGTGTAAATAAACACAAGAAAACAATAGCTGGAATTGCTGGACAACAAATAAACATTGACCTAAGCGAGTTAAACGCTAACAGTTGTTATTCAGTCAAGATATTAAATCCCGACGGTACTAAATTTACTTTTGTGAAAGATACAATTACTTACGATTGTATTTCTTTTAAAACAGAACTTTTCAAAACAATATAACGAGAAATAGCAACTATACTTCTGTATTCTACATCTATTTTAGGGTGTTTTTTTTGCATAAACTCATAGCACAAACCACCGTTTTTTATGGTGTAATCCTTTAGTCTTTTCCTTAGAATTTTAATGAAGTAATTACCATCACATTTTCCATTGAAGTAACGGTACATTGTTTGTCTTAATCGTGGAATATCATTATGTATGTAAATCCTATTCACTCCTAATGAGTAGAATAACTCATTTAGTTTCTTATTTGTAACGATTATTTTATTATCAGTTTCTATACGCTATAATTTTACAAACAAATATAGTAAAAATGATTAAGAACAAGAAAGAACTTATACAAAAAGTTTTTGAGTTATCTAAGCAAAAAGATTTCAAGATAAATATTTCTTTTTTCAAAGAAAATAAACCAGAAGAAATTTCATTCCAACGTTTTAGAACAGATATAGTATCACACCGACATTTAACAATTGGTGATTTGAATGCTATTTGGTTGGAATTGAGCAAAGAAAAATCAACCGAAAAACCAGATAACGAAGAAGATGCTGTAAAAGAAGATGCAAAGAAATACGAACCAAAAAAGGCATTAAAATAAGAACAAAAATAAGTTAAGAGGCAAAATTATTAACTTATAAAATTAAAATAAAATGTCATTAAACAACTGTGGAACAACATGTACAACTTCACCAATTACTCAAGTAGTAACAGATGGTTGTCGTAAACTAAATATCATACGTTCTAAGCCACACAAAATAGCTCTTTTGCCATGTGCTTATGACTATACAACATTATCATCACTTTCAGCGGATGCATTTTGGACAACTTTAAAAGCAACAGGTAATATGATTTTAACACCTGAATTATCAGAGTTTAAATTTGCAGAACCAACAACCAAAGGTGAAGTAGCTTCTTTGTGCGCAAGTGGTGAAGATATTATAGAAGCTATACAAAAGGTAGAATTTGGGTTTAAACAATTAGATGCTGTAACAGATACTCATAACGACTTTGTATGCACTTACAACAAAGGATTAAGCGGTTATACTGCTGTTTGGGGTGATTGTGCAACAAAAAGGTTATACTACAATGCTAATTGGACAGCTGGTAATTCACCTGGATTTGGTGGCTTAACTGGATTTGCTTCTTTAATAATTGAGAATAACAATACATTAATGGTTAAAGGTTCTTTCAACTATGATGCAACTGATGACTGTTTAAAATCAGTACAATTGAGCGATTCAGCTTATAACGCAATTTTCGGATAATAAATGTTAGACAAAGCAGTAGAAATTAAAAGTTTTTCAGAAAAACAAAACGCCTCGTACGATAAAGCGAGGCGTTTATCTATTGCGAATAGCGTACATTTTAATAACTCAACACCTAAATATATTTTAGTTGAACGTCAACCGATGGAATCAAAGGTTGACCAAGCGTTAGATTACAGATTAAGAAACTATCGTAACGAAACATTCTCTTTATTTAAACGTGCTTTAGATATAATCATTGAAGCATTAAGTAAATCAAAATCTAGTGTAGAAAGTTCTGATAAAAGAGTTCAAGAGTTTCTAAAAAATTACTTGTTTTTTCAAAATAATAAGGTTTACAATACTAGAGATTTTATTTTCGATGCATTAGTTCAAGTAAAGGCATACGACCCAAATGCAATAATATTAACGATTCCTAAAAATGTTGGTGAATCATTTAGATTAGGCGTTGATTTTAAAGAACGTTCCATAACTAATAATTCTAACGATGTTGAAATACGCCTATTTACATCAAGAGATATTTTAAAAGCAGACTTTAACGAAGTTGTTGTAAGGTTAGGAAAATGGAGCTACATAGACACGAAAGGCGACCTAAATAAGGGTAGTGATTGTTATTTAAGACTATACATAAATGAAAATAATAAATCACAAATAAATTTAATTTATCAAGAGAATTTTAAATGGTATGAGTTGCCATATTCAGAGATTGACAGCCAAATTTTACCATTTGTAATTTTAGGTTCTAATGTAAATTCTGATTGTGTAAAAGTGGATAATATCGAAGTTTTGATTAACTACTTTGCAAGTGATTTTTTCGGAGCGTTACAAATTGCAGATACATTTATTGGTGAGAAATCAGACTTGCAAGTGCAATTAGCACGTTCTCATTCTATCAAATATATGATAGACCAAGATTGTGATGCTGGTTGTATGCATAGTCCTGATTTTGGATATAATGTAATTCATAACAGTAACGGATTTGTGAAGTGTCAAAAATGTGAAGGCTCAGGAAAGTTAATGACCGATACCTCACCATTTACAACCGTTACAATTAAACCTAAAGGCGGTTTAGATTTACAAGGTGATTTAAAATCACCTATTGGTTGGGCAACGCCACCAAGTGAAATGGTAAATGTACATCGTGAAATTTGTAAAGAAACTTACGAGCGTGTTGCAAATGAATTATGTATTGATTTAAATCAAAAGTTAGTAGCAGAAACTGCTGGAGCAAAGAAAATAGACATTGCAACTAAGATAACAATGTATGGTAATTTTTGCGATGATATTATAAGAATTTACAAGCAATTAGTTGTGTGTGTGAATGCTTATATGTCTTTAAGTGCAGAGGTTACAATTAACAAACCTCAAACGTGGGACGTTAAGTCAAAAGAAGATATTTTAACACAGCTTACGGATGCTAAGGCAAATAAAGCACCATTATTTACTATTCAATCACTAAGCAAAGAATTACTAAGTAAATACTTAAGTGTTGAGTTAGAACACCCAGCAATAAATTTTATAATGAGTAAAGATAAGTTACTTGTTTATTCATTAGATGATTTGAATACAGCCAAAGGTATTTATGGTGAAGATATGACACTGAAAGACATTATTGTTCACGACAATATAATTCCGATTGTAAGCGAGATTATTAAAGAGCCTACGTTGGATTTAGAAACTGAATTTAATAAGATTATTGAACCTTTATTAGCTGAAATAAAACCTAAAGTAATTGGATAAGTTAATTCAATTTGAGGATGATTTTTATAATGACTTTGAAAAAAGAATATCAAAAGTTAATTCTAAAGCATTTGATTTAATCAAAGAAATGATATTGAGTGAAGATTATACACTCAATAATTTAGAATCTAAAATTCGTGAAATACTCGTAAGGGCAGGTTATGGAAAAACAGTAGATTCTCTACTAAATGCTTTACAATATGTGTCTACAATGACAACCGAATATTATCAAAAGAGAGAATTAACAAACATATTTTCAGAAAGCAAAAGTGCTAATTTCTTTATAGAAGTTTTAACCGATAATCTAAAAGGTGCAGGTATTAATGAAAGTTACATAAAAAAGATAAGCAACACAATTAGACAAGAAACATTCAATGGATTGCCAAATAAGAATCTGTTTAATTCTGTTGCGAAAATAGCGAGTGATGGTGGCGTTTTACCAAGATATGTAAACACTATCACAACTGATACAATAGGTCAGTATTCTGGAATTTTACAACAAGAAATAAAAAACAAATTAAATCCAACTAAAGGTAGATGGATTGGTAAAACTATTGCAACAACACGACCTATTTGTAGGCACTTAACAAAGCAACAGGAACGCTTAGGATTTGTTTCTGTTGATTATTTGAAAGCTACATTAAAAGTATATGTACCAAACGGAGTGCCTGACACAGAGTTAGGAAGTGGAATAATTGAAGGTACAACCATAGATAATTTTGAAAAAAATAGAGGTGGTTATAATTGTAGGCATAAATGGATTTGGATTTTATAAATGTAACGATTATTTCAAACGCACTTTAAAAACAATATAATTTTGGAACATGGAAGGAGCTTATTATATAGTTGATTTAGAAAAAGGTGTTTACTCTCCTATTGCTAATTACGGCACAGGTGATACGACATTTGAAACTAAAGTAGCGTATGCAGTTCGCAAAGCCGATGGCGTTAAGTTCGCTATTGCAAATGATAAAAAAGAAATTATATCTGTAATTAAGCCAAGTGCTGAAACATTACAGAATATCTTACAACATAAGATGAATGATATTATTGAAAGAGAGAATGCAATAAAAGAAAAAGAAGCAGAATTAAGCAAACCAAAACAAGAAATAAAAGAAGTCACAGAACAAAAAGAGGTTACAGAATCAATTAAAGAAGTAAAGGTAAAATCAAAAGAAAAAAAGTAAAATGGAAGTTCAAGAATTATTAAAAGGATTAGGTTTCAACGAATCACAGATTAAATCTTTAACAAAAGAAGATATAACTGAAAGTGAGATTAAGAAATTAGCAGATGCACACAATGATAGTGTAAGGTCCACTATTGAAGATGAATATGAAACTAAGCTAAAAGACGAAAAGGAAAGTTTAAAAAAACAAGTTTATGCAGAGGTTTCTAAAAAAGTAAAAAAAGAAATTTCAAACGAACTAGGTTTGAAAATAGATGGAATTGATGATTTGAATATAAAAGATTTTGCAACAAAAATTCCAAAAGTTGATGTTTCAAATGAAACTGAAGATAAAAGAAGAATTACAGAGTTAGAAATCGCATTGAAAGGTTTTGATGAGTTAAAAGAGAAAGAAAAAAGAGAATTACAAGAAACACATTTAAAAGAAATTAGTTCTATAAAAGGTAATTTAACTGATAAAGAACTTAGAAACCAACTTTTAAAACGTGCTTCTGATTTAAAAAATAAAGTTATTGAAAGCAATGATTTTATTGCAGACACAATCGCTTTGAAGTTAAAAGGTAGAGTTGCAAAAATAGAACTTAATGATAAAAATGAGTTTGAATTTTTCGATAGTGAAGGAAAGGTTATTAAAAATGACTTGAAAATGCCTATGTCTTTAGATGACATCATAAAAGATGATTTGTCAAATTTCATAAGTAACGCACCAGCGAAACCTGACGGAATCAAAATAGGTGTAGATGGTAAAGATATAAAGTACAGCGATGCAACATTAAAATTGATTGCAGACTACGCTAACGCTTAAAAATTGCTTGGGAAAGCTATATCCAATTGAGTGTACCTACTCCAAAAGGTTTAATAAAATTTCTTAAATCTTAAAATTAAATTACAATGGCAGTAGTACCATACTCTAATACGCCGTGTTTAGACTTGCAATTAATTGCAGAACAAATACAAAACGAACAGTCCTATCAAATGGGACAATACGACGTTCAAAATTTCATTCGTTCTTCTGAAAACAGAAACAATGGTCTTTTTAAGGCAGTTCAATTAAATCAATTAATTGATACAGATGGAAAGGCTTTGTCAAGTGCAGAACGTGGTAAATTTAAAGTTTACTATCGTGAACAAAAATGTGCTGTTGATGCATTCACACCAACAGCAGAATGTTCTAATTTAACAGCTGGAACAGGTGAACCAAAACCAAAAGGAGTTGACTTTTTAACAGATAAAGAATTTGGTTTTAAAGTAACCATTAAGCACGAGGAATATAAAGATGTATGCTACACAGCAGATATGGCAAAAGAGCGTATTTTCGCAGCTTATGAAGACCAAATGTTAAACCAAATTGAAGAATGGATAATTGGTGCAATTGGTGCTAATATTGGTAAATATCACAGCCAAGCTGGTGGTGTTCCAAACTCAGGTGACACGCCTGTAAGTGCTAATTTAATTAACGATAATGGCACTTTAAATCCAGCAATTGTTACATTGTTAAAACAAGCATTTAGACGTAAAAAAATCAGAAACAAAATCAAATTCTTTGGTGATGTTGCTGGTGTTGTAGCACGTGGCGTATCTGCATTGCAGTACACAATTGCAAACTTCAACAATGGTACAGATGTTACAAAAATAATCGCTCAAAGCGAGTGGGGAATTTCAGAAGCCTTAAACATTGCTTTAGATGATGCTTTCCCAACTGCAACAGGTGACCATATATTAGGTGTTCCTTATGGTTCTTATCAATTAGTTGAATGGTTCGATTACAAAAATACATACAGAGTAAAATTTGGTGAAAAAGGATTGCCTTTTGAAAAATCAATTATGAATGTATTTGGTTGGGATTGGGATGTACACATGGAACGTACGAAATGTGATGATATTTTCGAGTTCAAAAAATTGGTAGGATTATTTGCACAACCTAAAACAGCATGTGAAGATAACTTAGCATTGAATTTCTTAGGCGCATGTGGTGCAAGTGATTGTGCTACTATGAGTGCTTTAGCGATTTGCTAATAAAAATAAATGCCTCTTTTCTTCTTTTTTCTTGATTGGGGCGGTGCTTAACACACCGCCTTATTTTTAAAACAAAACAATGAAAAAAATAATCTTCATATTACTATTAGTAGTTAGTATTGTAAGTTTTTCGCAAACTTCGTTTCAATGCACAAAGACTATTGATACATCAAATTGTAAGTTGCGTTTTTTCAATGCAAATTCTGTAAAGATATTTGAGTTGAATTTGGCAACAACAACATACACTCGTGGCGTCACTAATGAATACATAATTAAAGATGGACTTACACAAGTAACAATACCTAATAATGGCTGTTTAACAACTCCTACTTTTGCAAATTTAGCAAGTTTTATAGATGGTGCAAGATTTACATGTAGTGGAGCATCTTCTGACAGCCAATCATTACACTTAGCGTTCTCAGATTCTATCGAATTATCAATTACTCGTGGAAATTCAATAAAGTTCGCGTATGCTATTGATTCTGTATCGTTAATTACAGATTCATTAATTGTATTTAAAGGTGGTGTAAGAAAATCATATGTTAAAAATACTGTATCATTTGCAAAAAATACATCTAA